>Ga0247841_10011667_pt1 | contig 11637 bp, 8 predicted proteins | sample LaCruzMarch2015__2_FD_192410 | JGI IMG/M metagenome (GOLD analysis project Ga0247841, IMG submission 192410) | Freshwater microbial communities from meromictic Lake La Cruz, Castile-La Mancha, Spain - LaCruzMarch2015_18m | ecosystem: Environmental > Aquatic > Freshwater > Lake | place: Spain...
AGGGGGCATTCGGGTACATGGTATTTCCCAAATCGCTACACGTTCGACAATTACACTTCTCCTACCTACATCACCAATGCACAGGGCGAAGTGGTTCTGAGCGTTCCCGGCGACTTACCCGGGGACATCAGACCCGGGGAATCGATGATGCGTGAAAGAACCAACTCGGTCTTCTCATTCCTGAACCTGTCATGGGACGATTATCTTTTTCTTGAATTAACCGGGAGAAACGATTGGTCTTCCACGCTTCCGAATGAAAGCAACTCCTATTTTTATCCTTCCGTATCGATAAGTTTTATTGCTTCAAAGGCATTCAAAATGCAGGAGAAGATCAAATGGTTTAATTTTCTGAAAATCAGGGCAGGGTTGGCCAACTCCGCTACAGACACGGACCCCTATATGCTCGATTTTAACTACAATTCAGGCACCTTCGGGGGTGATCAAACAGCCTCCTTCCCCGGAGTCATTCCCCCTTACCGGTTGTTGCCGCAGCGGGTGAATACCTGGGAAGTTGGCATCAATCTGGGTTTCTTTGAAAGCCGTATTGATCTTGATTTTACCTATTACAATAAATACTGTTATTCCCAGATACTGAATAACCTGCCTGTCCCGATCAGCTCAGGAGCTTCGGGTATAACGATCAATGAAGGGGTGATCACCAATACCGGGATAGAGATCATCTTAAACACCGTTCCGGTTCAGACCAGGAATTTCGCGATCAAGTCCTCCATCAACTTTTCCAAAAACAACAATATCGTGAAGAGCCTGGGTGATTATGCAGAAATATATCCATTGGCCGATATCTGGGGACTGAACGGGCCTGCCATGGCATTGCGCGAAGGGGATGAATATGGTACGATCTATGGCTACGATTACGTGTACCATGAAAATGGTCAGCCGATTGTGAATGACGAAGGAACAAAATACCTGATCACCGATACACGCGTGCCCATCGGGAATGCTTCACCCAACTTTCTTGCCGGCTGGCAAACGGAATTTATCTATAAAGGGTTCAGACTGACGGCTTTGATCGATTGTAAAGTAGGTGGCGACATTTATTGCGGTTCCTATGTGATCTCCCTTCAAACCGGGCAAAGCCCTGAAACATTACTCGAACGGGAAGGCGGTGGATTGCCCTATACCGATCCCGCCGGAAATACCTCAAACATCGGGATCATCCTCGATGGGGTTTATGCCGATGGAATCCCCAACAATAAAGTAGTGCATTACTATTATAAATATCTGCCCAATGCAGGGGGATGGGGCAAATTGCTCTCCACCCCTGGAATTCTTGAGAATTCATGGGTGAAAATGAGGGAAATATCCCTTTCATACACCTTCCAGAACAGGCTTATCGATAAATTGAAGGTATTTAAAAATCTTACCCTGTCAGTTGTTGGCCGAGACCTGTTTTACATATACACCACACTGCCCGATAAGATCAACCCCGAAGGTATCATGGGTTCGGGCAATGCACAGGGATTTGAGTGGGCATCCCTGCCCGGTACAATGTCGTTTACCTTTGGCATTACGGCAAATTTTTAATTGAGAAGAATTGATGTTGGATGAATGAAAAACCTGATCATGAAAGGGAAGTATAATTTAGCTGGTTTGGTATTGTTTCTTTTATTGTTACAATCATCCTGCAGGAAGGATTTTAAAGAGATCAATACCAACCCTAACTCGTTTACAACAGCCAGCGACGGCTCCTTGTTCAATGAAGTGATTTCGACCCTGCAGTTGGGGTGGAATGAACAATTTTACATAAACAATGAAATCCTGTATAAACAAACTCAACTGGCTGCATTGACAAAAGAGGGGTGGGGAAATTTCACCCTTGGAACGGAAGATATCTGGGGCAATTATTACGGAGCACTGACAGAGATAAGAGAACTGGAACGACGGTTCAGCAGCTATGACAATACTCCCGGTGTGATAAACATGAAGGCCATATTGAATATCACGCTGGCGCTGAAAACCTTTAAGGTGACCGATTTATTCGGGGATATCCCATTCAGTGAGGCTGGGTATGGGTTTCAGAGCCTTGAGTACCTTCGTCCCCGGTTTGATAAACAAAGGGATATTTATTTTGCCTTGCTGGATTATTTGAAATGGGCCGATGAAAATATAGATGAATCCGCTCCGCTGGAAGAACCCTACAAATCGTTCATCGGGTTTGATAAGCTTTTCAACGGTGATATGAAAAAGTGGAGGAAACTGGCAAATTCCCTTCGTCTAAGGCATGCCATGCGTATAGCGGAAAAGGAACCTGTCATTGCCGGAGCGATCATTAAAGATATCATCGAAAATAACCGTCCGGTTTTTGTTGGGTATGATTTTATCGGTCCGGTGCTTGAAAGCGCCTGTTTATGGCCCGCGGCCATCGGATTCAAGAATGAAAGCCTGAGTTGGTCATTCAGGGAACATAAAAACCTCCGGATGGGTTCCAACATCTGGCACCGGTTTGCTGATCACGATAGCATTAGCGGTAGCGGGATCTTCGATCCGCGTGCATACATTTTTTTCGAAACGAATAATGCGAACCAATGGGTACCCTATCCCCAGATACCGGATGCCACTACCCCCTCTGAAAGCGGTATTCCTTACGACAGCCACAGGGATCAGACCGGTGCCTTCAACATCAAAGGTGAGAATTGTCGTTATTCTCCGTTTAACTATTTCATCATTGCCGATTTGTATTATATGCCCATTGTCCTCATCACCGGTGCAGAGGTTCATTTTATCAAGGCAGAGGCCTATTTCAGAGGGATAGGTGTTGCCATGGATAAGGATATTGCCGATAATGAATACATGAACGGAATCAATGCATCGGTCGAATGGTGGATGAAGGTGGCCGAAAACTCAAAGCTCCCCTTATCGGGGATGACTTTTCCTGAAATGATCCCCATTCCCGAACATCTGAATGCCTCCTCGGTGCTTGAGCATTATGGCAGCTGGAATGCCCATTCTGAGGAGGAAAAACTCGAATTCATTTATACCCAATGGATGCTCGATGCTTTCCGCCAGCCTTGGGAGGCATACGCTTTGGCGCGCCGCACGGGAAAAACCCCGCGTGAAGGTCTTCCGATCAATCATTTCCGGTTGCCTTATCCACCTTCAGAAGCAGAATACAACTCGGCCAATTGTGCACAAGCCATCTCATCACAGGGAGGCGACCAACCCGGTACCAGGTTATGGTGGATACCGGAATAGCCTGTATCAGGCGAATACCGATCATGAACAACTTCTATGCAAAAAATTATTCAACCTTTTAAAACAAAAAAACCATGAAAAAGTTCAGTCTCAGAGTAAGCATGCTGCTGCTCTTTTTATTGATGTTGCAGCCATTGTTGCTGTTTTCCCAGTCCAATCAGTACCTGCATTTTGATAAGATTGACGATTTTGTTCAGCTACCCAACGGTTCACAGTATGTTTCCGGCACCACCCAGCTTTCTTTAACAGGGTGGTTTTATTGCGATGCCCTTGCTTATGGACAGGGTTACATGGGATTTCGTGCAGGATCGGGAACGGCGGAATTTTACCTCATCCAGTTGAATAACGGTGTCATGGAGTGCCGCCTCGTTACCACGGCTGGATTTTTCGAGTATGTTTCGCCTGTCAACACAGTCATCCCACAGGTGTGGCAGCACATCGCGTGGATTTACGATGGAACTGCCATCAAACTCTATGTGAACGGGACCCTGAAAGGCAGCCATGCAGCATCGGGAACTTTTCTGGGTCCGAATGTAACCTTTGGTATCGGTAAAAGCATCCTGGGCGGCTTTAACTTTGTTTATGGAGGCAGGATCGATGAGGTTTCAGTATGGAATAAAGCGCTGTCTCAAACCGAGATCCAGGATATCATGACCAATGAGCTGACGGGAACGGAAACTGACCTGCAACTGTATTACAAATTCAACCAGGGTGTACCGGGTGGAAACAACACATCCATCACCAAACTTATTTGCCAAATCGGAACCGGTGAACGGGATGCCGACCTGATGAACTTTGCTTTGATCGGTCCGACCTCCAATTTCAATGGAACACTGGACCCGGGTTACCAGGCCATCTCGTTCCCGCAGATCCCGCCTCACCTTACCTCCGATCCTCCCTTTGATATTGAAGCTACGGCCACATCGGGACTTCCGGTGCTTTTCGAAGTTTTATCGGGACCAGCCACCATCAATGGCAACACGATAACCCTCACGGGCGAACAGGGCGAAGTAAGCATCAGGGCGACCCAACCCGGCAATGGCACATTCAACCCGGCTGAACCGGTCATCAACAAGTTCATGGTACTTGATCCCTTGTTGTATGTTCCGGAGGTGGAACCCCGGCACCCGCTTGCCGGCGATGTGTTTGTACCTTCACTCTCCAAGATCCTGCTGTCAACCTATTCCACGATCGGTTACCCGCAATTGTTCAATGTGGGAGAGGTGAAATTCAAGATAAACGGGGAAACGATCCCGGCACAAACCTTCCATAATGGACATTTCATTGCATGGTGGACTCCTCCGAACTGGGGAAATTACACCCTTACCATTGTTTCTACCAATAACTACGGGGCTTCAGCAGAGGAATCGGTAAATATAAACATCGTTCAGGAGGCTGTCAACATGGAGGTGATCGCGGCAGAAGAGATCTGGCTGAATCCGAACAATTTTTCCCAGATCGTTCCAGCCATTTTACCTTCATATCTTGGTGCCTTCGAGAAAGTAAATGCAACACTTCAACTGACTTGTCCTCCGGGGGGCTGTGGTGAATGGGACAGGGTGGCCAGCGTGGATTTAAAGGGACATGACGGCATTTGGTACGAGATCATCCGCTACATCACACCCTATGGCGTTGCGTGTTCACACAATATCGATCTGACGGATTATATGTCGCTTTTACTGGGCAAGGCTGAATTCAGGTTTAATTGCAGCACCCTCGACAATGGCTATTATTATAAACTGACCCTGAACTATACCAAGGGTTCCCCCGAATACCTCTACAGTTCGGTACATGAAGTGTGGAATGAGACCTATCCGTTCGGCGATTATGCCAATCTTCAGCCCGTGGAGGTACAAACCTTTACATTCCCCGACAATGCTCTCGCCGCCAAACTGAAACTGGTCTCTACCGGGCATGGATGGGGGGACCTGAACACCGGCAATGCCGCAGAATTTTACGATGCAACCCACCACATCTGGGTAAACGGTGCAAATACTTTCACCCAGCATAACTGGTACGATTGCAGCCCGAATCCCGATGGCTGCCAGCCCCAGAACGGAACCTGGTACCATAACCGGGCAGGATGGTGCCCTGGCGCCATCGCCCAGTGGTATGATTTTAATATGACCCCATTTGTGGCAGGACAGAACGTGGAGTTGAAATATGTTTTCTATGAGGACTATGTCGATCAGTGTCATCCCAACAATCCAAACTGCGTCACGGGAGTTACCTGCTCAAATTGTGCAGATGGCTTCAACCCGGTACTTGATGTTACCTGTAACCTGGTGGTCTTTGCAGAAAACCCATTGCTGACCGGAACGGATAACCACCGGCAATCATCGGTTTCCTCTTTCAGTGTCAGACCGAATCCAACCGGCGGCAGTGTCGAGGTTTATGCCTTTGGATCCCCTGCCTCACGATCCTTCCCGTTACAACTTCTTACCATGACCGGAAAAATGATCGATCAGTTTGAGTGGGACGGGAAATCGGTACGGTTAGATATTTCAAAGCATCCAAAGGGAATGTATATTTTAAAAATCCGGACCGCGGAAAAAACTGAGATGAAGAAGTTGATCCTTCAATAACTCCGGACCGGGTTTCTAAACGAAAAATCTTTTCATTGCTGCCGCAAATGATACGGGTAAACTGTAGCTTTTTCTAATAATGCATCGGTTTGCTGACAAAATTTTCACATATTTGATCGTTGATTTTCAGAATTGTAAATTCCGAAATGTTCCGAGCGGCATTGCAAATGCCGCTCAGCTGGGGTGATGGATTAATAAAGAATTGGCTGATAAAAGATCATTTATATGGTTGCCATGAAACGAATACTTGTACTTTTAATAATCTTAGAATCATGTTCAATTTACTGCCAAAGTTACAAAATTGAGATCTTGGATAGTTTAGTTGTGTACCGTTATGGAGATGATGATCCGAAGCTCTCAATTTGTATAGAAAATCTGACGAAACAAAGTCTTCTCTTTTATAATGTACATTTTACCCTCTACGCTATTAGTGAAAATCGAGAAAGGAATAGATCGTTCACTGGGATGGCTTTTGTATTAAAGGATTCAAATAACCATTACTATTCATATTATTTTACTCATTCGATAGAACCTTCAAATAAAAAATCAAGAAAAACCTCATCTGTTGATAATGCTAAATATCTTAAACATGATACGACAATCCTTGTTGAAAATAAATATTGTTATAAGCCAAAAATCAGTATTCCTGATATAGGATTGACAAAGGGAACTTATACCTTATTTCTATTGTACAATGTAGAAGAAAAGGACATCCCTATTCATATTGAAAATTCGAAAGCCCAATTTGAGCTTGATTTTGTTGGCTCTATTAAATCAAATAATATTCGAGTCAGGATTTATTAGCCTATTACCCGTGAAAACTTATATTATTGATATCGGATTAACAACGGAAACTTATTAAATGTTGCTTATCTATTTGCACCTTTCGGAAAAAGTTCATCATAAAAGTTCAAGCTAAAACCATTGACGACTGTAAAAGAAAAACCGCCTGGAGTGGCGGTCTTCATTGATTTTCATTGATTTTTGAGGAATTTACTGTGGGATGTGAGGGATTCGAACCCACGACCCCCGCCCTGTCAAGGCGATGCTCTAAACCAACTGAGCTAACATCCCGGATGGGGGTGCAAAGATAATCATTCTTAGCAAAATCAAAAGGCAAAGAAAAATGGGAAGAGAGGATTCCATTTTCACCTTATTTCTCAAGTATTTCATCTCATTCATCGAAATTCCAGACCTTTTTTATACATAAATATTTACATTTACCGCCTCAAGACAGGTCATTCATAAAAACAAATCAATACCATGGCATTGAAAAGTTTATCCTTACCTCTTGCCGCCATCGTCCTCCTCATGCCTCTGGTGGTAGCTTCACAAACCGGTCATAAAAAGATCACCCTTGAAGATGATCTGAAGAAGAAGGTATTTGCTGCAAATACTTTGACAAAGCTACGTCACATGAACGATGGGAAGCATTATTGCCTGCTGAATCCCGGCAATGACAGCATTCTTGAATACGATTATCAAACAGGGAAGCTGGGTCGCGTCATGGTCGCGGCCAGCTGGCTTATTCCTGATGGGAAACAGGAGTGCATCGACATTTCCGACTTTACCTTCAGCGACGACGAATCAAAAATTCTTTTCGCCACGGAATCAGATCCCATTTACCGCTATTCAGAATCGTCGGTTCATTATATTTACGATCTGAAAACATCCCGGCTTTATCCCCTGTCGATGTATGGAAAACAACGGGTTCCCTGCTTTTCCGGCGATGGCACCAGGGTGGCATTTGTTCGCGGAAACAATCTTTTTATCCGCGATCTGTCGGTCAGCGACCAATACCCCATCCCCGGAACCGAAATTCAGATCACCTTTGATGGAAAGATGAACGAAATCATCAATGGCGTTCCCGACTGGGTTTACGAGGAGGAATTCGGTTTTCTCCAGGCTTACCAGTGGTCGCCCGATGGCACCAAGCTGGCCTTTTACCGGTTTGATGAAACCAGGGTGAAGGATTATGAGCTTGCCACATATGGCTCTCTGTATCCCGAATACATGCACTTTAAATACCCCAAGGCCGGAGAGGAAAATTCAGTGGTCAGGATATTGATATTTGACCTGAACAGCAAAACAACAATACCTGTTGATCTTGGTAAGGAGACCGATATCTACATTCCACGCATCAAATGGACACAGGATACCGGTTTGCTTGCATTGTACCGGCTGAACCGGCATCAGAACAAGCTGGAATTGCTACTGGCCGATGCGGCCACCGGGAATACACGGGTTGTTTATACCGAGGAAAACAACAGCTTTATCGACATCGATGATAACTGGAGATTTATGAAGGACAACGGTTCGTTTTTACTGACCAGTGAAAAAGATGGATACAATCACATTTATCAATACGATTTTTCCGGCAATCCGATCAGACAACTCACACGGGGCAACTGGGAGGTGACCAAGCTGATTGACGTGGATGAAAAAAACGGGTTGGTTTATTATCAATCCACCGAGATCTCCCCGTTGAACCGCGACACCTATGCGATATCACTTGATGGGAAAATAAAAAACCGGCTCACGACCAAGGATGGTTGGAATTCTTCGGAATTCAGTGCCACTTTCGATTGTTTCATCAATACCTGGTCGGATATCTTTACCCCCTACCTGATCACCGTGAACAAGGCCGATGGAGCGCTTATCCGGATCGTTGAGGACAATGTGAAGCTGAAGAAGACCACTGCTGAATATGGTTTTTCAAAGCCCGGATTCTTTACGGTAAAGACGGTCAGCAATATCGAACTGAATGGCTGGATGCTGAAACCGGCTGATTTTGACCCGTTGAAACGGTACCCGGTTTTGTTTACCATTTACGGAGGCCCGGGTTCCCAGGAAATTAAAAATTCATGGAGAACGGTCTCCGCGTGGCATCAGCTTTTGGCACAAAACGGCATCATCGTCGTGTCGGTTGATCCGCGCGGAACAGCCGCCAGAGGTGAGAAATTTAAGAAACTGACCCTCCTTCAGATCGGAAAATATGAAACTGAAGATTTGGCGGCCACTGCCAGGTACATTGGCGCCCTTACTTATATCGACAGTACCCGGATAGGGGTGTGGGGTTGGAGCTATGGCGGATTCATGGTATTGAACTGTTTGACGCGGGCATCAGGTTGCTTCAGCATGGGGGTTTCGATTGCCCCGGTTACCCATTACAAGTATTACAACGATATCTATACCGAACGTTTCATGCGAACGCCCAAAGAAAATCCTAAGGGATACGAGGACAACGCACCGCTCAATTATGCCGGCAATTTGCGCGGAAAACTGCTTCTGGTGCATGGCATGTCGGATGACAATGTACACCCTCAGAATTCCTATGATATGGTAACAGAGCTCATCAAGGCCGATAAACAATTTGAGATGCAGCTCTATCCGAATAACAACCACAACATCCGCGGTGGAACGAATACCCGGTTCCACCTGTACCGCCGGATGACGGAATTCATTCTGAAAAATCTATAACAGGAGCAGCGGGTGCTTCGCATCCTGAGCGAAGCTGGTTTAAATGAGAATGGTACTGGTCATTTGGAAATGTAAAAATAAGGTTGTATTTTTGCAGCCCTTTTTGAAAATTAACATTTTTTAACCATTAAAAGAAAGCGAGCGTACAAACATGATTATCGTACCTGTTAAAGAAGGCGAAAGCATTGACAGAGCGTTGAAAAAACTGAAACGCAAGTTTGAGAAAACCGGCGTCGTGAAGGAACTCCGTGAGCGTCAGAAATTTACTAAGCCGTCCGTTAAAAAACGGGATGCCGTTTCCCGTGCTGTATACATTCAGCACCTGCAAGACGAAGAAGCCGCGAAATAACAGCGAGAATTTTTTTCAGATAAGAAGAAATTTTGTTGTGGATGAATATCTTCGTATATTTATCCGTTGATTGGTTATCAGCAAAATTTCTTCTTACTTTTTTGTTGACCGGTGAAGGAACGCTTTCTTGCATACATCCAATACGAAAAACGGTATTCTGTCCACACCGTTACTGCTTACCGGAATGACCTTGACCAGTTTTTCGAGTATCTGCAGGGTCAATATGCCACCAACGATATTTTGCAGGTAACGCATCCCATGATTCGTTCATGGCTGGTCAAACTGATGGGAACCGGTATCTCTCCCCGCTCCATCAACCGTAAACTCACCACCCTCAAGTCCTTTTACAAATTCATGATCCGCCAGGGAATTCTTGAGGTGAACCCCATGCGGAAAATCACCTCTCCTAAAACATCCCGGCGTCTTCCCGTATTCATGGAAAAGGATAAAATGGATCTTTTGCTCGACCAAACTGCATTTGGTTCTGGTTATCCGGGAACCCGTGACCGTTTGATCGTGGAGATGTTTTACGCGACCGGTATGCGTCTTTCGGAATTGGTCAACCTGAAAAATTCTGACGTTGATTTTCAAAATGATACCATAAAGGTTTTGGGCAAACGAAATAAGGAGCGATTAATACCGTTCAGTAAGAAATTTGCATCTTTGTTGAAAAATTACCTGAAGCAAAGAGAGGAGGCCTTCGGGCAGACGCCGGATTTTTTTCTCACAGATAAAGGAAAGAAAATTTATCCCAAGATGATTTACCTCATCGTGACCCGGTATTTGGGTACCGTTACCACCCTGGATAAAAAAAGTCCGCACGTGCTCCGCCATACCTTTGCAACACATTTGTTGAATAATGGAGCAGAACTGAACGCGGTGAAGGAGTTGCTCGGTCATGCCAACCTTGCGGCAACACAGATTTATACCCATAATACGATTGAAAAATTGAAGAAAATTTACAAACAAGCCCATCCAAAGGCATAAAAAAAAGGAGGTCGGAATGAATGTTAAAATCAATTCGGTTCATTTCAAGGCGGACAAGAAATTGGAAGCTTTTATCAAGGAAAAATTAGAAAAATTGCACATGTTCTTTGACGGAGTCATTGGCTGTGAAGTGATTTTGAAGGTAGACAATAAAGATAACCGGGAAAACAAAGTTGTTGAAGTTCGTCTGGTTATCAAAGGGTATGACCTTTTTGCAAAGAAGGAGTCGGCTACCTTTGAAGCCGCCACCGACCTTGCCATTGATGCCTTGCGTAAACAACTCGTGAAGCATAAGGAAAAAGTTCGCGGTTTATAATCCTTATTCGAACATAATATCCTTCAAGACGGCTTTCCATTGCCGTCTTTTTTTTTCTTGTCGCTTGTTCTGAAACCCTTGTTTGACGTGTTCTTACAAGTTCGGCACAGAGTTTGTTACAAAAAAAATGCTTTTTTAGGGGGGCAATATAAAAAAACCCTTGTTTCGTATTCAAAATGTTCATACTTTTGCAGTCCTTTTTAAAAAGGGTAAATCGATCGCCGATGTAGCTCAGCTGGTAGAGCAGCTGATTTGTAATCAGCTGGTCGGCGGTTCGAATCCGTCCATCGGCTCAGGAATTGATGTGATTGCAGTGAAGAAGATTGAGGCATAACGAGGTTCTTTGAATGTATGTAATTGGGTAAATATGTGTACCGGTGGTGATGCCTGAAATGAATGTTATTCATTCCGGAGCACAGGTTACCGGAGAAATCGGGGAGATACCAGAGCGGTCAAATGGGGCAGACTGTAAATCTGTTGGCGCAGCCTTCGGAGGTTCGAATCCTTCTCTCCCCACGAAGCGGTTTTGAGTTTGGGTGTGAAAATCAATAAATTCACACTTCTATTACACCCAAACCCAAACCCACACCCACTTCGCGGAAGTAGCTCATTTGGTAGAGCGGAAGCCTTCCAAGCTTCAGGTGGCGGGTTCGAGCCCCGTCTTCCGCTCCAGAATCTTACACACCCACACTTCAATCACGCCCAAA
>Ga0247841_10011668_pt1 | contig 11636 bp, 14 predicted proteins | sample LaCruzMarch2015__2_FD_192410 | JGI IMG/M metagenome (GOLD analysis project Ga0247841, IMG submission 192410) | Freshwater microbial communities from meromictic Lake La Cruz, Castile-La Mancha, Spain - LaCruzMarch2015_18m | ecosystem: Environmental > Aquatic > Freshwater > Lake | place: Spain...
TCCACAAACACCTGTTCTACCTACACCTTAAAGAGTGTGAATGGAGATTCAATAACCGTCGTGAAAACGTGTATCATATACTTCTGTCACTCCTCAGGAAAAAACCTCTCAGCGTATCTTGAGCCAAGATAAATATCACGTGGATGAAGCCTATTATTTTCTCGGGTATGTTTCGGAAGAACAACAGATTCTCTACAGCAATCTGCAAAAGGCAGGCTTCATCGTCCTGTTCAAGGAACATATCTCTACTCTGAAAGGCACAAAGAAGGGCAATGTCGATACCGATATCGTTTTTGAAATTATGAAAACAATTATTGAGAGAAAAGATTTCAGCAAGATTCTTCTTGTTTCGGGTGATGGCGATTATAAAAAAGTTGTGGATTACCTGATCAATAGAAATATTTTCAAAAAGATCCTGTTTCCCAATAGAAAATTTGCATCCTCGCTCTATAAGAAAATCAGCTGGCAGTACTATGACTCTTTGGATAAAGAAGCCCTGCAACACAAAATCGGGTACACACAAAAGAAAAGGGAACCTTAGGCACTGACACCGTTCGGGTCCCAATTCGTATGGATACACACACAGTATATCTTTTCTCTGAACCCCTGCAAGAGGTCTTATGGCCTTTCTGGAGAGCACAATACCTCCGCCAGAATGAATGGGAGGGTGGACGGATGCGGGGACGGTGCCCGGGATCCCATAACCCCTTTGGCAGACAGAATGGGAATGATCCCCGTTATTAAGAAATTAATGTCTTCTTAATCCCGTTCTTGTACAGTCCATACCCATGAAGAAACTCTTCTCCTCCGCCTTCCTCATCGTCGTGTTTGTTTCGTATGCGCTCTCGAGGCGTACAAGCGGATCGGAAGTCGTGGCCCTTCCTCCCCCGTGGCCCTCTGCATCTCTGTCGCAGGGCAATTCTGCGGATCCCTCTTCCGAAAAAGCATCGGTCTCTTCCACCGCGACCGTGCCTCCTGTGGATTCTTCCCAGACACAGCCGAAATCCAGAAAAGCGGCATCATCGCGGATTTCCTCCGCCGCGCCGCCCGCTCCTCCACAATCCTCATCCAGTCAGGCTGCGCAGGGAATGTATCGGGATGGCACCTATGTCAGCCCGAGCGTGGATGCGTACTATGGCAACGTCCAGATCAAAGTATCCGTCCGAAACGGACAGCTCGCGGATGTGCAATTTCTCGACCATCCCAAAGACCGCGATCAATCGGTCATGATCAACTCCTATGCCATGCCCGTGCTGAAGAGCGAAGCGATTCAGGCGCAATCCGCACCCGTGGATATCGTTTCGGGGGCCACCGCCACAAGCGGGGCATTCAATCAGGCACTCACTTCTGTTCTCGCACAGGCCGGAAACTGATCATGAAGCAGGCACGCATCCTCATGGGCATGCCCATCACCGTCGAGATTGTTGATGCCACCGCCACCGGAGCGGCGATCGAAAAAGTGTACGCATACTTCGCCTCCGTGGAACAAACATTCAGCACGTACAAAGACACAAGCGAAATAAGCCGGATCAATGCCGGGCTCCTCACGCTCCAGAATGCCAGTGCGGAGATGCGAACGGTATTCGCTCTTGCCGAAGAGACGAAGCAGAGGACGGATGGCTACTTCGATATCCGCTGCCCGGACGGCTCCATCGATCCTTCGGGTCTGGTGAAAGGCTGGGCGATTCTGCATGCGGCAAAAATTCTGGAGCGGGACGGATTTCGGAATTACTACGTGGAAGCAGGCGGGGATATTCAGGTGCGGGGTCACAGCGCCGACGGGGATGACTGGAGCATCGGCATCCGGAATCCCTTCTCTCCCGAACAGATCATCAAGATCGTGACGCTCGTGGACCGAGGCATGGCAACCTCCGGCACGTATCTGCGCGGCCAGCACATCTACAATCCCCACGCTCCGCACGCCCCCCTCACCGAGATCGTGAGCATCACCGTCATCGGACCGGATGTGTACGAGGCCGACCGCTTCGCCACGGCCGCGTTCGCCATGGGGAGAAAGGGCATTGCGTTCATCGAACGGCTCAAAGGTTTCGAAGCCTACATGGTCGATGCATCGGGTATCGCCACCATGACGGGCGGCTTTTCTTCTTTCGTCCGCGATCATGCTGCAATGGATCGATAATTTCCTCAACAGGATCACCATGTACCGGCTGACGGTCTACGTGCTCGCGGCACTCGTGGCCGTCGCCATGCTCCTCGGCTGGCTGCAGATCATCGCTTTGAATCCGCTGATGATCCTCTTTTCGCTCACCTACATCACGGCCGTCTGCCTGCTCACGAATGCGATCTTCGCGAAGGTGTTCGATGCTCCGGCGAATGCGGAATCCTTTTTCATCACCGCTCTCATTCTGGTGCTGATCATAAGCCCGCCGGCGATGCCGCTTGATGGGGCGTTTCTGGAGCTGGCAGGCTGGGCCTCGGTCTGGGCAGTCGCATCCAAATTCATCGTGGCCCTGCGCCGCAAGCACCTCTTCAACCCCGCGGCGTTCGGCGTTGCCGTCACCGCGCTCTTTCTGGGCGCCCCGGCCAGCTGGTGGGTCGCCACTCTGCCCATGATGCCATTCGTGCTCGTCGGCGGCCTCCTGCTGACGCGCAAGATCCAACGCTTCGATCTGGTCCTGAGTTTCTTCTTCGTCGCTCTGCTGGCCATCGTGCTCCCCCGTCTGGGCCTTCCGAATCTGCTGCCGGATCTGCGGCGTGCCTTCGTCGAGGTTCCCCTCCTCTTCTTTGCCTTCGTCATGCTCACCGAACCTCTCACCACGCCTCCCACGAGGGAACGGCGCATCATCTATAGCGCACTGACCGGGCTGCTCTTTGCCCCGTGGGTGCACTTCGGTTCGTTCTATTCCACCCCCGAGCTGGCATTGCTCGCCGGCAACCTCTTTTCGTATATCCTGAGCCCCAAGACGAAGCTGCTGCTCACGCTCCGCAGCAAAATCCTCATCGCCAAAGATACGTATGATTTCTGGTTCGCACCGGACCGCGCGCTGCATTTCGCACCCGGGCAGTATCTGGAGTGGACACTGCCGAACAACAAGAGCGATAGCCGGGGCAATCGCCGCTACTTCACGATCTCATCTTCGCCCGCCGAGGATGGAATCGCCATGGGAGTCAAATTCAACGAGAACGGCAGCAGCTTCAAGCGCCGTCTCCTCGCCCTGAACCCGGGCGACACGATGGCGGCAGGACAGCTCTCGGGCGATTTTACGATTCCAGGGGATCCAAAGACGAAACTCGCCTTCATCGCGGGAGGCATCGGCATCACCCCGTTTCGGAGCATGATCCGCTCTGCCATGGACCGGCAGGAACCGCGTTCGATCGTGCTCTTCTATGCCAACCGCAAACAGGAGGAGATCGCCTACAAAGAAGTCTGGGATGAGGCGCAGAAACAGCTGCAGATCAAGACCGTCTACACGCTGACGGACGCCTCTTCGGTTCCGGAGGGATGGAAAGGATACACGGGACACTTCAGCGAAGACATGATCCGTCGCGAGCTGCCCGATTTTCCGGAGCGGCGCTTCTACCTCTCGGGGCCGCGGTCGATGATCACCGTTTGCGAGCGGCTGCTCAAAAAGATGGGTGTGCCCGGCAATCACATCAAAACGGATTTCTTTCCGGGATTCGCATGACTTGGTGAAGAAAAGGCTATGTACAGATAAGAAGAATTGAACGAATGTGATCTTATTTATTGAGTCCCAGACAAGGATTCTGGACGTCTGATTTTAGGGATGGAAGGGCAAGACAGTCGGGTAATGCTACTTAGAGATCTTCGCACTCATCCAATGTCATGATTATCGGCATGGATACAGAGAAATATTCTTTAATAAATTTATCTTTGAGTGCCAATTCTTTGGTTTGTTCATCTGGAAAGATGACGATCTTAAGGTCGTGCAGACCAAAGGGCAGCCTGTGCACCAAATGTTCATGATCACGAGTGAAAGGTGACTCATTTGGACGTTCGTGGTACACGATACGGTATTCCTTTTCCTCCTCAAAATTCTTGAATTCGGGGTGCGCTAGATCTTTCCCACTCGCTGCCCGTTTGGCATGGGCGAGTGTCCATTTTGAAGCTGCGCTAAGTTCGGTCAGATAGTTTATTTGTTTTTGTTCATAGGGAAAGTAGGCCATCCGTTGCCCACCTCTTTTGACAACGAAATCACGCGTGAATCCGATGCCGAGCCTTCCAAATTGTGTTGCATGTGTTTTGGCTTCGCTCAATGATCTCTCGGTAAAACAGATCCTGACGATATTTTTGAGAATAATGTGACGTACTGACAATTCTCTCTTTTTTCTTTTCGCATACAAACCTTGCTGTAAGTCATCACACAAACGCTTGACGTATCTCACTTTCTTTTTGTCTTCTGGCAATTCTTCAATATCATGCCCTGTCCAATGGATCAGAAAATCTGATGAGATATTCATCATCTTAAATTACTACATCTGATGGTAGAGAGTTGCAATGTGTTTATGGTTTATCCAAGTAAGGAATAAATATCTGGATTTGCCATAGGCTACAGTCTTGAGTGCAGTACAAAATTACACATGTGTTATCCAATCAGAACTTGGAGCAAAGTATTCTTCATTTTCGCTTAATCCCGTCGAAATGATCCGAATAACATTATCGGATCCTATTGGCATATCACTCGTTAACTTTCCTGGTTCAGTGGCTAGGTAAAGTATTCCTCGTTTTAAATTTCTCGAGTAGTATTTTCCTTTAATAAGAAAGATGCCTTTCTTGGACGCCTTAATTTTCTGCAATGCCCTGATGATCATTGTGTTTGCAGTTTTTTCAGATGATGCGTTTGCTTTATAAAACCTACCATCATAAATATTGAGATAACAAATATCACCTTCCTCTAAATTTTCTCCAGCAACAAAGCGATCTGTATCATTCCCCTTCTTATAGAGCATCATATCAATAGAACCGCCAATGTATGGTATGGCTACAATTATAGTTCTTAGCCACGTTGCTTCGTTGTAGATCATATTCGAGAGATCAGGAATTTTCATGCAGGCACCCGAAACCGAACGGCACCATGGCCCCAGCACCACGCGCTTCGCTTGGGTGCGGGGCCAAGCATCTTCGGCTTCGCACTGCGCCCTGCGGGCTTGTGCTCAGCTCGAATTCAGCTTGGCTGCAGTTGCTGAACAAAATTCGAACGGAACTGGGCTGAACGACCGGCGGCGGCCGCAAAACTTCGCGCGCCCGGCCGCCGCCGCACTACCGAACGGCTGGCCGTTTCCAGGCGATTTCCAGCTGCTCTCGAACAAATGACACCCAACACGAACAATGCTATCCTTCCGTTCGCTTTCCCTCCTTACCCCATGAAACGCACCTTCTCCCTTGTCGCGGCATTGATCCTTCTCACCGTTTCCGCGACGGTCGCGCTTGCCGGAAACCTCTCACCCTCCGCGTTACCCGCATCAACCATGCACAGCCTGCAGGAGCTGTGGGACAAGATTGCGGGAACGGAGAATTCCACCTCGGTGACGGCGAATGCAAACGGCAACATCCAGCAGCAGCTCAAGTGGGTCATCGAGAACGGCGCGGGGACAGTGGCGTACGGCAGTGACGACGCCTCCAAAGTTCTGACCACCGCGACGATTGCGGGCACATACAACGCGAGCAACATCACGGCGACCAATGTCCGAAGCGGCGTCGCCTTCGGTGTTGCCGGGACCGGCACCGGTACCTTCTCCGGCAATCTCGCCTACGGCGACGACGTTGCCTCCACAGTCCTCACGACCGCCGCCACCCCCGGCACCTACAACGCCGCGAATCTTTCCGCCGCCACCGTGAAAAACGGCACTCTCTTCGGCGTGGGTCTCACCGGAGCGTATCCCTCTTTGGCCAATACCCTCCCTTCCGCCTCGGCAACGACGGACCTTGCAGGGAACGGCACGACGATCACCACGAGCAACGCAGCGGTGGAGTGGTGGCAGTCCGATGGTACGCGGCAGACGGCGACGCTGGATCTGCCAGATGTCGGAAACGTCTGCTCCACCGATACTGTGAACGGCTCTGCGGGAACCACGACGGTTTCGGGTGCGCTCGTCGCGACAGGACGGACGTACTGCGGGATCGCGGGGACGCTGCTCGGGAGTCTCTTCAACGGCACGAGCGGCGCTTTCACCGGCGGGAGCCAGGCAAACGGCGGTGCGGACGACTACAACGCCGCCGGTTCTCCGGCAGCTCTTCGCTACAGCGGCGGCTGGACGGCGTGCAACAGCAATGCGTATAACGCTACTACGAACCCCGGCGGTAATTATTGCAACACGGGCGACACCGGCGCGGATGCGAAGGATAACTCCACCAACTTAGTCTGGAGTCTGCCCTGCAACGGCTCCGCATGCGCCAGTTTCTCGGACTCTTCTCCGCTCACATACTCGTGGGACAGCTCTGGTGGCAATAACGGAGCTCGCACCGCCTCGCAGATTTGCTCCGATCACGCCGGATGGTTCCTCCCGCACCAGAAGCAACTCATGCAAGCGTACATCGATGGCTCCTACGGCAATCTGGAAACCTCGGGCGTCCTTCGCAATTACTGGTCCGCCACGACGGGATCGGGTACGACCTACGCGTGGGTCGTGGTTCTCTCCTATGGCTACACGGACTACCGTGGGAAGACGAGTGCGTTCAACGTGCGTTGCGTCCGTCCGGCATCGTAAATTTGATGATTTGAGTATTTCGTACATTTGATTATTTTTCCGCGCTTAGAGCGCGGTCGCCGCGAAAATTTTCTGCATAGGTTCAGATACATCTTGTCCCCTGATGTCGTCCTGATCTATTGATGGTCATCAATCACGAAGACGGTGAGTGTATCGCCCTCTTTTTTTGCAAACGCACGGTACTTCTGCGTGATGCGAAACTGCCAGATGTTGAGAGTATGGGGCGTCCGCTTCTTCAGATCCACGCCCGCGTTCTCTCCCCGCTTGATTTTATGCACCGCCTTTTCGAATTGCCGGAGGAGACGCTGCCGCTGCAGCATGCGGTGAACCCCCGGAGCGATCAGGACGGTGCGGATCATCGTACTTCCATCAGTGTACCATCTTTTTCCGCCTGCAGCATGGCATCGTACGCTTTGCCGTGCCGCTTTGCAGAGGCGGTATTCTCTCCTGTCTGCAGGAGTGCTTTCTCCAGTATGGTTCCCGTGAGGCCCGCGGGCGTATCGTTCTCTCCTTCCACCGAGAATGTCACGCGCCGTGTGCGGATAAAATGAAGGAGGAAAGCGCGCATGATGCTGCCGAGGGAGAAGCCAAGCTGCTTCGCCAGTCGTTCCGCCTCCAGCTTCGTTTTCTCATCCGGAAGCTTGATGTTCAGTTGGGTAATCATAGGGTAGCTAGGAATAGATAAAAGCTAGAAATAGTATAGCAATATATATCCTTCCACACAAGAGGGTTTTGGCTTGCGTTGGCTTGCGTTGACTTGGCCCTGGGTTCGAGAGACTGACTGAGTGTGGCGCAGTTGAGAAAGCGGCGTATCCTTTTGCCGATGGCCCAGTATAACCATCTGCCCGTGTTCCAGAAGACGTACCTCCTCACGGTCGAGATGTACGGCGTCACGTCAAGATTTCCTCGTCTCTACCGCTTCACGCTCGGCGAGAAATTGAAAGCGCTCCTCTCGGACTTACTCTGCCATATCGTCGCGGCCAATAGCCAAGAAGACAAAGTGCCGTCGCTCGAAGAGGCCGCAATCACACTGGAACAACTGCGCATCCACATCCGGCTTTCAAGCGACCTTAAAATCCTCGGGCTCGGCACGTACGAGTCCATGAGCCGCGCACTCGAGGAAATATCGAAGCAGCTTTCAGGATGGGCAACTTGGGCGAAGGGAAAGGCTGTTCCCGTTCCTTGATTCCATCGGCGGTTTCCGGGAGAGCCGGAGTCCTCGCGCTTGCGGGCGCGGGGAGTGTGCTCGTTCATTGCGGTCCCGTTCCGTTGGCATCAACAGTGCTTACGATCTACAGTCAGGTGGGCATACGCCGTTTCGGTGGCGATTGCCTTCCGGAGGAACGATGAGTGACGGGACAAAGGCATCGGGCGTCAATCGCAATTACTGGTCCGCCACGACGAAATCGGACAATACGACCAACGCGTGGAACGTGAATCTCTCCAATGGCAACACGAACAACAATGGGAAGACGAATGCGAACAACGTGCGTTGCGTCCGTCCGGAAATGAACACCTATCCGGCTCTCCCGGCCATCGCCCTGTCCGCTTCATGTTTTCGCCTGTCCATCCTTCTCGATGATGCGGAATGATTTCAGCTCTGCATCGGTCGGCTCAAGGTAGCGGCGGATGTTCCCGAAATGTTTTTCCCAGAGGCGGGTGCGCAGACGAAAGGAGTTCGCGTAGACGAAATGGCCGAAGGAGGAATTGACGCTCGCAAGGATGTGTTCGAGAAGTTCGCGCGGAGGAGTTGCCGGTTGTTCGGGTTCCGGTTGTGCGCTCTCCTCCAATTTCTTGTTGAGAAGAAAGAGCGTTTTCTTGAAACGCTTCACGACGCGACAGCGGACGAGGACGTGATCAGGAGAGACGATGTACCCAAGCCAGTCGATCCCGCGGCCAACGTCGCAGAGTTTCTGTTTCTTCGGATGCAATTCCAGCTTCAGTTTGTCGCGCAGGAAGATCCCGATTTGGTCGCGCCATGCGAGGAGTTCACTTGAATCATGCGAGAGGAGCAGGAGATCATCCACATAGCGGAAGTAGTGGTGGACCTTGAGCCGGTGCTTTATAAACTGGTCGAGTTCATTCAAGTAGACGTTCGCGAAAAACTGCGAGGTCAGGTTCCCGATAGGGAGCCCTTCCCCTCGCGCGACGCCGAACAGCGACTTGTACGGCGGCACGAGCGCGAAGAGATTGGCGTCCCCCTTGCGAATAAAGTTCTCCAGCGGATCGTGAAAAATGGTGATAGACGTGAGCCAAAGGAGATCGGGATGATGAATACGTTTCTTGATGAGGCGGAAGAGGATGTCTTTCTTGAGGCTCATGAAGAATCCCCGGATGTCGAGATGGAGACAGTGTGCAGCTCTTCGATTGTTACTCGTGAGGATGCGCAGGGAACGCTGAAGATCGGAAACGGCGCGACGCGTTCCCCTCCCCGGACGACACGCGTAGGACTGGTGAATGAAGAGCGGCTCGAAGACCGGCATCAGGTGGTTATACAGGAGATGATGGACTACGCGGTCGCGGAATGTCGCGGCGAAAATCTCCCGCACCGTCGGCTCGGTCACGACGAAGCAGATGGACCGCCCCGGACGGTAGGTACCGTCAATGAGTTCCCGCTCCAGATGCAGAATCTCCGCTTCCGCGTGCTGCTCGAAGAGCGCGGCGTGGTACATCTGCCGCTTGTGCCTGCGGCAGTCGAGGTATGCCTTGTAGAGGTTTTGGAAGCTGAAGACGGCCTTCCGTCTCTCTCTCTCTCTCTCTCTCTCTCTCTCTCTCTCTCGAGAATCAGGCTGCAATGTTCTGGAGAATACCGGCGTCTCTGCTAGAGTATCCATCATGCGAAGGGAGCATAACCGTTTGCGGGAAATCTTGTCTCTTGCGGTTCTGGCCGTGACGGCGTTGGCGCTATCGTCGCGCGTGTTCGCGTCCGCCACCGATGGCACCATAGACGCCACGAACCGCTACGCGTGGAGCGAGAATGTGGGATGGATCGATTTCGGCTCGACGGAAGGAAACGTTCATGTCACGGATACCGCTCTCTCCGGCTACGCGTGGGGGGAGAATGTCGGCTGGATTTCGCTCAATTGCAGTAATGATTCATCCTGCACGACGGTTGATTTCAAGGTGACGAATAACGGCAACGGGACGCTCGGAGGCTACGCATGGAGCGAGAACAAGGGATGGATCGACTTCGATCCTACAGGCGGCGGTGTCACGATCAATGCTTCCGGAATCTTCAGCGGCTATGCATGGGGGGAAAACGTCGGGTGGATTTCCTTCAACTGCTCCGATGCGAGTTCGTGCACCTCGGTCGATTACAAGGTGTCTACCGACTGGCGACCTTCCTCCGCGCGCACCACATCATCCTCTTCCTCAAGCGCACAAGCGCAGAGTGGCGGAGGAGGCGGCTTTCGCGGCAGTCCTTCGCAGATGGCGGCCCGCATCGCGCAAGCCCGCGTGACGATTCTCGCGCGTTTCGAGGGGAAACGGAAGCAGAGCGAGGAGCTCGCGACCGCGGAAAAGAACAGCGCGGGGGAGATGGCACAGGAAGAACGCGCAGCGCAGGAGCGGGAAGCCCGGATCGCCAAACGGATCGCGGAGCACGAAGCCGTCGTCGCTCAGAGCCAAAAGGAGCAGGAGGAACTGCAGAAGAAGTATGCCCTGCACCGTGAAGAGCGCTACGCCAAGGCTCTCGCGCTTCAGGAAGAGCAGCTCGCTGAGCAGCAGGCCGCCCTGCTCGCGGAGCGGGAGGCGCTACAGGCGGAGCAGGATGCCAATCGCTCACGTCGGGAGGAGCGGCTTAAGGAGCAGGATCAACGCACCGCGCAGCAGATATTGGCGGAGAAGGAGGAAGAGATCCGCGAGGAGAAAGCGGCGAAAGAGCGGGAGGATCGCATTGCGGTGCGCATCGCGGAGCACGAAGCTACTGTCGCTCAGAGCCAGAAAGAGCAGGAGGAACTGCAGAAGAAGTATGCCCTGCACCGCGAAGAACGCTATGCCCGGGCTCTCGTCCTGGAGCAGGAACGCGCCGCCGAGGCCAAAACCGCCTTGGAGCAGGAGCAACTGGCTCTGGAAGAGGAGCAAAAGAAGAACGCGGAACTCCGCAAGCAGCGCATTGCCGAGAGGAAAGCGCAAGAGGAGCAGGAACGAACGAGTCCTCAGCCTCCCACCACCCCGCGTCAGCCACCCTCTCCCGAAGTCGTCGCCGCCCGGCGCGGCAGACTGTTCGCCCTCGTCGGGGATGTCCCCGTTATCTTCGGCGATGTCTCTCTCGATGAGTGGTACGCGCCGTATGTGTCCTACGTCGTGGAAGAAAAGATCGCGACGGGGTACGCGGATGCGACGGGCAAACCAACGGGGGAATTCGGCGTTGCTAATCCCGTCACATACGCCGAAGTCCTCAAGATGGCGCTCGAAACGGCGGGAGCAGACATGAGCGGCCTTCCTCCGCCAAGGAATTTCAGCGCCAAAGGCTCATGGGCGTCCGCGTACGTCGCAAAGGCCGAAGCCCTGTCTCTGGTCGTGTTCGCGCCGGGTCTTGACGTGCAGAAACCGGCGACGCGCGGCGCGGTCATCCAGACTCTGTTGGAAGTGCTGGGAATCACCATCGGGAAAACGCCCGCAACGTACGAAGACGTCCCGAAGAACCACCCCTATTCGACCGCCATCGCCGCCGCGACGTTCTTCGGCCTCGTCCAAGGCGATCTTGACGCGGAGGGCAAGCCCTTGAACCGCTTCCGTCCCGACGATCCGATCAACCGCGCGGAAGTCGCTAAAATCATCGCACTGGCAAAGGAGTTGCTACATCAGTGATACACCCGATCATCAGGTAATGGTAGGATGATCGTGATATGAAATTCTTTTTTTCAAAATCGAAAAAATGTGTGTGCGGTAAGAACCCCGTTCGAGCCGATCTTTTTGTCCGGTTCTTTTGCAGTTTTCTGGAAACG
>Ga0247841_10011669_pt1 | contig 11635 bp, 2 predicted proteins | sample LaCruzMarch2015__2_FD_192410 | JGI IMG/M metagenome (GOLD analysis project Ga0247841, IMG submission 192410) | Freshwater microbial communities from meromictic Lake La Cruz, Castile-La Mancha, Spain - LaCruzMarch2015_18m | ecosystem: Environmental > Aquatic > Freshwater > Lake | place: Spain...
TAAAGTTGCACCAACATAAGAATCTCCATTTTCTCCGTTTGGTGGCTGAGCCACGATAATCTCGGCAGTATGTAATCCCGGAGATAATTTTTCAGGTAGATTGAAATTATAACTCACCTCTCTAGAACTTTCGTCTTTTCCTAAAACTAAACTATTTCTTTCTAAAGATATTGAACTAGATAATTCCCCTCGGGTGTATACATCAAGATTTAAATCAGCCTTTTCTGAGTTTACTACAGAGAAGATAACTGTCCTCTTTAAATTCGGTTCAAAATTTACAGTTGTTCTAGCAGGAGTTAAACCCAATGCAACAATATTTCCAATACAGAATAAAAGAATAACAAAAACAAAAAATAATTTATATTTCATTTTGAGTTCCAATAAATTTAGTTCCATTAGTAGTTTTATCTTCTAAGACAGATAATTCAAATTTGTTAATTTGTGTTTGATTATCATAAACTTCCACATTAAGACGAGTATTCCCCCCATTAACTAAATTGTAAATATCTCCTGCCTTAATTATCTTTAGATCTACCTTAGAAACAATTGTTAACTTTCTAATTTCATTAATATTATCTTTTTTAATCTTCCAATAATAAACTCCCGGTTTAAGAGTTATTAATGCATTATCTCTAATATAAACTTGTTCTGGAGAACTAAATTCAGGATTATCATCTATTAAAATAGATTCTCCGTTATTTATAGAAAAGATAACAGTCTTTTCATTAGTTATTAAATTATCTATCGGAGAAATAACTCTTGGCTGAACATAACCAATTAATCCCAAAATAATAATTAAACTAGCTCCAATCAAGATAGAATCAATTGCAAATATCATTCTGTTTTTCATGTTACAAAGCAATACCTCTTATTGCAAGTGCTTGAAATATTTTATTTTTCATGTTTTTATTCTGCCAAACTTGAAGTAAATATCATTGTTGAACTCTTATTTCCAGGATTCTCATTACCTGGAACTTCGAGATAAACATCTGCTTCAAATCCATTTTTATTTGTTGAATAGTTTAATCCAGAGACACCCACAACAGCTCCAGTAAGAACATTAGTCCAACCAGTAATTGAACTTAACCAACTAAATGCTCCAGATTGTCCGGTTCTATTATCAATCTTAAATCTATAGTAAGAATTATTCGCAACTATTGATGTCCAAATAGGTGTTGCAGAAACACTTACATTAACAATGCAATTTCCAGAATTATTAAATGAAAATGGTTGAGGAAAATTATCAGTAGTATTGTCTGACTGTCCAATATTCAAGACTCCAAAATCCATAGAATTGCTATCTAAATCTAAAATTAATAATGCTGAAATATTTATTGTTCTTACAGAACTCCAATTTCCAAATGAAGAGTCATTTCCGTGAACACTCCATTCATAATAATAATTATTATCATGTAGATAACGCAAATCATTTGTAGGGGTATAACTTGCTGTTACAATTCCAGAGACATATCTATTATCTTCTGATCCTGTTGGTCTTGTTGTAATATTTATTTCATAATTTAAACTATCCCCATCATCATCTTGCGCACTCCAACTAAACGTAGGCGTTCTATTCGTAGTAATATTTCCATTAGATGGAGAAACAAGAGTAATAATCGGAAGACTATTTAATATTATCAATTGAGTTGAGTTAATCCAATTACTATAAAGAGATCCGTCATAGGTTCTCATACCACAACTCCAATTTTGTCCTTTAGTGGTATTTGCATTATTTAATGTTGCAACAAATAATGTCCCGGTTGTGTAACTATTGTTATAATCAATTGTTAAATTTGTAACATTATTTTTATACCATACAACTGAAACATTTAATTTACTTCCAGCATTTGGATCAGTTATTGTTGCAAAGCAATTTAAGTCTGCAAGAGTTTTATTGCTTCCATCTGTTGAATTTATGGTTACACTAGGATTATTTGGAGCAAGATTTGAAAGAATACTAAAAGTTACACTCTGTGATGCAAAATTACCCAAACTATCATTAGCGTAAAAGATAAAAGTATAGCTACCATCTATTAAACCAATAGAATGACTTGAAATATATGAAGTATTTCCAGTTCCATTATAATACCACAAAGAGCTAACCGGACTTAATTCATCTTCTGCACTAAAATTTATTAGAACATTCGTATTTGAATAACTTATATTTGTAGGGTTATTAACCGAAATGACTGGGCCGGTCGTATCTATCTTAAAGGTACTCCATTCACTATCATTTATGTTATTAGAAGTATCATTACACCAAAAAACAGCTTGATAATCTCCATCTTCAATTGATAAATTAACAAAACCCGCACTAGTCTTCGCAGGATTAAATGCCATAGTATAATTTGTAGTAACAAAATCATTTAAGCTTACAAAACAGGCAGATAAGATCTCATTTGAAGAGATATTAAAAGAAACAGAAGTAACTGAATAATTTGAATAGTGTATTGGAGAAGAGATACTAATTTGAGGAGTTGAATAGTCTAAAGAAATAGAAAAATTATAACTTGCAGTCAAGTTAACACCATTCTTGTCTTTTAACATATTTCCATTTGGATCTACTGCAGACACAACTGCACGATAGGTATTCAATCCATCTTTACCAATACTAGAATTAAAACCGATTGTATTCCAAATTAAATCCAAACCTCCTGTGTCTCCTGGAGAAAAATAACGCAGACTAGTAGAATTGGTATCATTAATGACTATCCCCAAAAAATTCCAAGAATCAGAGGTAATATTAAAATAATCAACATGCATTAAGAAATAAAGATTAATAGGATTATTTCCATTATTCACAAATTTTGATTGATTAACTTCGGGAGTTAGTTTTAATGTTACATTTTGAGTGAATGTCCTTATCTCGCTATAATAAAATTTTCCATTAGAGTTATTACAACCAATATACCACATAGAGAGACCCGAATCAGTGAGAGTATGATTAAAATAGATATTTGTTGCTTTTGTTGGAGAAACCGTAATCTCCTCTGAATCCGCATACAAAACGCAACTATTTGCATCTTCTCCAGTGTAGTTATAATAAAATAAAAATGGATTTGAAGAGATTGTTTCTCCCTCCGCTGGAGAAATAAGAGAGATATTTATACCCTCAGAAGTACTAACTACATTAAAATTATTTATCGCGGTTGAATTAATATTTCCGGCATCATCATATAGAAAGAATCTATAAGAAAAAGATCCTGCTCCAGATAAAGTCTTTTGTACAGTTGCATAATTTAAGGTCCCACTAAAATTTACTTCAGAATCATTAGCCCAACTTCCAGCAAGATTTGTAGAAAAAATATATTTTTTTAACTGGTAATTATCTGTTGCATCTAAATCAAATAAAATTTGCTCTCCTACAGAATATGGGGCAGAAGAACCTATCTCTAAATTGGAATATTGCGGAGCAAAATTATCTAACGGAACATTAAAAGAATCTATAAGAACATTGCTAAAACCAGAAACATTATCCGATATTTTTAAGAAAATTTGTTTTGTTCCAGAATAAGCCGTAGTTGTAGTAGAACTAGTATTCCAAACACTAGAATTTGATGCAGAAAGACTTCCTTTAGAGAAAACCATATATCCAAATTCACTATTATTAATCCAAGAAAGATTTATCTGGGTATTATTAATACCTGAATCGTAATCAGAAACATTAACAATAAAAGAAACTTGTTGATTATTTTTTATACTTGTTTGCCCAGAAGGATAAATCACACTTTTGGTAAGAATATAAGGGGTATTTCTATCCGTATAGTAAGTCATTACACTTGAATTCTTACAAATCCCATAAAGATTACATCCTTCTAATTTAAAATAATAAGTTGTATCATTAAATGCAGTAGAGTTTCTCATATCCCATAAACAATCATAATCATCTTCTAATTTTTCACAACCAGTTAAATAAGAATAAGAAGTTTGAGTTGAGTTCTTATAAAATAATCCCACTCTTCCTATTCCTGATGCATCCTCAACATATCCTTCAATTATTATTCCTCCGTTTACTCTTGTTTTATTTTTAGGTAAATCAATTCTAACTTGAGGCGGAGTTCTATCCTTGGATGAAGATTCTAAAACAAAAATAGAATAACTATAACAATTATCATCAATATTTATAAATTGGGTAGTAGAATTAGCACACCATTTATAGTTATAAGGAATTGCTCTTGCTAGTAATGGTTTTTTTACGATAGATAATCCCTTTTCCATAGAATTTATATTAAAATAAGTAGTTTGATAAGAAAAATTACCAATTTTAACAGAAAAGTAAGAGTCTAATCCATTATAACTAGTAATTGTCCCCTTACCTGTATCAATAAGCATACCTCCATCAGGATATGGATTGCTATTATTTTGATATCGATAGTAGGATTGTGTAGAACTTGATGAAGGAGAAGAAACAATTATTGCGTAATTTCTATTTTGTTGGATATAAACAGAGTTAGTAAAATTAACACAATAAAAATTTGCAGAGCCATTCAAACCTGAAGCAAGCAAGGTAGCTTTAGATAAGTAACTCCCTTGCGGAATTCCTGTTGATGTAGCCTGATATAAACTAAAATCAATATCTCCTCTAGAGATATTATTGGGAGAGTTACTAATCATAAAACAGGCCTCATAAATATATCCTGCAGAATTTCTAAATTTAAATGATTGACCAAATTTAACTTTACCCCCAAAAACCCCCCAACCACTTTGACTTAGAGAACTCTGATTTGCAAGATAACTTATATCAAAATTATGCCTAAACTGGGCAGTATCAACATTCCAGGGATTTCTACCGATAGAGCTTACAATCGATGAAAAGTTTACATTCTCTCCTGCAAGTATGTATTGCTTTGTTGCACTTGTCACATTTATGTTTACATTATAAAAATACGGAGGATAAACAAGACCATAATAACCTGGAAAATAGGGATTTTGTGGAGAACAGGGAGTATAAACAATATCTGAACACCTTGAACCGCCATATCTAAGACATTGAAAATTCCCAGTACTATTTACAAAATAATGAACATCACATGCATCTCCATCTCCGTCCCACATACTACAATTAATTGATTGTGTTCCAACACATTCTAAACCACTAACAACAAAGCTCCCAAAAACAACCAAAACAAAAACAGCCAAAATTATAAAATTGCGTTTTTTCATATAAAACCTCTCGTAATAAAAATTGTGTTTAAATTTATAAATGCTTTTCCGAATATATTATAAGCTTCTTTAAACATTATTAAATAATTAAAATCTGGAGCATTATCCATATAATTTTCAGGAGGATCAGTCAAAAGAACGGATTCTTCTTTTCCATATTGATCTAAAAGAGTATGTACTTGTAAAGTAATATTTTCTACATAAATCGCTACACTAATTGTCTCAGTATTATTCACATTATTTAAGGTATCATTTGCAAATATTCTAAATGTTCTTGTTCCGTTTGTCCAGAAAGTGAAATTCAGATAATAACCTGTTAAAGAAGTATTTAGCATTGTATAATTTGTTTCTACTCCTTGAAAGTTTGATCCAATAATAACAGTACTTAAATTATCTGAATCAGTTATATTTGCAGTTATATTGAACTCAATTCCAATACCTACTGTTAAAGGAGAAGAATTTAATGAATTTACATTTGGAGAATTTGTATCTTGTAAAGCACTAATAGTAAAATTATAACTCGTACTCAAATTAGTTCCAGATACATCTTTAATTGTATTTCCATTTGGATCAGTTATATATCCAATTGCTCTATATGTTCCAGTTACATTGTTAGCAGAATTCCAACCAGCAGGATTCCAAATTGTATCCAATCCAAGAGTATAAGCTTGATAAGCCATAAAATTTCTCTTTGTGTTTGTTGCAGTATCATTCACAACATTTGTAATGAACTTCCAAGAACTAGAAGTAGAATTCCAATATTCTACATTTAAGATTACATATGCTTCTACATCCTTATCTCCAAGAGTTACAATCTTAGATTGGTTTTCTTCTGGTGTTGTTTTCAAATCAATTCCAAATGTTCTTATTTCAGATATCGCAATATTATGATTATCAGATGTATCTGTACATTGAACATAATATGTATGTTGGCCTGAAGCAAGATTATCTACATAAAGAGCAGTCATAGCTGAAACAGTATTTGTTGTTTTATTCATAACCCCGTCTATATACAAAGAAGCATTCCCAACAGTTGTTTCTTCATCATAACAAGAGAATCTAAATATTAAATCATTTGAAGAGGCAATAAGAGAATTGTTTCTAGGTAAATCCAAAATTATTTTTGGTGGATTTGTGTCCGTGGTTCCTGATTGATAATACATTGTTCCTCTTACAGAAGTTGCATAATTTCCATAATTAGGTCCTTCAAAACAATCAATAAAGAAATTAAGAGTTCTATTTGTAGAATTTAAACTAACATTAAAGGTATTGGTGCCATTTATGTACGTTTTACTTGCAATTTTTTCATAGACATCACGGCAGATATATCCTGAATAACTAACATTATTATATCCCAAATAATTAAACCAATTACAAACAGGCGGAAGATTTCTATTTAGATAACATGTATAATTTTGCCCGATATTATACGGAGCCTGATAGTCTATCATCGTAAAATTAAGAGGAGTTATTGTCTGGGAAGTATTATAGCTAGTTATTCTATTTGGACTAAAATCTAACCTCCAATAAAATGGTGGAAAAGTTATATTTATATCATACAAAACAATTCCGGGTATTTCAAAAAAGCAGATAGGATCGCATCCACAAGCATCTGCAACAATATAATCATTAAAAGGTAAATTCCAAGAATCGCTACCTGTTGCAGCAGCATAACAATTTTCATCTCCAGAAACATCTCCATCGCAATTTATATCTTGCCCAGATGCTCTGCAACAATTTGATGCACCCGGGAAAACATACGCATTATTATCATTACAATCGCAACTTCCTCCAGATCCGTCCATATCATTATCTATTGCGCATTGTCCATTACAATTTGCATATCCCCCCAGACAGCAGAGATTACTAGATTGAAAATAAGGAAATTCACAAGTTAAGCTTCCATCACAATTTTCATCAACACTATTCCCCAGTATCTCTGTCCTATTTGGATTTATACTCGCATTATTATCGTTGCAATCAGTATCAACAGAAGAATAGCTTATTGGAGGAGAATTACCTGAACAAACAAGTTGTAAAGATCCTGCACCATAAGTATCATTATCATTATCTTTATAATAATAAACATTTTTCCAAAGACTTGCATTAAAATTATTACAATCAGTTCCTCCGCCAATTACGGTGCTACCATACCCATCTAAATCTGCATCACAACTTGCTGCATTATTATTCAAATCATAGGTACAATTACCGGTAGGGCCACATGCGTGTAGAAGTTGCCAAGTACCGCTTAGACATTGTTCTAAATCAGAACCAGTACATCGATGTTCTCCTTCTGTACAAACCGCACTCGCAATCCCAATCTCTTTACTAGTATCAGAATACCAATTAACAAAATCTTTTCCAGATTCTACAACTTGATTAGCAACTTCTGAAATAGGTGGATCAGTTAAATTAACCCATTCGCCAGATACAAAGCTTGTTTTTACTTGAGATAAATTACCTCCAGAGGTTCTAATCTGGAAAGTTATATTTCTTGCATAAATATTTACATTAACCACTTCAGAATTGTTTACATATCCGGTTGTATCGTTTGCAAATATTCTAAATGTTCTTGTTCCGTTGGTCCAGAAAGTAAAATTCAAATAATATTTACTGCCAATATTATTCATGGTATAATTTACATTATTAAATTCTAACAAGATAGTTCCGATTCCGGTTGTATCTGTTATGTTCGCAGTTATATTAAAATTAGTTCCAAAGCCAGCTGTTCTTGGTTCATAGTCTGCTATAACCATTGGTGGACTTGCGACAGGAGTGTTATTAATCGTATAGCTTCTCAAACCAGAATTATTTATGTTTTTATTTGTTCCATTGCCATACGCCCACCATCTATAACTATACGTTCCGTTTGTTAATATTAAAGAATAATTCCATACGCTTGAAGAGAGATTATTTGCAGTATAATTTGTATTATTTATTTCTAACCAGACAGTATTATTTGTATTTAATACAGAAACATTAAATATTGCTAAACCGCTTCCGATAATTGTTTTATTATTATCATAATAACTTGAAAATATTGGATAAATTGTATCTAGCGCTTGAATTACAATTGTCCAATTTCCTCTTAAAGAACCATTAGTATCTGTCCAATTTTGATTATTTGCATTATCTGTAATTAAAACATTCCACAAATAAGTTCCAACAGAAGCAAAAGTCCAACTTAAATTAGTTGAATTAAATGATCCGGTAATTGCAGTAGTATTTGTCCCATTCAAGGTTCCTGAAGCATTCCAAATATATAATGTGGCATTATTCAAATTTGTTGAATTATCTGTCGCATTAAAATTGAATACAATTGATAAATTTGTTGTGGATGTTGCATTTGCAGGAGATATTTTATAACCATAAGGTGCAATTGTATCAACACCAAATACTCTTGTTGTTGAATTTGTATTTCCTACAGTATCATTACAATAAAATGTAACTGTCTTTGTTCCTTGGCTCATTGTGGAGTTAGTTGCATTCCAATTTTGATTATTAGTTGAACTCATGGTTATATTTGTCACACCAGAGTCTAGAGAATACCTACAGGTTCCGTTTTCATTTAAAGTTATATTAAACAAAATTGTAGTTGTTGAATAATTCTGAGCTAAAGGAGAATTAATTGTTATTGTTGGTGCATTTGTATCCTTAGTAAAAGTAACACTTGTACTATTAATATTTCCTAAGGAATCTCTACAGTATAAAGTCCAAACATTTGTTCCTTGAACTGAAGTAACATTTGTAAAATTATTTCCCATTGCAACACTTGTTGAATTCCATAATCCAGAATTATTTGAATACCAACAAGTATCTGGATTTGTTTCAGTATAGGTATAATTTAGATTAGAGACATTAACTATATATGTTGTTCCGTTAACTGGATAAACGATGTTCATAGATGGTAAAGTAGAATCGGATAAAAAGGTAAAAGATAGAAATTTATTTGTAGTCATATTAACGGAATTTGTTTGAACAGCTTGACTACCAAAAGAAACATTAATAGTATAATTAGAATAGTAAGACGCGTTATAACTCCAAGCAGGTATTGAAACATTTTCAGTTTTTGATTCAATTAAAGTTATACGTGCTACACCCAATGAATTTGTAACTCCATTATATACCTTAGTTCCACGATTGTCGGAGATATTAATTACCGCTCCAGATACAACATCTCCATTAGAATTATTAACATATAAATCCAAATACCACTTTTTATAAAGAGTCCCATTTGAATCTCCTCCCCATCCAACCCTTAATGGCAACCCATTAGGTCGAGTAACATTTGTAAAACTCCAAATTCCGTCATTAATATTTGCATTTGCTATTTGAAATTCGAAGGATCCATTCCAACAATTAATTACCCCATCAGAGAAAGTAAAATTATGACCTCCAGAATGTAAAGATATTCCTGCTTGGCCCGCTCCAAAACTATCACTACAGCTTACATTAATATTTTCTCCTAAAAAAGAGTTATTATTTGTCCGCCCAGCAAAAATAATTCCAAAAGAGAAATATACGGGAGAATATATACTATTATTAATAAAAAGGTTATTACTTGATTCAAGATAATACCCGCTATAAGTTCCACTAGAAATTATACTATTATTAATAAAAAGGTTATTGTCTGCATTATGCTCAATAAACATACCATAGCTCCGAGTTCTAAAAAAGTTATTTGTAAGATTATTATTAGTACTTCCTATCCCAAAAGAAATACCATAACCAGAACTACCATTAGCAGAAATATTATTTGAAGAAATAATATTATTCTGCCCAGATAAGGAGATTCCGGAACTTACATCTCCAGTAGTTATAACCGTATTATTAAAAATAAAATTATTATATGAAAGAGAAGATATAACTACTGCGTAATTATATGCAGTAATATTAACTCCCTCAATAATTTTTGCATTCTTAATTGTTGTAAAATTAGATCTAGAGATATAGATCCCATAACCTAAAGAACCATTAGCAGAATAATTAATAGTATATCCTGCTCCATTAAAAGTAACATTACTTGCAGTTATGTTTATACAAGTCTTGTTTGATATAATCGATTGATTTAGTATATACACTTTATTTGAACTTTCTAATTGTCTACAATAGCTTACCAAACTCTCGTTTTTACTAAATGTAATGCTAGTTATATTTAAATTTCCGGTAGTATCATTACAATAAAAGTTAGCGGTATATGCCCCATCAGCTATACTTGTATTAGTATAATTTGCGCCAGTCTTAGAAGAATTAATTGTCATTGTGTAATTAGTTGCTCCATTATTCAAACTCATTCTACAAGCAGAAAGGTTTTCATTGCTAGAAATATTAAATCCAATTGAAAGTGTTTCATAAGTAATGTTTGCAGGAGAGATAATTGTGATTACTGGAGCGATTAAATCGCTTGCAGGAGCAGATATCGTCACACTTCTTAGATCAGTTTGGTTTAAATTTCCAGAAGTATCTGTTGCAAATGCCCGATAATTATATGTTCCATAATCTAAACCGGTTGTGGAATTTTTGGATTGGTTTACATATAAATACCATTGAGTTGAATTATATTTTTGTAAGTTAGATATATATTGTTGATAGATTTCTGATGCAGATAAACTTCTGTTCCAAATTCTTACTTCATCAATAGAACCATTAAAGGTAATATTATTGTAGCTATTGACTCCTATTAAAATGGGACTTTTACCATCATTGCATCTTGGGACATTTAGCCCCCCACCAACAGAATCACATAATACCCCATTTTTATAAAAATTATAAACATTATTCGGTTCATTATAGTTTATTACTATATATGTCCAGGTATTATTTTGTGTAAAACTACAATTATTGTTTGTCCAAACAGCATTTACTCCACCACAACCAGCTATTCCATGCAAACAATAAATCTCACTATTGTTAATTATACTACAAAGAAAGCTAAGATTAGAAATATCTCCGATTAAAAAAGGAGCTACACCAATCAATCCTGCATTTGCAATATATGAACTTTGTTTAGCCCAGAGGGAAATAGTATTTTGTGATTGAGAGTATAATGTACTTGAGTTTCCAATAACATAATCATTAATCCCATCAAATTGAATTGCGCTTCCATATCTTCCAGAGGAATTGTAAACAGCACCGCTAATTGTTCCATTGTTTTCATAATTACTTAGATCTTTAACATGGGTTGCATTTTCTCCTAATAAAGAAAGATTATCAAAATTCATCATTAGAACTAAACTATTATTATAAATTGTGTAATTGGTTGTGTTCCAATTATAAATAATAGATCCCAAACTTGATTCAGTAATTGATACGTTTACAATTATTGAGGTATTTGTTGTTGTGGTTGCATTTGGTAGAGTTGGGTTTGTGAAGTTAATTCCTGGAGCGGTTGTATCGCTTGCAGGTGCTTGTATTGTCACACTTCTTAGATCAGTTTGGTTTAAATTTCCAGAAGTATCTGTTGCAAATG
>Ga0247841_10011671_pt1 | contig 11635 bp, 9 predicted proteins | sample LaCruzMarch2015__2_FD_192410 | JGI IMG/M metagenome (GOLD analysis project Ga0247841, IMG submission 192410) | Freshwater microbial communities from meromictic Lake La Cruz, Castile-La Mancha, Spain - LaCruzMarch2015_18m | ecosystem: Environmental > Aquatic > Freshwater > Lake | place: Spain...
GTCGTAAAACCCGCCCCCGGTGATATGGGCCATGCCGCGGATGGTCACCCGCTCCATCAGCCGTTGCACGGGCCGCAGGTAACTGGCGTGTACCGCCAGCAGGGCTTCGCCCACACGGCGAGCGGTGCCGACGACTCGGCCGGTGCCGGGCAGGATGTCCCCGATCTTCAGCTTTTCCTGCTCAAAAATTATTTTGCGCGCCAGCGAAAATCCGTTGGTGTGCAGGCCGGAGGAAGGCAAACCTATCAGAACGTCCCCGGGCCGAATGGTTTTCCCGGTAATAATCGTCCGGCGGGACACCACCCCGACGATCGTGCCAACCAGGTCATACTCGCCCGGCGGATACAACCCCGGCATTTCAGCGGTCTCCCCGCCGATCAACGTGCACCCGTTGGCGCGGCAGGCCCGGCATAAGCCTTTGATCACGTCCTGAAAAATGGGCCCTTCAAACCGGGCCGTGCCGAAATAGTCCAGAAAAAACAGCGGCCGGGCGCCATGCACCAGGATGTCGTTGACACAATGATTGACAATGTCCTGCCCCACTGTGTCATGCCGCCCGGCCAGCACGGCCACCTTGAGCTTGGTGCCGACACCGTCCGTGCTGGCCACCAGCACCTGGTCCCTGCCCGGCGCGGCAAAGAGTCCGCCAAAGGAACCGATCTCGCCGAGCAAACCGGGCGTCTTTGTCGAACGCACCAATTTTTTTACCGCGCGGAGCGCCGCCATTTTGTTGTCAATATCCACGCCTGAGGCCGCATAAGCCGATTTTGCTTTTGCCATGATTTGTGATTCTCCTGATGATATGAATGCCATGAAGGGCGGCTACTGTTTTATGTGGGAAGCGCACTATGTGCGACGACGGTCGCGGCGCGTAGCGCCCCTCCTACCAACTTCGTCCACCGGAAGCGGCCCCGCCTACCCGGCGGGAACCATGCCCCGGCTGAGTGGGGCGGCTACATGTTCGCGCAATCGGCCAACTGTAGCCACGGCACTCTGTTGCCGCGTCTTTGTAAATTCCCGTGCATTAATTTAGCGCGCCGCTTTCAGCGCCTGGTCAAAATCGGCTTGGATATCCTTGATATGTTCCAAGCCCACGGCCACGCGGATGAACTCGGGCGTCACGCCCGCGGCGCGCTGGGCTTTGGCGCTGAGCTGCTGATGCGTCGTCGAGGCCGGATGGAGCACCAGGGTCTTGGCGTCGCCGATGTTAGCCAAATGGCTGGCCAGTTTAACCGCATTGATGAACCGCTCGCCGGCCTTGCGCCCGCCCCGGATACCGAAGCCTAATACGGCGCCAAATCCGCCCGCCAGGTAGCGCTTGGCGGCACGATGCCAGGGATGCTCCGGCAAACCGGTGTAATTGACCCACATTACCTGGCGATGACCGCGAAGCCAGCGCGCCAACTCCAGTGTGTTGCGGCATTGCTGATGAATTCGCAGCGGCAACGTCTCCAGGCCTTGCAGGAATAGGAACGTATTGAAGGGACTGGGGCACATCCCGATATTACGCATGCCTTGCACGCGCGCCTTGAGAATATAGGCCACATTGCCCAGCCCGGGCAGATTGCGAAACGCATCCCAGTAAACAATCCCATGATAGCTTTCATCCGGCTCGGTAAATTCCGGAAACCGCCCGCGGGACCAGTCGAACCGGCCGCTATCCACAATGGCGCCGCCGATGGAAGTGCCATGCCCGCCGATCCATTTGGTGCAGGAATGCACGACAATGTCCACCCCGTGTTCGATCGGCCGGCACAGCACCGGCGCGCATGTGTTGTCAATAATGAACGGCACACCCGCCCGGTGAGCCACGGATGCAATGCCTTTGAGATCCGGCACGTCACCCTTGGGATTGCCGATGGTTTCCGCATACACCGCCTTCGTATTCGGGCGGATGGCGGAACGCACAGTCCGGGGTGAAAACTCATCCAGGAACGTGACCTCCAGCCCCAAGCGGGGCAACGTGAACCGGAAAAGGGTGTCGGTCCCGCCATAGAGCGAGGCGGAGCTGACAATATGGTCGCCCGCGCGGGCTATATTCAGAATGGCCAGAAAGATGGCGGCCATGCCGCTCGAGGTGGCCAGCGCCCCCGTTCCGCCCTCCAGGGCCGCCAACCGCTTCTCCAGCACGTCCGTGGTCGGATTCATCATGCGGGAATAAATATTGCCGAAAGTCTTCAGCGCAAACAGGTCGGCGGCGTGCCTGGTGTTTTTAAACACGTAACTCGTGGTCTGGTAAATCGGCACTGCCCGGGCGCCGGTAACCGGGTCCGGTTGCTGGCCCGCGTGCAGGGCCAGGGTTTCCACATGGGCCGAAGACAAATTCGCCGTTCGCTTTTTTTTCATGGAAAGGTTCCTTGTGTAAAAATATCTGGGGCCGATGATATCTCAGGACCAAGACGATGTAAAGGACATGCATCCGGCGCTTAAGGCGGTAACCGGTTCATGTAGCCGCGGGCGTGAGCCCGTGGCCACTGAAAGAATCCACGCCGTTACCGGCGCGGCTACGAAAGATTGATCTGGATTCCCGAGCCTACTCCGCCAAAGTAAAGCCTTCTGGCTGCGACCATCCTGCGCCCGCCATAGCGGGCTTCGCGACGGCGGGAGGCCGGAGCGGGTCGAGAATGACAAACAACGCTCTATCCATTCTGTCTGCCCTGCATAGCCTCTGGGCGAAGCAGGGTCATTCCCGCGCCCAGGCTCCGCCGACCAGGCTACGCCGGAGCGCTTCGCCCAGGCGAGAAGCGGGAATCCAGAATGTGTGTTACTTTGAATTTCCGGCTGCGGGTGTAAGACAGAATTCTGAATGATGCATGGAAAACGCTATGATTTAGCGTAAAGTATATATACGCTTACATATATTGAGACTTTGGCGCCAAACTTGATCCGCCAAAATCGAAGAGAGCAATCCTGGCCAAGCGGACAACTGTTTTTCCTGTAGGAGGCGCACTATGTGCGGCGACGGTCGCGGCGCGTAGCGCCCCTCCCACAAGAAGAATTCTGTCTTACACCCTCCGGCTGCACTGCATTAAATTACAGTGGACATTTTTGGAGTTGAGTCTATAATGATTTAAAAGTCATAGCTTATGACTTTTTTGCATAAGCGCTCCATTAACAACCAAGGAGGTGCTCCATGACAAAGCGATCAGAAGTGTATAAGTGTGAAATCTGCGGCAACATGGTAGAAGTCGTGCATACCGGCGTGGGTGAACTCGTGTGCTGTAACAAGCCGATGAAGCTCCTCCAGGAAAACACGGTGGACGCATCACGGGAAAAGCACGTGCCGGTGATCGAGCACACTGCCGGCGGCATCAAGGTCTCCGTGGGCAGCATCCCCCACCCCATGGAAGAGAAACATTATATCGAGTGGATTGAATTGAGCCTTAACGGCCGGATCCTGCGCCAGTTTCTGAAACCCGGCGATGCGCCCAGCGCCTTGTTTGAAGGCGTTACGGCCCCGGACGGGGTGATCGCCCGCGAATACTGCAACCTGCATGGGCTTTGGAAAGCGTAAGATGCGCACCCAATGGGCACGCGATGTGAGGAGGACGGTATGCCGGTCTCCCCGTTCGGAACACGCTCGTATCTGATTGAGCTGCTGACGCCCCGGCAGGATGCGCAGGATTTTGAGGCCGACTTGGTGATGTTCCGCGAACGGTTCGCCAAGATCCTGGCGCACAATGGTATTGTTTCCATCCCGGACAATCCTTTGGGCAATTTGCATTTTACGGCCATGGAAGTCCTGACGTTCCTGGAGCTGGATCTCCAGCCGGAGACACTGTTGATCCATCTCAACACGTTCCACCGGAAAGCTGATCTCGACATGTTCCTGAACCAGGCCCTCGCGCAAGGCGTCCGGTACCTTTTGTGCGTCAGCGGCGACGGCGGACCGCGCCTGCCCAAACTGGAGCCGGAGGATCTGGGTAGGTCGGGGACAACCGTCACCTCGGTCGAATTGCTCGATTACATTCAGACACGCTTTCCCGGCCGGTTTGTATGCGGTGTAGCTTTCAACCAGTACGAGCCCTCTGACCACGAGAAGGCCAAGCTGGCGCGCAAGCTGGCAGCCGGGGCCCGGTTTATCATAACCCAGCCGTCACTGGAACCGGACGCCCGGATCCGGGATCTGGAGAAGTTTAATGTCCCGGTGTTTGTCGGCGCCTGGTTTTCCAAACGGCTGGACCTGTTGTACCGGTGCCTTGGCGTGGACATGAAGGCGACGCCCGCCGATTATGATCCGGTCCGGAACTTTCAGCGCTTGGGCGAATGGTATCCCGGTTTCGGCCGGTACTGTTCCCTGCTGGGGTTCAAGCGGGATTGGTCGGAGATATTTGGCCGGTAAAGTAATTGGTGGGTTTACGGTTCACGGTTCAACGGTTGAAGAAATAATGGCTGGACCGGCTTCAAAAACATATAAAAGGAGACGCTTATGAAAGCCCGCAAAATCGTCAACGGAGTTTATTGGATGGGGGCCCCGGACTGGCACCGGCGATTGTTTGATGCGCTGATCCCCCTGCCGGACGGCACCAGCTATAACGCCTACCTGGTGCAGGGACAGACCCACACGGCGCTCATTGACACCGCCGACCCCAGCATGCAACGGGAACTGCTGGAGCAACTGGAACACGTCCCGAGCTTGGATTACGTCATTGCCAACCACGCCGAGCAGGATCATTCCGGCCTGATTCCCTGTGTGCTGCAAAAATATCCACTGGCCATGCTGATTACTTCCGCCAAGGGCAAGCCGCTGATCACGGATCACCTCGCCGTGCCCGAATCAAGGATCAGAGTCGTCGCCGACGGCGAAACCCTGGCGCTGGGCGGCAAAACGCTGGAGTTTATTTATACGCCCTGGGTGCATTGGCCGGAAACCATGGTCACCTACCTGCGCGAAGACCGCATCTTGTTCAGTTGCGACTTTTTTGGATCACACCTGGCCACCAGCGATTTGGATGTCACCGACGAAGGCCGCGTGTACGAAGCCGCCAAGCGCTACTACGCCGAAATCATGATGCCGTTTCGCGCCGTGATCCGGAAAAACCTGGACAAGCTGAAGCCTTTCGCCATCGAGCGGATCGCGCCGAGCCATGGACCGGTATACGACCACCCGGCGTTCATCATCAATGCCTACCGCGACTGGGTTTCAGATACGTTGAAAAACGAGGTTGTCTTGCCCTACATATCCATGCACGGCAGCACGGAATTGATGGTCAACCGCCTGGTCGGCGCGCTGACGGAAAAAGGCGTCCGGGTGACGCCGTATAACCTGGCCGTCACCGACATCGGCAAGCTGGCCATGGCCCTGGTGGATGCCGCCACGCTGGTCGTGGGCACGCCCACGGTGCACGTTGGCGCGCATCCGGCCGTCTTTTACGCCGCACACCTGGCCAATGTCTTGCGGCCCAAGCTGAAGTTTGCCGCCATTATCGGTTCCTACGGCTGGAGTAGTAAGGCGGTAGAACAGATTGCCGGCCTGATCCCGAACCTGAAGGTCGAAGTCCTGGACACCGTACTCTGCCAAGGCTTGCCGCAAACTGCGACCCTGGAGGCGCTGGACCGCCTGGCCGAAAAGATTGCCGGCAAACACCGGGAATTGAATTTGCTTTGAAATTTTTTTGGGCAATCCGGACGCGCCGTGTATCTTGGTTTCGCTTTATCAGTGGAACCCAAAAATAATTCCTTCACAAACCGCCTCATACGCGCCCATGTCCACGGTCCCATATCAAGGAACACAGGCGTCTGTTGCAGACGAAAAAGTTTCCATGGAATCCATCGTTGACTCATTGTCCCCCAGCAGGGTTTGACCAAATAAAGGGTAACATCGGGCAGTTCGATGTAGTTTATATCTTTGTGGCGGCTGGGGGACAGTCGAATGGCACGGGCATTTATAAATCGAGGTTGCCTTGTTCCAGGCCGAGAGGGAGCGGCGCCGGACGTTCGCAGGTGGTGGTCATCTCCACTTTCTTGCCCAGCTTGCTGGACTTGTCAAAGGCCAGCATGATTTCCAGCACATGGTTGGCGAGTTCGCCATTCGCACGGTGCTTGCGACCGCTCTGCAGCGCATAGGCCATGTCGGCAGCGCCGATACTTCGGTAATTTTCGGTGTAGATGTGCGAGAGCGGTACAAGTTCAAAGTCCTTGTAGTCTTTACGAAAGATGCGTATTGGGCCGCTGAAGGTATTCGGGTCTGGAACTTGCAAGGTGCCTTCCGAACCGTAAATTTCGATTGGCATATGGCCGTGTTTGTAAACTTCAAAGCTGGTAATGACCGTTATCACTGCGCCGCACTGGAACTCGACCATGCCGCTAAGGTGTGTCGTAACGTTAATCGGATAGATATGGGGCACAGTATCCGGTACGCCGCTGCGGATTTCAGAACCTTTGCAGGTAACGGCGGTGACGCTATGGGCGGGCCCGAGCATGTTGACCAGCGCCGTGATATAGTAGGGCCCCAGGTCGAGCATCGGCCCGGCGCCGATATCGTAGAAGAAAGGCGCCTGCGGCCATTTTTCCGGCCCCCGCCCCATGACGATGGCGGTTCCCGCAATGGGTTTGCCAATCCAGCCGTCATCAAGCATCTTGCGGACGGTTTGCTGGCCGCCACCGAGGAAGGTATCCGGGGCACAGCCGACACGGAGTCCTTTTTCTTTCGCCAACGCCATGATCTGGGAGGTCTGTCCGAAATTGACACCGAAAGGCTTTTCCGAATAGGTGTGTTTTCCGGCGCCGAGCGCAGCCATCGCGATTTCATAGTGTGCTTTGGGAGGGGTCAGATTAAATACGATCTCAATTTCAGGAATCGCGAGAAGTTCAGCGATGGTCATGCTCCGTAAGCCGTAGAGCTCACTCTTGGCCTTGGCGCGTTCAGGCAGTTTGTCGGCGCAGGCAACTACTTCGAGGATGTTGAATGTCTTCGCGGCCGTAAAGTAGCTGTCGCTGATCATGCCGCAACCGATGATGCCGGTTTTGGTTTTTTTCATCTTCATCGCTCCCTGTTTGCCGGAAATCCGAGGTTATTTATTGCCCGCGCCGAGGCCGTTTTGGGTCATGTACTTGTAACTCATTTCGATGGCAGTAAACATGTCAATGTTGCAATAATCGAGCTCGACGATGATGGTGCTGACCTGTTCTGGTAAATGGGCGACCAGGTCCTTAATGTTTAACTGGCCGCTTCCAAGGGCACGCAAGTCAACCTTGCGATCGAGGATGCCCCGGGTAACCTTGAGTTTTTCCTTGGTTTGGTTGAGGATCCCGTCCTTGATGTGGATCAGGATGGTTCGGTCGGCAAAGATGTTGAGCATTTCGACGGCATCTTCGGCGCCAAAGTTAGTGGACCAGAAGGAGTCTATCTGGAATTTGACCTTCGGGCACAGCCCGGCATAGATCTGGTATTTGAGTTTGCCATCCAGGCGCTGGAATTCAAAATCATGGTTATGCTGGAAGAGGGTAAAGCCATTTTTGGCGAGGACCGCCTGCATCGTATTGGTGACCTCGGCCGTTTGCTTGATCGCATCGAGGTCTTTAAATTGATCCGGGCCGTAGCCACAGACGATCTTGTCCAGTCCAAGGATGTCGGCAATTTCCATCGTTTCGCCAATGTTGTTCGAACTGGCCCAGGGTGAGTGCGAGGAATGCATCTCTAAACCCAGGTCGGTAATGATCTTTTTAAATTCCCTGGGGCGCAGGTTCCAGAAACCGGCGGGTTCGACCGCTTTGTAACCGATCCGGGCAACTCTTTTAAGCACACCGATAAAATCCTTTTGGGCGGCCGCTCTCAGGGAATACAATTGAACCGACAAAGGCTTTGACATGTTCCTCTCCTTTTCATTGGTTGATTTTTGCCAAACACAATGTAACCTGCTAGGGATAAGTATTACAGTAACCCGCCAAAATGACAATTGACGGGAAGTGTTATTTATTGACTGGAACTATACATGCAAAACCTGACCGCACGCTTGAAAGGGCTTAAGCATGTGTGGTTTTACATGGCTCCGGATCACGCGCGCATCACGCCTGTAAGGATCCCGGAAAATATCGAGCTCGTGGAATTGATTACCGACGGCAAGGTGTTTTTCGAGGTTGACGGCCACGTGCAGACTTTCGGCAAGGGGACGATCTTCTGGCACCGGGCCGGCGAGGAGACGATCTGGCGCACCACGCCCGAGGCGCCTTATCGCTGCATTGTTTTTCACTTTATTGTCAGCGACCTGCATCGGCCGGCGGCACGGGTAAGTTTCTGGAACGCGAATGCCGATACCGACATCGACCGTTTTGCTTCGGAATGCATCAGCCTCTTCCACGCACAGGCGCTGGATGTGAACGTGTTGGCGCTTTACATTTACAGCACGCTACTGCGCCATGCAATGGTCGATCGAAAGGCGTCTCCCCGGCGTAATTATCCCAAGCCACTCGACCAATCATTGGACTATATTCATCGTAATATCGGTAAATACATCTCGATTGGGGTTGTGGCAAAATACAGCCAGATCAGCAGTTCCCAGCTCTTCAAGCTCTTTCAAGCCCATCTTGGAATCACTCCGCACAAGTATATCCTGTCGCAGCAAATGGCCCGCGCACGAACCATGCTTGCCGGCACACAATTGTCAATCAAGGAAATTGCCGCCGCATGCGGCTTCCTGAACCTGGAAGTTTTCTATCGCCAATTTCACCGGGAAAGCCGCATGCCACCGGCTGAATACCGCCGCAAATACCAGCCCTATCGCTTTTCAAAAACCGATGGAATCGCTGGAAGCCTCACAGCACTTACTCCGTCAAGAAAAATGAGGAAATCCGCATGTCGCACGGCAAGGAAAAACGCCTCCCGGCCAACATAGCGGGGCACAGGCTTTCAATAGTCCCTTTTCATCAGGCTCCGGCGCCCGGCCATCAATGGCAGGAGCGAGGCCGCCAGGGTAATGACCATCAGCCAGGCTGCCGCCGCCAGTGTACCCGCGCGCAAGGCGCCGGTCCCGATCCGGTTCAGTGTGTAATAATGGTAGAGCACGCCGAAAGGCAGGATGGCCGCGGCCATGTAAGCCAGGCTCAACACCAGGTTGAGCGTGCCGCCAAAACCGGAAATGATCGCCATTGGATTGCGTTGTTTCAGGTCGAGAAACACGGCGCCCAAACCGGTAGCCAGTCCGCAGAGACCCAGCGACATCGCCACGGCCAAGCCCATCGCCGTCACCCAAACCCGCCAGCCAACGTCCAACAAGGCGGTAGACACGGCCATTAAGACAACGCTGATCGTCAGCATGCCGGCCAGGGACGCCAGAAACTTGATTTTTAACACCCGCCCCATCGTGGTCGGCGCGAGTCCAATCAGCCAGAACGCCTGGCCTTCCAGACTTAACTGCGGATAGATAAACCGGGAACAGAACGAACACATGACGGCCGAGAGACTGAACATGTTCAGGAATACGATCAGGTTGCGCCACACGGCCGACAATTGATGGTAATGCAGATTGCGGAGGTTGAAGAAATACAGGGCCAGCAGTCCGAAAAAAAGAAGCCCCTGTATCCATTGGGCCGGATCGCGCAGGAGGGTGCGCAGGTCCTTCGTGACCAAGGCACGGGCATCGGGGGCCAGAAAGGCCAGACGCGTTTCCAACGCCATCACACCGACCAGGCTACACCGAAGCGCTTCGCCCAGGCGAGTGCGCTTTGCGATTTGGGCGCGCCGGCCCGCCTGCAACTCTGTGCGTAGCACTGCGGGCAGGCCAACGGCGCGGGTCCGTTGCCAGGCTTGGACAAACCAGACGCTACCGATCCCCTCGACCAGGAGGGCGATCATCAGGACGTTGGCCAGCAGAACCCCGAACAGCAGGCCACCCCTTAGCCACTGATCCCGGGATAACGCCATAATCCCTTCGGCCACCCAGGCGCTCGGCCACAACGGAAAAGCCGCCAGCTTCAGCCCGGGCACAAACCGTTCCAAGATAAAGGTCACATCATCGGTTCCCGGCTTCCCGGCACCAGCCGAGTTGTCGGCACCAATCAGCATCCATCCGCCCCAGCCGATCAATGCCAGCAAGACGGCCCCCGCCCAGATCTGCGGCCGCCAGCGCGGCACCCAGCGCAGGACCACAAGCGTGATAAGCGTGCCCGCGCCGGCATACAACAGGACAAACGGAATCGAAAAAAGAAACGTCCAAAGTATGAAAAGCAGGGAAAGATGCTCATACCAGGCAAAAGCGCCAATGAACGGAATGATAATGAAAAAGAAAGCCCAGGAGGAAATCAGCGTCGTTTCCAGCCATTTGTGCAATAGAATCTCGCCGGGCGCAACCGGCCGGCAAAGCAGAAATGGAATTTCTTCCGAATGAAAGATCGTCGTATAGGCCGTGATGATGTTGGAAAGAATCAGCATCAGGCCCAGGCCTAAAAAAAACAGCGCAAAGAGATGGTGAATGAGCATCACGCCGATTCCGCCCAGGGCGCCGAGGAACCGGAATCCGTCCAGAAACAGATACCAGAGGCCGGCGAGCATCGCCCCGGCAAACATCAGGATAAAAACGACTTTAAAGACCGACTGCTCGCGCGCCAGCCGCCGCAGGTTGCAAAGGACTCGTCGGTCTTTTCGTAATAAGGATGCCAGGGCATGCATGTGTTTTTCTGCTTTTTTTACCACGGATTACACTGATGGCACGGATAGAAAAGACAACCTTTTCCCTAGTCGCTTATAGCGCTGTTCCTTCGGAGGCGAGTAAACTTTCCGTTTTGTTTGGGTCTGGTTTTCATCCGTGAAATCCGTGTTATCCGTGGTTGTATTTTAATCAGCCTTCCGGGCGGGTGAGTCGCAAAAAAATATCCTCCAGCGGCCCCTGCACGGAACTGCACGCCTTCAGTTCGGCGAGTGTCCCCAATCCCACCAGGCTACCACCGGCAATTATCCCGATCCGGTCCGCCAATTGCTCGGCAAACGCCAGGATGTGCGTGGTAAGGAAAACGGTCGTGCCCGCCCGGGCCGCTTGCCGAAGCAAGTCGTGAATCAAGCGGATGCTGAACGGATCCAGGCCGACAAACGGTTCGTCAATAAACAGGACCTCAGGCTGGTGCAGGAACGTGGCCGCGTAAATCAGCCGCTGGCGATACCCGTGCGACAGGTCCTTGATCAGCGTCCGCGCATACTCATCCATGGCAAATAGCGCAAAGAATCTTTCGCGCGCTGCGTTGATTCGGGCGGCGGGAACCTGATATAGATCGCCTATAAATTGAAAGAACTCGACCGGCGTCAGCCGCTCGTAGAGAAAAGGCGCGTCGGGAATATAGCCGATCAACCTCCGGACCGCCGCCGGATTGGACTGAATATCAATTCCCCGGATACGGATTGTGCCGCCGGTTGGCTTCAGCAGGCCGCATAGAATTTTAATGGTCGTCGTCTTGCCGGCGCCGTTTGGTCCCAGGAAGCAGAACAGCTCGCCGCGCGGAATGGTGAGCGACAGGTCCTTAACGGCCTGCAGGGTTCCAAAGGTTTTGGTCAAGTGTTCAATTTCAATCATGGCATACTCATATATTTAACGCAGAGCGCGTAAAACCGCGCTCTGCGGACTTCTGACTTTCCTTGCCATGTTTTTTTCGTATTCTACCGACCGTGCCCGAACTTACGTCCAACGAGCATATTGACAAAGCCACC
>Ga0247841_10011672_pt1 | contig 11633 bp, 12 predicted proteins | sample LaCruzMarch2015__2_FD_192410 | JGI IMG/M metagenome (GOLD analysis project Ga0247841, IMG submission 192410) | Freshwater microbial communities from meromictic Lake La Cruz, Castile-La Mancha, Spain - LaCruzMarch2015_18m | ecosystem: Environmental > Aquatic > Freshwater > Lake | place: Spain...
GTATCCCGCGCTGGCGCCGGCCGGCGCGATGATGGCGCGCGGCATTTCGGACGGGCCGGATGAGGATTTTGACAAGCTAGTGCGCGTCCTGCATGGCGCCCTGGCGTGCGCCCAGCGCTCGGTGCAGATTGTCACGCCTTACTTTCTGCCGACCATGGCGTTGATCAGCGCGCTGAGCACCTGCGCCTTGCGCGGCGTCAACGTTGAAATCATTTTGCCGTCGCAGAGCAACCTGCGCACGGTCGGCTGGGCGATGACGGCGCAGTTGTGGCAGGTGCTCGAATGGGGCTGCACTGTCTGGCTGACGCCGCCGCCGTTTGACCACTCGAAACTGGTGCTGGTTGACGACGAATGGTGCTTCATTGGCTCGGCGAATTGGGATCCGCGCAGCTTGCGCCTCAATTTTGAGTATAATATAGAATGCTACAGCCAAAACTTGGCGGCGCAGTTGCGGGAAATTGTGGCGGCGAAACGCGCGACGGCGCGGCCGCTGACGTTGCAGGATGCGGACGGCCGCCCGTTCCCCGTGCGACTGCGCGATAATGTGGCACGCTTGTTTACGCCGTATCTGTAAGCCGGGCACGGGGCCCGGCAGCGGCGTGACAGACCTGGTAGTTCACTACACTCAGGAGTATCCATGGCACGTGGCAAAGTCAAGTGGTACAGCAAGACCAAAGGCTTCGGTTTCATTGAACAAGAAGACGGCACGGATGTGTTCGTGCATCACACGGAAGTGGCCGAGCCGCTCGACACGGGCTATGCGGTCGAATTCGAACTGGGCGAAGGGCCGAAAGGGCCGTGTGCCAAGAGCGTCAAGCGCATCGGCCAAGAGTAGCATGCGCGAACCGCGCCTGATCAATGCGACGCCCCGCAATGGCGACTATCTCGAACTGCTGAGCGGGCCACCGCAGAGCGTGGCCATGCGCAGTGGCTGTGTCACGCTGCGGGCGGGTGAGACCGTTGGCTGGCACACCACCGGCGCGCGCGAGGAATTGATCATCGTGCTGGCCGGCGCCGGCGAAGCCCGCTTTCGGGACAAGCCGGCGATCGCCGTGCGCGCCGGCGAGGCGGTCTATGTGCCGCCGCAATGTGAACATGACCTTGCCAGCACCGGCACGGAACCACTGCGCTATATCTATGTGGTGGCGCCGGCCGTGACCTTGCCGCCTGAAAACAGCCACGCGCACTGACACCATGGCCACCTGCGCCGGCAATGCACTTCCCGTGGCGCACCAAGCCAAGAGCCGGGCGCATCGCGCGGGTGGTGTCTGCTGTGTGCAAGTCCGTGATTTGAGTGTGCGCTTCGGCGCCTATTGGGCGGTGCAGCATGTCGACCTGCATGTGCATTGCGGCGAGATGGTCACACTCATCGGCCCGAATGGCGCGGGCAAGACCACGCTCTTGCGCGCGCTGGTGGGCGAAATCCCCTATCATGGCACGTTTCGCTTCGAAGCCGTGCATGATGCCGCAACCGCCATAAAGCCGCGCGTCGGCTATGTTCCCCAACAGGTCGCCATCGACAAAACCGCACCGGTGACCGTCGTGGATTTGTTTTGCGCGGCAGTGTCGGCGTGGCCCGTCTGCCTGGCACGCCGCGCCGGCGTGCGCGACCAAGCCGCCGCGGCATTGGCGCAAGTGGACGCACCTGCGCTGCTCACCGCCCGCGTCGGCGCATTGTCCGGCGGACAATTGCAGCGGGTCTTGCTGGCATTGGCGTTGACGCCCGTGCCGGATATCGTGCTGCTGGACGAGCCGCTGACGGCCATGGATCATGCCGGCGTCCAGGCTTTCTATCGCACCGTCTCGCGCTTGCGCGAGCAGTTTGACTTGTCGGTGATCATGGTCTCGCACGACTTGGCCGCCGCGGCCGTCGTGTCGGATCGCTTCATCTGCCTGCAGCAACGCATCGTCGCGCAAGGCACCCCGCCCGAAGTATTGGCCAAGCCGGCCGTGCGCACGGCCTTGGGCTTGCCACCCGCGCCATCGGCCGCATGATGCATCTCTGGCACACGCTCGTGCAGCAATTGCCCGGCGAATGGGCCCAGTATGCGTTCATGCGCCAGGCTTTGCTGGCGGTCGTGCTGATGACGCCGGTCTGCGCGCTGCTGGGCTGCGTCGTGATCAACAAGCAAATGGCATATTTCTCCGACGCGGTCGGGCATTCCGCCTTGACGGGGATTGCCTGCGGCGTGCTGCTCGGGCTGGCCGAGCCGCGCCCGGCGATGCTGCTCTTTGCGGTCTTGTTCGCGCTCAGCATCAGCGTCTGCCGGCGCTATGCCGCGGCGTCCCTCGACACGATCATCGGCCTGGCCATGGCGTGCAGCGTGGCGCTGGGCGTCGTCATTTTGTCGCGCCAAGGCGGCTTTCAGCGCTATACCAATTTCCTCGTCGGCGATATTTTGACCGTCACGCCGGCCGAACTCCGCTTGCTGGCGCTGCTGAGCGTGGTCGTGGCCGCGGTCATCCTGGTGCTGTTCAACCGCATTTTCCTGACGTCGGTCAGCACGGCGCTGGCGATCAGCCGCGGCGTGCCGGTCTGGCTGGTCGAGACGGCCTTGGCGGTAGTAGTGGCCTTGTTTGTCATGATCTGCATTCCGTGGATCGGCCTGCTGGTGATCAACTCCTTGTTGTTGCTGCCGGCGGCGGCGGCGCGCAACTTGGCGCGCACCACGCGCGGCTATGTCCTGTGGGCCGTCGGCCTGGGCAGTGCCAGCGGCGTGGCGGGCCTGCTCCTCTCGTATTATCTGGCGACGGCGACCGGGGCGACGATTGTATTGATTGCCGCCGGTGTCTTTGCCGTCTCGTTACTGGTGCGCCGATTGCGCGCCGGCGCGTAGTCCTGCTTTAGCTTGTGCCGTTGAGTACATGCGTTCGTCACGAACGCATGTGACGATCAGCATCGTGGTGCGTTGCGCCGCGCGGCGAGAATTTACCAGACAAGCTAAAGCTTGAACTCCAACGGCTTCATCCGCCTGAATGCACTCCCTGGCTACAGCGCGCGGGACACCGCGGCGACTCCCATCCACACCAAGGGCGGGTCTAGTTCAGGCCAGCGTCCCTCCTTAAATATCGGATTTTCAGGATAGCAGTGGTACGTTGACAGACTGCAACTTTTTGTATAGCATATTCACGATCAACATGGGCCGTTGTCCATGGTGGATGGCAATCAAGTCAGGACTTTATTTATGAAACTGCAAAGCTGGTCACTCGCGTCGCTCCTGCTTCTGGTCACGCTGTCCGCCGGCGCACAGACCTTGTATGTCGCCGACATGGCAAATAAAAAAATCCAAACGTACGACGCGACGACCGGCGCGGTCATCAACCCTTCATTCATCACCGGCCTGAATAATCCTTGGGGGATCGCGGTCGCGGGCAACCTGCTGTTTGTGTCGGATCTCGATACGGGCGACGTGGGCGCCTACGATGCCACGACGGGCGTGTACCTGTTCGACTTGGCGGGCACTGCCGGTTCGATTGATGTGGCGGTGTCCGGCAACACGGTGTACGTCCTGGTCTACAGTTCTGGCAAAGTGATGACCTTCGACGCGACGACCGGCGCCGCCATCAGCCCTTCGTTCATCACCGGCAATCTGGCGGGTGGCCAAGGCATCGCGGTCGCCGGGGGCAATTTGTATGGGGCAATGAACGGCGATTCGGCGATCCGCCTTTGGGATACGTGGACTGAGGTGCTGCTGAACTCGACTTTCGCAACGACTTTAGCCTATCCTGAAGACGTGGATGTATCCGGGAACACCTTGTATGTGACGGCCGGCGGGAGTGGCAGCGGCGGGGGCGGGCTTAACCGCAAGGTCGAAACGTTCGACGCGACGACGGGCGATCTGATTAACAACAACTTCGTCTCCCAGAACGGAACTTCCTACGTGGTTGCGCGCGATGGTGTGCTCTACGTCTCGGGTGCCGCCAGCGGCACCGGCGTCCGGGCTTACGATGCGACAACCTGCACAGCATTGTCCGGGTTCACTCCTATTGCGGGAAGCTTCCGCGGCGTGGCGCTGTCGGCGGTTCCTGAACCCGCAACGGCGGGGCTGCTTGTCCTCGCGAGCGCACTGGCGTTTCGTCGTGGGAATGCCCGGCGATAGTTGCCGCGCATTTTTTTCGTGATCCGAATTCAGATATAGGGGAAAATGCGAACCTGACGTAGCCAAATCTGTGGATCTGCGTGGGCGTGGCCGAAAGTTGAGGTAGGGCGGTCAGGCCCTGACCGCCGTTGCTGCGTGCGCGCGCATTCCGGTGCTACACTGGCACAGCGACGACCGCGGCGGTCAAGGGCCTGACCGCCCTACCTGTCTGCGCGCTCTACGCCGGCGGCTCCTTATCTTATATCGGAATTTCAGGCATAACACTGAAATTCCGATATAAGGAAAGAACACCATGGCGGAAAGGGCGGCGTGCTTGAGTAGACGAAGAAAAGACAAGGACGCGCAAGCACCGCAGTTGGCGCAGTTGGAGTACAAGCTTTAGCTTGTGCCGTTGAGTACATTCGTTCGTCACGAACGAATGGTTGTCGTGCGTTGCGCCGCGCGGCGAGAATATTCCAGACAAGCTAAAGCTTGTACTCCAACGAATTCATCCGCCTGAATGCGCTCCCTGGATGCAGCGCGCGGGACACCGCAGCGGTTCCCATCCACGCCAAGGGCGGGATTGGTTCAGGCCAGCGTCCTTATATCGGAATTTCAGTCATAACAAAGCCGCTTTGATTTTTCACATGGGCTATGCTATAATCTGCCAGCCATTTGGTATTGCTTGTTTTTAACATTTGGAGATGGATTGCCCGTGACGACCTCGTTTGCCCAACGCCTGCAGCACCTGCCGCCCTACCTCTTTGCCGAAATCGACAAAGTCAGGCGCGCGGTCATCGCCCAAGGCAAAGATGTCATCAATCTCGGTGTTGGCGACCCGGACACGCCCACGCCGGCGCACATTGTCGCCGCACTGCAGCGCGCCGCACTCGAACCGGTCAATCATCAATACGCCCTCGACCAGGGCAAGCCCGCCTTGCGCCAGGCCTGCGCTGCGCATTATCTGCGCCGCTTCGGCGTGCGCCTCGATCCGGACACGGAAATCCTGCCGCTGCTCGGCTCGAAAGAAGGCATCGGCCATATTCATTTGGCGTTCGTCAATCTGGGCGACGTCGTGCTCGTGCCCGAACCCGGCTATCCGGTGTACCATTCCGGCACGCTCTTCGCCGGCGGCGTCACGCATTGGATGCCGCTCACCCGCGCCCGCAAGTATTTGCCCGACTTGGGCGCCATCCCGGCCGATGTTGCCCGCCGCGCGCGTCTGATGTTTTTGTGTTATCCGAACAACCCGACGGCCACGATCGCACCGCGCGCTTTCTTCGAAGAGGTGGTCGCCTTCGCCAAACAGCACGACATTCTCGTCTGCCACGACGCCGCCTATTGCGATGTGTATTATGACGGGATCAAACCGCCGTCATTTCTCGAAGTGCCGGGTGCGAAGGATGTCGGCATCGAATTTTATTCGTTGTCCAAAACCTACAGCATGACCGGCTGGCGCGCCGCCTTTGCGGCCGGCAATCGCGACCTGCTGGCCGGCCTCGCCAAAGTCAAATCGAATTTGGACTCGGGTATTTTTGGCGCAGTGCAGGATGCCGCCATTGCCGCGCTAACGGGCCCGCAGGAGTGCCATGCCGCGCTGCTGGCGATGTATCAGGAACGCCGCGATGTGCTGGTTGAGGGCCTGCGCGCGTGTGGCTGCGCGGTCGAGCCGCCGCAGGGCGCCTTCTATGTCTGGGCGCCCGTGCCCGCGGGCATGTCCTCCAAGCAGACCACCATGACGCTGCTGGAGCAAGCCGCCATTGTCACCACACCCGGCAACGGTTTCGGCCCCAGTGGCGAAGGGTTTGTGCGCATGACCTTGACGGCACCGAAAGAACGCCTGCGCGAGGCCGTCGCGCGCATCGCTGCGCTGAAACTATATGCGTGACCACGCAACCACGTATGTTGCCGCCCAGGAAGCCGTGCGCGAGCGAATCTATTTCGTTCGCGGCCAAAGAGTGATGTTCGGTGCGGATTTCAAATTCAAAGGTCGCAAACTGTGACCTTTACTGCATTGAACCGCAAGCACTTACCGTGAATAAGACCTTCTTCATCGCCCTTGGCAGCATTGCTGGTAACCGGCTCGCACTTCTGCGCTACGCTGTCGCGCGCATTCATAAACTAAAACTCTACGGATGAGTCGCGCACCGATGTACGAACCTTCATTAGACGCGCTCCGGCAACGCATCCTGCTCATTCGCGGGCGGAAGGTGATGCTCGATGCCGACCTTGCCGCGCTGTATGGCGTGCCGACGAAAGCTCTGCTCCAAGCAGTAAAACGCAATCCAGCGCGGTTTCCGGACGACTTTGTGTTTCAGCTTACCGATGCAGAGTTCATACTTTTGAGGTCACAAATTGTGACCTTTACTATATTGCATCGCAGATACTTACCTCTGTGCTTCACGGAACAGGGCGTCGCCATGCTCTCCAGCGTGCTGCGCTCTGAACGCGCCGTTCAAGTAAATATCGCCATCATGCGCGCCTTTGTTCATCTGCGCGAGATGATCGCCGGCCACGCCGAATTGCGTCAGCGGTTGGACGAATTGGAAAAGAAATACGACGCCCAGTTCAAAGTTGTGTTCGATGCCTTGCGCGCCTTGATGTTGCCGTCCGCCAAATCACGCAAGGCCATTGGATTTCACGCCGCCGAGGGCCGCGTGGCGTATCGTGCCGTACGCGCACCGATGTACGAACCTTCAATAGACGCGCTCCATCAAAGCATCCTGCTCATTCGCGGGCGGAAGGTGATGCTCGATGCCGACCTTGCCGTGCTGTATGGCGTGCCGACGAAGCGCTTGCTCGAACAGGTGCGGCGCAATGCCTCGCGTTTTCCCGACGATTTCATGTTTCAGCTATCGGAAACCGAGTTCAAACTGCTAAGGTCGCAAATTGCGACCTTTACTGCATTGAATCGCAAGTACTTACCATATTGTTTCACCGAACAGGGCGTCGCCATGCTCTCCAGCGTGCTGCGCTCTGAACGCGCCGTGCAAGTGAATATCGCCATCATGCGCGCCTTTGTTCATCTGCGCGAGATGATCGCCGGCCATGCCGAATTGCGTCAGCGGTTGGACGAATTGGAAAAGAAATACGACGCCCAGTTCAAAGTTGTGTTCGATGCCATGCGCGCCTTGATGGCACCGCCCACCAAATCACGCAAGGTCATTGGTTTTCACGCCGCCGAGGGCCGCGTTGCGTATCGTGCCGCACGCGCACCGCGGAAACAGCGCCCGCAATGAGCACGACCTGCTACATCGCCCTTGGCAGCAATCTGGGTGACCGGCTCGCGCATCTGCGCCATGCCGTCGCGGCGCTGCACGAAGCCGGCGCGCCGGCCACCGCCATCTCCGGCGTGTTCGAAACAACGCCGGTTGACTGCCCGCCCGATGCATCTGCATTTTACAACGCCGCGCTTGAATGCCACACGGATCTGCAGCCGGCGGCGCTGCTGGACATGCTTTTGCAGATCGAGCACCAAGCCGGCCGCACGCGCACCCAGCGCAATGCACCACGCACCCTCGACCTTGATCTGCTGTTTTTTGACGAGCTGGTCACCGATGCGCCGGCCCTGACCTTGCCGCATCCGCGCCTGCACGAGCGCCTCTTCGTGCTGGCGCCCTTGCGCCAGCTTGCGCCGCGCTTCATCCATCCGCGCCTGCGCCAAACCATCGTGCAACTCTACGACACCTGTATTGCCACATCGCGCGAAATGGTGCGCTTGGTGGCGCCATCACTTATGCTCAATCCAACTTACCCGCACTAAATTTATGGCTGGCCTACTTTCCACGTCATCCTCACCCCATCTGCGCGACAACGATTCCGTGCCGCGCATCATGTGGTCGGTCGCCGCCGCGCTCGTGCCGGCCTGCGCCTACAGCGTCTACATTTATGGCTGGTATTCTGCGGCGCTGATCGGCATCTGCGTCGCCACCGCCGCCCTGACCGAGGCCGCCTGCCAGGCCGTGCGCCACCAGCGCATCTCGCTGGATGACGGCAGCGCGGTCGTGATGGGCATGCTGGTCGCCTGCAACATTCCGCCGGTCATTGCCTGGTGGATTCCGATCATCGGCACAATCGCCGGCATGGCCATCGGCAAACACTGCTTCGGCGGCTTGGGCTGCAATATTTTCAATCCGGCGCTGATTGCCCGCGCATTCCTGCTGGCGGCCTATCCCAAAGACATGACCACTTGGAAGATTGTCGGCACCGCCGCGCAAGTTGACGCCACGACCACGGCCACCCCGCTGATGATGCTTAAAGAACACGGCATGGAGTACCTCGTGCAGCATTTCGGCGACAAGGCCACGCTCTACAAAGGCCTGTTCATCGGCAACATCGGCGGCTGCATCGGTGAAACGTCCGCCGTGCTCCTGCTGGTCGGCGGCATCTTTCTGCTTGTGCGCGGCATCATTTCCTGGTATATTCCCGTGACCTACCTGGCAACGCTGGCGCTGGCAACCATCATCTGCGGCGGTGATCCGCTGGTGGCCATCCTTGCCGGCGGCGTCATGCTCGGCGCATGGTTCATGGCCACCGACATGGTCACCAGCCCGTTCACGCCGCGTGGCCAATTGGTCTTCGGCGTCGGCTGCGGCCTGCTTACCTTTCTGATCCGCAAATACGGCGGCTATCCTGAAGGCGTTTCGTATGCCATTCTGATTATGAACACAACTGTGCCGTGGATTGACCGGGTCTTCCCGCGCCGCGTCTTTGGCACCCAACTTCCCAAGAGTCGTCCATGAATAAAATGCTGCACTACGCCGTGGTTCTGCTCGTCATCTCCAGCGTGGCCGGGGTCGGCCTCTACGTTGTTAATGAGCTGACCCGCGATAAAATCGCCGCCGCACAACGCAAGTCATTGACCGAAGGCCAGCAACAACTGCTGCCTGACGCCGCCCGCTTCAGCGCCGAAAAAACGTTCCCCATGAACGGCAAAGAGGTGGTCTACTACGAAGCCTTTAACGCGGCCGGCACGGTCATTGGCTATGAAGTGGATTATGCCGTGCAGGGGTATCAGTCGCAAGTGCGGGTGCTCAGCGCACTTGGCACCAACGGCGTGCTGCGCGGCATTAAAGTGCTCAGCCAGGCGGAAACGCCGGGCCTCGGCGCCGAAGTCGAGGCGGTGCCGTCAACAAAGTCCCTCTGGCAGGCCATCGCCGGCCTCTTCCGCCCGGCCGCGCCGGTCGCCGCCGGCGTGCAGTTGCCGCCGTTCCAAACCCAATTCGCCAACAAGGGCGTCACCGACCTGGTTGTCACGAAAACAAAAGAGCCCAATAAAATCGAGGCCGTCTCCGGCGCCACCATCACCAGCGCCGCCGTGACCAAGGCCGTGCGCGAGCCGCTGGCCGCCTTTCTTGCGTGGCATGCCGCGCAAGCTGCCACTGCCAAATGACCACTTGACTTCAAATGATACTTGACCAACGACCATTATGAAGACATTGACGATTGACGATCAAGAAGTGACGAGGGTTGAAGTGCCTGATGCGCACTCGCAAACTTTTCTTGCTTCCACTGCTCGTCACTCGTCACTCGTCACTCTTTTTGTCCCATGACCACTCCACCACGGTACCGCCATGTTCTATGAATTCTTCAAGGGCTTTTGGGAGAAGAACCCCGTCTTCGTCCTGGCACTCGGCTTGTGCCCGACCCTGGCCGTCACGAACAGCGTGCAAAACGCCATTGGCATGGGCGTCTCGACCATTTTCGTGCTGGCACTCTCGAATGTGCTGATCTCGCTGGTACGCAATGTCATTCCCTCCGAAATCCGCATCCCCTGCTACGTGATTATCATCGCGTTTTTGGTGACCGTCGTGGATTTGGTTCTGGCGGCCTATTTCCCTGATATCAGCAAAGCCATTGGCTTGTTCATCAAATTGATTGTCGTCAACTGCATCATCCTGGGCCGGGCCGAGGCCTTTGCCGGCAAAGCCACGCCGCTGCGCTCGTTCCTCGACGGCCTGGGCATGGGCATCGGCTTTCTGATTGCGCTGATCATTATTGCCGGCATTCGCGAAGTCCTCGGCGCTAATCAATTCTTCGGCTTCACCGTCTTCCCCGGCTGGCGCCCAATTGGCATCATGGTCTTGGCGCCCGGCGCGTTCCTCACGCTCGGCCTCGTCCTGGCGTGGAAGAACATGGGCAAACGGGCATAGCCGCGCAATGTATGCGGTATAAAGTATCCAGTATCCAGTGAACAGACACACGCGCAATGGCAACTTACGTGACCAGTTTCCAGGATTTGGATGTCTACATTCTTGCACGCGCATTAGCGCGCGATATATTTGTCATCACTGCAGCATTTCCTCACGATGAACGCTTCTCGCTCACCGATCAGTGGCGACGCGCGGTACGATCAATCGGCGCCAATATTGCCGAAGCATGGGGCAAACGCAGATACGAGGCGCACTTTGTGAGCAAATTGACCGATGCTGACGCCGAGAAATATGAAACAGTTCATTGGACTGAGATAGCCTGCGATTGTGGTTATATTGACGCTGGCTGCAAAGAAAGACTATTGCAGCAATGTGAGCAGATCGGACGCAAATTGGGAACCATGATTGATCGCGCTGAATCTTTCTGCAATCCGGATCGCCGCCGTTCTGTCAGAACGAATGCCATTGACAAAAGTGAACGATAGCCGTTACTCTGCAAAACCGAATACCGAATACTGTATACTGAACTTTGACAAAACCATGACCATCGCAACCATCCTCCTCGTCCTGCTCTCGACGATTTTCGTCAACAACTTCATTTTCGCGAAGTTCCTGGGCAACTGTCCGTATGTCGGCGTCTCGAACGACAGCAAGTCGGCGACCGGCATGGGCCTCGCCATTATTTTCGTGATGACCATGGCCAGCGCCGCCGCATGGGCCGTCTACCACTTTTTCTTGTTTCCCAGCCCGGCCAATGTCCTGTACCAAGTGTTCGGCCACGCGCCCGCCACGGGCGGCGCCGCCGCGCTGCAAGCCTACCTGCTCAAAAACTTCGACTTGCGCTTTCTCGACACGCTCTCGTTCATTCTGGTCATTGCCGTGCTGGTGCAATTTGTCGAAATGGTCATTCGCAAAGTCAGCCCGGCGCTGTACACTGCGCTCGGTATTTACCTGCCGCTGATCACGACCAACTGCGCCGTGTTGGCCGTCGCCATCCTGAATATTCAGGGCATGACCATCGGCGGCAAACAACTGGGTTACGGGCAGCCCGACAGCTTTCTATTTGCGATCATCAATGGTTTTGGCGGTGGCGTCGGTTTCACCGTCGCGCTGTTGCTGATGTCCGGCATTCGCGAACGACTGGCCTTGTGTGACGTGCCCAAGCCGTTGCGCGGCATGCCGCTGGCCTTTGTCATCGCCGGCTTGATGGCGATCGCCTTCATGGGCTTCATCGGCATGGTCAAGTAGCAGTGCGGCGCATAGTGTGCCAGCCGCTTGCGACGCACACGCTACGCACAGAAAATGCAAAACACGGTGATGAGGTGCTGGTTATGAACACGGCCGACGTCGTACGACTGAACCTCACATGGTTCAGGGAATCCGGAGTGATGCGGCCGAGCGA
>Ga0247841_10011674_pt1 | contig 11631 bp, 5 predicted proteins | sample LaCruzMarch2015__2_FD_192410 | JGI IMG/M metagenome (GOLD analysis project Ga0247841, IMG submission 192410) | Freshwater microbial communities from meromictic Lake La Cruz, Castile-La Mancha, Spain - LaCruzMarch2015_18m | ecosystem: Environmental > Aquatic > Freshwater > Lake | place: Spain...
CCCAGTGCGTTCGGCCAATCAGCCCTGCCCCGCGGGGCGCCGGAATCGCTCGCGAGTTGAGGAGTGCCTATGTCCCCCGCAGAAGCCCCGAGCCAGCGTCAGCCCAGAGACCTGGGCCGACTCATGGTCTGGTTGGTCGCTATCGTTACCACGGCCGCGCTGTTCCAGGTCTGGTCCAATCACACCCGCCAACCGGTACCGCCGGACCCGAAGGGACTGGCGACACGCTTGTCGCCGGTCGGGTCCGTCAAGCACGCCGCGCCGACGGCGCCGGTTCCCGCGGCCCTGCCGGCTGCACCAGCGGCACCGGTGCCGGTGGTCGTAGCGCCCAGCGTCGCGGTGGAGCCGGCCAGCGTCCCGGAGCCGACCAGCGCCCCGGCCCCGCTACCGGCGCCCCCGGCACAGGCGGCCCCGACCCCGGCCCCGCTGCCTGAAACCCCGGTTCAGGTGGCCCCGGCCCCGGCCCCGCTGCCTGAAACCCCGGTCCAGGCGGCCCCGACCCCGGCCCCGCTGTCTGAAACCCCGGTTCAGGCAGCCCAGGCGCCCGCCGCGACGACACCGCCGCGCCCCGCGCCGGCGGCCCCCCCACCGGAGCCTATCCAAGAGCGCGCCGCGGCGGGCACCGCCACCGGACCCCAAACCAATGTTCCAGGACGCCCGCGGATGGCCCCGCCCGCGGGCTGGCCCCAATTCCGGCCTGATGTCCCGCCCTGGTATGCACCCGGTTATCCGCCCGCCTACCCGCCCACCTACCCGGCTGGTCCCGGATACCCACAGTATGGGCCTGGCCACGGCCCCTTCCCGGCCGCTCCCGCGGGCTACGGACCACCCTGGGGCCCACCCGGCCGGTGGTAGGCCTGCTCCGGCCCAGGCCCCGGGGCGACCTCGGGCTCAGTCGCCCCCCCGGCAGGCCCCGGCGTCTCGCGGGCACGGCGCCAGGCGCGCAGGGTCGCGAGCGCCTCGTCATAGTCGAAGCGCTCGATTTCCCGGCCCAGTTGGGCGGCGTGCGGACCGAGCGCCGCGGCGATCAGTGACCGCTGCTCGCACCAGAGCGCCTCGGCCCGGGTATCGTCCTCGGCCAGGTGCGACTCCAACTGACCCAAGACCTCCAGCGCCCGCCCCCACTCCAGTGGGGCCGCCGCCTCGTCACCAGGCGCCGGCGCGCGCTGCGGGGCGGGATGCGCGGGGTCCGGCGGCAGCCAGCGCAACAGGGCGCTGTAGAGCAGTTCCGGCGCCACCGGCTTGCCGATATGGTCGTTCATCCCCGCCTCCAGGCAGCGTTGCCGGTCTTGCGCAAAGGCGCTGGCGGTCATCGCCAGGATCGGCAGGGACGCCTTGCCAGGCAGCCGGCGGATCTGGCGCGCCGCCTCGAGCCCATCCATGACCGGCATCTGCACGTCCATCAACACCAGTGCATAGTCGCGGTTGCGCACCCGCCCCACCGCGTCGCGGCCGTTGTCCACCACCTCGACGACCAGCCCCAGATCGGCCAGGAGGTCGCAGGTGACCGCCTGATTGACCGGTTCATCTTCGACCACCAAGAGGCGGGCGCCGTGACAGCGGCGGCGCAGCGCCTGCTCGTGCGTCTCCTCCTGGGGCTCGCGGGCGACGGACGGCGCCATCCCCGCCGCACCCGGCGCCCGACCCAGGCGGGCGGTGAACCAGAAACGGCTGCCCACCCCTAAGGTACTGTCCACCCCCACCTCGCCACCCATCAGGGCGGCCAGGCGCGCGACGATGACCAGGCCCAGACCGGTGCCGCCGTACTCGCGGGTAGTCGAACTGTCCGCCTGGACGAAGGGCTGGAACAGCCGTGCCTGTTGCTCCGCGCTCAGACCGATACCCTGGTCCGCCACCTCGATGCGCAGGAGCAGGCCCGCGGCGTCCTCGGTCAGGACCCGCACCTGCACCCGGATCTCGCCGCGTTGCGAGAACTTGACCGCGTTGCCCACCAGGTTGGCGACCATCTGCCCCAGGCGTAGCGGATCGCCATGCAGGTAGGCCGGGACCCCGGGGTCCAGCGCGACGACCAGCCGCAGGCCCTGCTGCGCCGCCCGCTCGGCGAACAGGTTCAGGGTCCCGTCCAGGACCTGGCTCAGGGCGAAGTCGAGATCCTCCAGCACCACCCGCCCGGCCTCGATCTTGGACAGATCCAGGACGTCATTGAGGATGCCGAGCAGGCGCTGGGCGGCGTCACCGATCTTGGTCAGCCGGTCTTGGGCCTTGGGGGCGGGGGTCTCACGCTGGAGCAGATAGGTCAGCCCCAGGATGGCGTTCATCGGCGTGCGGATCTCGTGGCTCATGTTGGCCAGGAAGGCGCTCTTGGCCCGGTTGGCCGCCTCGGCCGCATCGCGGGCCTCGCGCAACTCCCGGGTCCGGGAGGCGACCAGGGACTCCAGGTGATCGCGGTGGCGCTCCAACTCGAGCTCGGCCTCCTTGCGCTCAGTGATGTCAAAGAAGGTGACGACGATCCGCCGGACCGCCCCCTGGTCATCGAGCAGCGGGTGGGCCTCGCACTGGACCCAGGTCGGAGCGGCGCGGTCGGGCCGCAGGATGCCCAGGTTCAGTTGCCGCAGCGGCTCACCGGTCGCCAGGGCGCGATTGACCGGATACTCCGGCGGCGTCATCCGCGAACCGTCTTCCCGCACAAAGCACCAGGTCGGGTCGATGGCCGCCTTGCCGCGCATCTGCTCCACTGTCAGACCCAGCAACCGGGAGGCCATGGGATTGGCGAACCGGACCTGCGTGTCCGGACCATGCACGACCACCCCGGCGTCCAGGTTCTCGACCAGACCGCGGTAATTGCGCTCGCTCGCGCGCAGCGCCGCCTGGGTCTCAAGGCGCTCGATGGCATCGGCGGCGGTGTCGGCAATGGTGCGCAGCGCCTCCAGCAGGCGCCGGGCCTCCGGGCGGCGCTCGGTGTCGGCGATGGCCAGGGTCCCCAGCAGCCGCTCCCGTGACCGCAAGGGCACGCACGCGAAGGTCACCACGCCTAAGGCCCGCAGGGGCGCAAACCGGTACTCGGGACGGTGGCCGGCATCCAACTCCACCAGGGCCTCGCCGCTAGTGGCCACCAGCCCGGACAGGGTCTGGTCCACCGGGACCCGCAGCGGGGCACCATCGCCGACGCCGACGGCGCCGACGAACACCATCTCGGCCTGCGCCGCGTCGTAGGTCTCGATGACGACGATCGGGAACCCCAGCCGGTGCGCCAGGGTCCGGGGCACGGCCTGGTAGAACGCATCCGCGGAATCCGCCGCGACCGCCAGACTGACCACAGCACCGACCGCGTCGCGCGCCAGCTCGGCGTAGCGGTGGTCGGTGATGTCACTGTAGGCGATGACCACGCCGTAGCCCGGCAGCGGCAAGGGGGCGGCGGTGACCTCGATCCAGGTCACCGCCGCGTCCGGCCGCACGACACCCATCTCCGAGTGATGCAGCCCCTCACGGGTCTGGAGCGCCCGCATGCCGGGGTATTCGGCGGGCGGCATCGGGGTCCCGTCGGTGCGCAGGATCCGCCAGGCGGGGCTATCGAGGCGGCGTTGACGCTGCTCCGCGGTGGGGATGCCGAGCAGGGTCTCGGCGCGCGGGTTCGACTCCAGGATGGCACCCGCGGCATCGGTCACGGTCAGACCCAGCGGCAGGGTGTCGAAGAGCGTCTTGTACTTGGTCAGGGCGACGCCGAGCGCCTGCTCGGCGCGCTTGCGGTCGTCGATATCCAGCATCGCCCCCTGGTAGCAGGTGATGTTCCCCGCCGGATCACGCACCACCTTGGCGTTGATGGAGACCCAGAGGGTCGCCCCGTCCGGCTGGCGCGCCTGGATTTCGTAGCCGGTCACCGCATCCTGCTGCGCCAGCAGACGCAGCAGCCGTTGCCGGTCCTGCGGGTCCGCATAGAGTTGGGAACCGATATCGGTCACCTCCGCCAGCAGTTGCGCCGGCGTGGCGAAGCCGAGAATGCGGGCGAAGGCGCTGTTGACGCTGACATAGACGCCCTGCGGGGTCGATTGGTACAGCCCCACGGGCGTGGTCTCGAAGATCTCGCGATACCGGCGCTCGGCCTCCCGCAACCGCAGGGCCTGGAAGCGGGTGTTGCGCAGGGCCAGCACCAGCGCCGCGAGGAGTCCGCTGATGACACTCCCGCCGCCCCCGACCAGCCAGACGCGCGGATCCCGCCACGCCGCTGCCGGGGGGCCGGACGGCGCGATGACCAGGGTCCAGCGCGACCCATTGAAATCGACGGGGAGCCGCAGTGCCGCGCCCACCCCCAGGGCAGCGGCCGACGCCGCGCCCGGCTCACTATCGAACAGCAGGGTTTCCGGTCCGGGTCGATCGCCCTCATAGACCGCGAGCCGCACACCAGGGACCCCGTCCCCCAGGATGCCATGCATCAGGTCAGTCATCCGATAGGGGCTGTAGACCCAGCCGAGCAGGGCGGCGCGGCGCTCGGCAACCGTCGCCGTCGGCAGTCCGGGGCGGTAGACCGGGACATACATCAGGGTCCCGGCCTGGGCGTCCTGGTCCGTCTCCTGCACCAGCAGGACCCGACCGGAAAGGGTGGCCCGGTCCTGGTCGCGCGCCCGCTCCATGGCGGCCCGGCGCACCGGTTCGGCGAACATGTCATAACCGAAGGCGCGCAGGTTACGGCCGCTGAAGGGCTCCAGATAAACGATGGCGGAATAGGGGTCGCGTTCACCCGGCGGCCACACGCGGTAGTCGGGGAAGCCCTCCGCCCGGACCTCTTCCACCTGGCGGGCCAACTGCGCGGCGGGGATCAGGCGCGCGAACCCCACCCCCTGGACCCCCGGCAGATTCCGTTGGACCTTACTGCGCTCGATGAAGGTCTGCCACTGACCACGGGTAACCTCCCCCGCCGCCGCGAAGTAGGCCGCCCCGCCGCGCAGGACCTGGGCATGGGCGTGCAGACGCGCCTGGACCTTGGCCGCGATCACGACACCGGCCTCGGCCAAGTCCCGGCGGTTGACGGACTGCACCGCGGCCAGGGTATAGAGGGTCGCAGCCAGGGTCAGCAGCAGGCCGAACGCGAGCGTCGCCCAGGCCAGCCAGAGATGGCGCCGCGGGCCGCCGGCGGTTACGGGCATGGATTGATCCTCGGAATCAGGAGTCGAGAAAAGCGTATTTGTCCGCACATGAAGGCGAATAAACCCAACGTTGTCGTTGTCGTTGTCGTAATCGGAAAAGCGATGCAATTCGTGGATACGAGAATCCAGGGCGCCACGATAACCTCGATTACGACAACGACCACGACAACGACCTTAGCGCTAACGGCACCGTTCCTTATGCGGACACCTTATCCTTCATCGCCGCGCGCAGAGTCGCCAAAGCCGCGTCGAAGGCAAAGGACTCGATCTCGCCGCCCAGGCGCGCCGCGGCATCCGGGCCCAGGACGGATTGGGCGAGCACGGCGCCGGTGAGCCACAGGTCGCCGGCACGGGTGTCATCCGCGGCCAGCAGGGACTCCAGCCGGGTCAGAACACCCAGCGCGCGGTCGCGCTCGCTCGCGCTCGGCGGCATCGGGGGCGGGTCCGCGGCCAGGAACTGCCCCAGCGCCGTCAACAGCGGGGTGAGTGCCCCCTCCAGCCCGGCCATGCTGGTCTCAAGCTCAGCCCCGGGCGCCGCCGTGCGCACGGCCTGCTCGAGCGCCGCGGCCCCTTGCCGCACGCCCTCGGCGCCCAGGGTGGCGGCCGAACCCTTCAGCGCATGGGCGAGTTGCTGCACCGCGGAGCGATCATCCGCGGCCAGGGCGCGGCGCAGCGCCGCCAGGTCCCCGGCGTGACCTTGTGCGAACAGGGTCAACAGGCGCGCGTAGCTTGGGAGCCTGCCGCGCACTACGCGCAACCCGGCCGCCAGGTCGAGACCGGCAATGGCGCTGAGCCGCGCCTGCAGCGCCGCCTCCTCCGGCGCCGCGGCGGGGGACGGCGCCGACGCCGGCGGCGCGTCCGGCGCCGCACGCCCCGGCAGCCAGCGCAGCAGGGCCGCGTAGAGCCGCTCCGGCTCCACCGGTTTGCCGATGTGGTCGTCCATGCCCGCGGCCAGGCACAGTCGGCGGTCCTCCGCAAAGGCGTTGGCGGTCATGGCCAGGATCGGGAGCGCGGCCCCGGTCGCGGACGCGCGGATGCGCCGCGTCGCCTCCAGCCCGTCCATCTCCGGCATCTGCACGTCCATCAGGATCAGGGCATAGGCCCCGGTGCGGGCGCGCTCGACCGCCTGGATCCCGGTGGTCGCGACATCCACGATCAGACCCAGCCCGCCCAGCAACTCGCCGGCCACCTCCCGATTGACCGGGTCATCTTCCGCCAGGAGCAGCCGCAGGCCCCGGTAGTCACGCGCCAGGGTCTGTGCCAGGCCCTCCTGCGGCGGCGGGCCGGACGGCGCGGCCAGGGGGTCGGACCGCGGGACCGGGGGCCGGTCCCGCGGGCCCGCGACCCGCGTCAAGCGGACCGTCGCCCAGAAGGTGCTGCCCTCACCCGGGGCACTGGTCACGCCGACCTCCCCTCCCATGAGGTCCGCCAGCCGGCGGCAGATCACCAGGCCGAGACCGGTGCCACCGAAGCGGCGGGTGGTGGAGTTGTCGGCCTGGGTAAAGGACTGGAACAACCGGCCCTCTTGGGCCGGGGTCAGGCCGATGCCCTGGTCCGCGACCTCCAGGCGCAGGAGCAGGGTCTGACCTGCCTCCTCCACCACCCGGGCGCTCACCTCGATGCGGCCGCGCGCGGAGAACTTGATCGCGTTGCCGATGTAATTCAGCAGGATCTGCCCCAGGCGCAGGGGGTCGCCGCGCACCAGGGCGGGCAGGGCCGGATCGATCGCACGCTCCAGGCTCAGGCCCTTGACGGCGGCCCGCTCGCCCAGGAGGGCGATGGCATGATCGATCGTCTCGACCGGGTCGAACGGGACCTCTTCCAGGCCCAACTGGCCGGCCTCGATCTTGGACAGATCCAGGACGTCGTTGACGATGCCCAGCAGGTGCCGCGCGGCCTCGTCGATCCGGGTCAATTGCCCCTGGGGCTTGGGGTCGTTGAAGGCCCGGCGCAGCAGATAGGTCAGCCCGACGATGGCATTGATGGGGGTGCGGATCTCGTGGCTCATATTGGCCAGGAAGGCGCTCTTGGCCCGGTTGGCGACCTCGGCCGCCTCCTTGGCCTGGGCCAGGGCCAGTTCGGCCCGGCGGCGCACGACGATCCGCCACAGTTCATCGGCCACGAGCTGCAATTGCTGCACATCGGACGGGTCGTAATCGCTCGCCTTGTTACCCACGCCGATCAGCATCAGGACCCGCTCGTCCTCGGTCACCGGGACCCCCAGGTGGCGCAGCACCGGGGCGTGGCCCGCCGGGTAACCCCGGCGCTCGGGGAGCGTTGGATAGTCGTTGTGGATGACCGGCGCGCGGGTGCGTACCGCGTCCGCCCAGACCCCGGCCTGGGAGACCGGATAGTGGCTGTCGTAAGGCGCGGCGCAGAGCGCATGCGTGCCCGTCGACCAGCAGTTGAGCGTGAGGCCATCCTGGTCCGCGTTGACGAAGTGCAGGTACCCGATGGCACTGTCGGTGAGTGCCACCGCGGTGTCGATGCCGATCTGCAACAGGTCGTGCTCGGTGAGGAGGGGCGCCCGGGCGCTCAGATCGGCCAGCGCCTTGAGGCGCTGGTCGCTGCGGCGGAGATCCCGATTGGCGACCTCCAACGCGGCGGTGCGCGCCTGCACCAGGGTCTCCAGATGGTTGCGGTGGCGGTCGAGCTCGCGCTCGACGCGGGCGCGTTCGATCGCCACGCTGGCCAATTGGGCGCCGCGCTCGATCAACGCCAGTTCAGGTGCACGGGGGGCCCGCGGCACCTTGAAATAGATGGCAAAGGTGCCGAGCGTCTCGCCCCGGATGGACAGGATCGGCACCGACCAGCAGGCGCGCAGTCCATGTACCAGCGCGAGTTCCCGCCACTGCCGCCACAGCGGATCGGTGGCGATATCCGCCACGACGGTGATGCGGCGGGTGTAGGCGGCGGTACCGCAGGAGCCCGCGGCGGGGCCGATTGCCAGGCCGTCGAGCGCCCGGCAGAAGCCCGCGGGCAGACTGGGGGCGGCGCCGATGCGCAGTCGCCGGCCGTCCTCGTCCAGCAACAGCACCGAGCAATACATGCCGGGGAAGCGCGCCTCGTAGCCCAGCGCCAGTTGGGTCAGCACCGCCGTCAGGGGCTCGCCGCGGGCCAGCCGCTCCAGGGTGCTGCGCTCGGCCTCGTGCTGCAGCTCCAGGCGCTTGCGTTCGGTGATGTCATGGTGGGCGACCGCCAGGCGCACCGGTCCGACACCGGGGAAGCGGTTGACCCGCATCGAGAACCAGCGCTCCACCTGGGGTGAGTGACAGGGGTATTCGAGCACCAGGTCGTCCTGGGCACCGGCGAGCAGCGCCGCGATACCGGCGGCGACTGGACCGGCCTCCACCGCCGCGGGACCGGCGGCGGCGCGGCAGACCGCCAGGTAGTTGGTCCCCTCGCAGATGTTGGACGGGACCGGGGGGTTGGCCTGGGCGAACTCGCGCCAGGCGCGGTTGACAGCGATGATGGTGCCGGTTTCGTCGAGGATCGCCAGGTGATCGGAGAGCGCATCCAGGGTCGCGCGCGCAAACTGCTCGCGCTCGCGCAGGGCGTCCTGCGTCTCACGCAGCCGGGTGATGTCCCGGCTGATCCCGAGTACGCCGATGGGCTGGCCGGCGGCGTCGCGCAGCGGGGTCTTGATGGTCTCGAAGAGCCCACGGTAACCGTCCGCCGCAAACGACAGCCATTCCTCGTTCACGCTTGGCCCGTCCGCCGCCAGGGCCGCGGCGTCATGGGCGCGGAAGAAGTCCGCCAGTTCCCGCTCGACGAAGTCGTAGTCCGTGCGGCCGACGATCGCGGCCTCCGCGGCGCCGAAAAAGCGCTCGAAGGTGCTGTTGCAGGCGCGATAGACGCCTTGCAGGTCCTTGAGCCAGATGAGGTCGGGGATGGCGTCCATGATGGCCTGGAGCCGGTCCTTCGCCGCCGCCGTGACCTGGCGCAGACCGGCCTCGGCCTCCTTGAGCGCCGTGATGTCCATGGCCATCGTGAGCCGCCGCTCGGCCTGCCCCTGATCGCCCTGCGGGACCGCGGCCGGGCGCCCTGGCGCATCCGCCGGCAGCGTGGTCGTCGTGTCGGTCATCGCGCTGTTACCCGCTGGTCCAGGGGCGGCTCAGACCACGGCCACCGCCGTCGGTCCGGCGTACAGTTCGCCGATGATCGCGGCCTGGGCGAAGCCCTCCGCCCGGAAGTGCTCCAGCACCGCGGGCGCGGTGTCCAGCGCACAGGCGAGCAGCAGGCCGCCGCTGGTTTGAGCGTCGCACAGCAGGCGCGCGGCCCACGAGGGCAGCGCCGTATCCAGGGCCACCTCCGCCCCGTAGCTCGCCCAGTTGCGCTCGATGGCGCCGGGTCCGTGGCCCTCGCGGGCGAACCCCAGGGCCGCCGGCAACACCGGCACCGCCTCGAAATGGACCCGAGCCCCGACCCCGGAGGCGCGGCAGACCTCCAGCAGATGCCCGAGCAGGCCGAACCCGGTCACGTCGGTCATGGCATGGACCCCGGGCCAGTCCGCGAAGGCGATGCCGGGCCGGTTGAGTTGGGTGGTGGTCGCGAGCAACGACTGGTAGCCAGCCTCATCGAGCAGACCCTTCTTCAAGACCGCGCTCAGGATGCCGATCCCGAGCGGCTTGCCGAGGACCAGCAGGTCCCCGGGGCGCGCGGTATCGTTGCGCTTGACCCGCTCCGGGTGGACGGTGCCCATCACCGCCAGGCCGTAGATGGGCTCCGGCGAGTCGATGGAGTGGCCACCACCCAGGGGAATGCCGGCCGCGTGGCAGACCGCGGCACCGCCCGCCATGATACGCCGCACCTCACCGAGCGGCAGGGAGGCGATCGGCATCCCGACGATGGCGAGCGCCAGCACCGGGGTCGCCCCCATGGCGTAACAATCGGAGATGGCGTTGGTGGCGGCGATGCGGCCGAAGTCGAAGGCATCGTCCACGATCGGCATGAAGAAATCGGTGGTCGCCACCAGGGCCAGATCGTCACGCAGCCGCAGCACCGCCGCGTCATCCGCCGTGGCGTTGCCCACCAGCAGGTCCGGGTGCGGAAACCCCATGGACAGCCCCGCCAGGGCCTCCTCCAGGACCTTCGGCGCGATCTTGCAGCCGCAGCCGCCCCCGTGGGAGAGTTGGGTGAGGCGGATGGGGGCGGGCGCAGGGGCGTGGGGGGTCGTCATGGGGTGAACCTGGGGTTGGCCGATGAACCTGGAAAGGGCAGTTTGTTAACTGTACCCCGCGCGTGGGCAGACATCAGGTAAAGGATACCGCCGGACGCGGCGCCGCGGACACCTAATCGAGCAGTTTCATCAGCGCCGCCGGGTCCGGCACCACCCGATAGTGCCAGGTCTCGAACCCGCCTGCCCGGTTCATGGCCGCGACCCGGCCGGCGCCGCGCCGCCTCCCGGGCCAGGCGGAAGGCCACCTGTTGCACCCGGAACTGCCGCCGCCACTGCACTTCACCGGCGGTTTGCCCTTCTCGATCCGCCAGTGATTCTTCTCTGCGTCTCTGCGCCTCTGCGTGAGATTCTTTGAGAGGTCTCACGCAGAGGCGCAGAGACGCAGAGGCGGTGACCCGCGACGCTCTGGTAACCCGCGAGGCTTCCACAAGGTCCCCGCCGGACTTTCACGGTAAACGCGTCAGCCCTTCCGCGGTCATCGAAACGACTCCTTCAAGTCCGCCAAGTCCGTGCGGGTATAGATCTCCGGCTCGTCTTCCATACCACGCATGGCCGAATTGAGCGACATATCGGACCACTGAGTCTCTTCTGCGCGTGCCTCGTGCTCCTGCGTGCGGGCGGCGAGAAACTCGGCGAAATCCAACACCTCGCGCCGCGCCACATCCGGTAAGGGCTTGAGTCGCTCGATGATTGCTTCTTCAGTCGTCATGGGCTTTTTCCGCGCTGCCACCGGAAAGGTCTCCGGCGTGTAGGCGTCGATCTTGAATCGGTACTCTGGTTGGTCCACGGTGGCCCCACTCACTAGTCGGACGATCTTGCCGGGCAGCACGGCGGCCTCTGCCCGTGCATCGCGACGCATCCACCACGCCTGGGTTGCGCTGGCCCGCCCTTGTAAGGACGTTGACGAGGACGTGCACGTCGGACCCTGGCGGACCCAAGAAATTTGCGCAATGCTTGTGTAACTTGGATTATAGCCGTTCGCGTCCGCTGAGCGCTTGGCCGGACCGGACGCCCGCCGCCAGATCGAACCGGACCGCTGACCTTAAGCCCCCTCGCTGCGGCCGGATCGCGACAACCCAGGGCCGCCCCGCGGGACGACCGCCCGGCACCGCACGCAGTCAACGGACAGCCCATGGAAACGACGGCCCATTTCGAGAACATCACGCAAGAGATCGCCCGGCGGCTGAACGCGGCGACGCAGGAAATCGTCGTCGCGGTCGCCTGGTTCACCGATCCGAGCCTCTTCGACGTGCTGTGCCGACAGGCCGGACGGGGCCTCAAGGTGCGGCTCGCGGTCCTGCACGACCGGATCAACGTCGGCGCCGGCCGGCTCAACTGCGAGCGACTCAA
>Ga0247841_10011675_pt1 | contig 11630 bp, 10 predicted proteins | sample LaCruzMarch2015__2_FD_192410 | JGI IMG/M metagenome (GOLD analysis project Ga0247841, IMG submission 192410) | Freshwater microbial communities from meromictic Lake La Cruz, Castile-La Mancha, Spain - LaCruzMarch2015_18m | ecosystem: Environmental > Aquatic > Freshwater > Lake | place: Spain...
GTTCCAAAGATATTCTGCACAAGATGGATGTGGGAGGCGTGGTCATGCGTCTTGCCTCGGATGCGCAGGTGCGTGCGGCCTTTGCGGGGATCATGAAGAGCGTCACAGCCAAGGCGCCCAAGGCGCGCGTTCAGGGCATTCTCATTCAGCAGTCGCTGCCACCGGGTAACGAGTTCATTGTCGGTGCGCTCAAAGATGAGACCACCGGTCATCTGGTGATGGCCGGACTCGGCGGCATTTATACCGAGCTCTTTAAAGATACGTCCTTCCGCGTCGCGCCCGTCACGACCGAACAGGCCTATTCCATGCTCACGCAGCTCAAGAGCTGGAAGCTCCTTCTTGGTCTTCGCGGCAAGCCGCAGCTGAATATCGATGCGCTGGCCGGGCTCGTGGCGACTGTGTCGCGTTTGAGCAAAGAGTGTCCGCGCATCACCGCGATTGATCTGAACCCCGTGCTGCTCACCGAGAAAGATCTGATCATCCTCGATGCGAAGGTGGTGGTGGGGGCGTAAAGGTAAAGCAGTTGATTCCTTTGCGTAGGCTGTTTGCCCTCGTATACTGCGCCTGCGTTTTCTTCGTTCTTTTTGGCCCTATCGTCTAACGGTTAGGACACTTGGTTCTCATCCAGGAAATCGGGGTTCGATTCCCCGTGGGGCTGCCAATCTGAACAGGAGCGATTCTCCTAGAAATTCTCTATCCAATGCCAATTTCATGAGTTTGTAACATGAAGCCTTGGGATGGCGTAACGGAATTACCAGTATTTTCTTTTGAGCCGCAAAGCGACATTCACCAATCCGATGAGAACGGGAACCTCGACAAGAGGTCCGATAACAGCGGCGAATGCCGCCCCCGAACCAATGCCAAACACTGCCACAGCCACGGCAATTGCCAGTTCGAAGTTGTTGCTTGCAGCCGTGAAGGAGAGTGTTGCGGTTTTTGCATAGTCCGTTCCAAGCCTTCGGCTCATCCAGAAGGAAACGAAGAACATGACGACGAAGTAGATGAGGAGCGGCACGGCGATGCGGATCACGTCGAGCGGGAGGCTCAAGATATTCTCTCCCTGCAGCGAGAACATCACGACAATGGTGAAGAGCAGGGCAATGAGTGTCAGGGGGCTGATGCGGGGGATGAAGACATGTTCATACCACGCTATTCCTTTGGATTTCACCAAGAGGATCCTGGTCAGGATCCCCGCAATGTAGGGAATGCCAAGGTATATAAATACGCTTCGTGCAATCGTTCCCATGGAGATGCCGGAAAGATCGACATTCCCAAAACTAAAGCCGAGGAGAGGCGGCAGCACCTTGATGAAGACGTAGGCATAAACGGAGTAGAAAAGTACCTGGAAGATCGAATTGAATGCCACGAGGCCTGCTGCGTACTCCGTATCTCCCTCGGCAAGCTCGTTCCACACGATCACCATCGCAATGCAGCGTGCAAGACCGATGAGGATGAGCCCCACGGCGTACTCCGGGTACCCTGCAAGGAAGAGAAGCGCGAGGCCGAACATGAGGAGCGGGCCGATGATCCAGTTTTGCACGAGGGAAAGCCCCAGAATGCGCTTGTCACGGAATACCTTTCCCAAGTCTTCATAGTGCACCTTCGCGAGAGGCGGATACATCATGAGTATCAAACCGATTGCGATGGGAATAGATGTAGTACCAATCGAGAGGCTGGTAATTCCTGAGACGAATGCAGGGGCGACGTTCCCGAGGACTACACCGGCGACCATGGCGAGAAAGATCCAGAGCGTGAGGTACCGATCAAGGAATGAAAGGCGGCGGGGAAGGGTGTGGGCCGATATGTGGTGCAATTGATGCATAGAGAGTGAGGAAAGGGTTTGAGAGCACGAAGAAGTTCTTTAGTTGCAGTGTTCACATGTAAGCGGATCGTCATTTTCCGTTTCCGGCCCCACCATCTGTATTGTCGTATGCCCGATCTTAAAGTGCTCTGCCATCAGTTTCTGGATCGCTCCGAGAAGCCTTTTCCGGCTGCAGTCATCTATTGCATTCGTCACCACATGGATACTTAAGAAACGGCTTTCGGAGTCTGTCTGCCAGACATGGAGATCGTGGAGGCTTTGCACGGATGGAAGAGCTTGAATGGCGGTGCGCACATCACCGACGTTTATATCGAAGGGGACAGATTCCATGAGAATATGAACGGCCTCGCGCAGGAGGCGGTATGCCTCGCAGAGAATGAATACAGAGAGGAGGAGCGAGAGGATCGGATCCAAGGCATACCAGTGAAGCCAGCGCATCAGGAACGCCGCAGCGATCACAACGAGGGAGAAAAGTGCATCCTGCAGGGTGTGGAGCCACGCTCCGCGCAGATTGAGATTGTCGTGAGCGTGTCTTCGTAGGAGGAGAGCTGCGGCACTGTTCCCGATGAGAGCAACAGTCGCCACGATCCCAATGGTTTCTCCTGAGAGTACGGATGGGTGGAATAGCCGCAGGATGGCCTCCTTACCGATGAGCACGGTCACGAGAACGAGGATGAGGGCGTTCACGAATGCCGTGAGCACTTCTGCACGCTTGAAACCGTAGGTCTTGCGTCCGGTCGGCTTCCTTGTCTTCAGCCGTTCACTCCAGAAGCTCAGAACAAGTGAGGCGACATCTGCGAGATTGTGAATGGCATCGGACAACAGCGAGAGGCTTCCCGTGAGGAATCCTGCACCCAACTCAAAAATGACTATGACGGAATTGATGATGATGGAGAGGCCGAGACGAAAAACAGATGTATGAGACATGATCAGGGAAAGAAGAGTGGAAATGCACGCCACATGTAGTACCCGCCGATAATGAGAAAGAGCAGCGCCACAGTGATACGCACGAATTTCTCGGTGCGCTGCACGGCGCGGAAGGCTCGGCTCGCTGTTTTCACGCTGATTGCGAGGAGAAGTGAAAAGAGAATGACGGGGAGCCCTGTTCCCACGGCATAGAGTGGCGGGAGAAGAAGGCCGCTGCCCTCTTGTATTGTCATCGGGAGGAGAGCACCGAAGAAAAGCGCTGCGCTGTAGGGGCAGAAGGCGAGTGCAAAGAGCGCACCGAGTAAGAAAGCGCCAATGTAGCCACGTTCGGAAAGCCATTTTTGCAGATGCTGTGTTCGCGCTCCTTTTGCTCTACCCGGCCACCGGAGTACACCGAGCATGAGGAGACCGATGAGAATGAGGGTGGGGCCGAGCAACCACTCTCCCCAGCCCTGGAAGAAGCCCGAGACGCGGAACGCGGACAGGCCGGAGAGCAGGAGAAGTGCAACGACCGTGTAGCTCACAACGCGTCCAAGCGTGTAGGAAAGGCCGTGGAGGAACGTTCGCCACGGTGATGCATGCGCATCTTTTGATAGGTATGCAACCGCTGCGATGTTCGTCGCAAGCGGGCAAGGGGCTACGGACGTGAGAATGCCCAGCAGCAGGGCGGTCAACGCCGGGATGTTATACGCATCGATGATGGCATTGAGTGCGTTCGTCATGAATTGCACGAGAGGAGGTCTCGAATCTCTCGCTCGAAGTATTGCTTGTACTGTTCCTCATTGGTCGTGAGTCGCCACACCGTTGCATCTTCCTCAATGTGATCCCGGCCTTGGGAAATGGCGTTCACGAAGAGAGAAGAACCACGAGCTTGGTAGCGGAGGACGATCTCATTGTTCTCTGAGAGTTCCGCATTCACATCTTTAAAGACGATACGTCCTGCCTGCATTTCCGCAGAGAAGCTCTCTTCGAGAGTTTTCTTCGCAAATGTCCCAACCGCAATGCAGGATGCACATTGCTTCGTGCCGTGGAAATGCACTACTTCAATCCTGTCAACGGGAACACAGGACATCGCCGCTTCTGTAGGGCTACCTCCCGTATTTTTTTGTACCACAGAGCCACCGGATGCCTGCTGGCAAGCGGCCAAGATGAGGGGGAGCAACAGTGCAAGAGCAACAGATTGGAAGGTGCGAATTGGGGACATAATTCAGGCGAGGAGGAAATTAAAGAGATAGCCGATGAGAATGATCCCAATCGTGACAATGCCGAAGAAAGCAAAGAGGAGAGGCAACTTGATCACTTTCTTGAGAATCAATGCTGCGGGGAGCGAGAGGCCGACAATCGCCATCATGAAGGCAAGCGCCGTGCCCATCGGGACGCCCTTTGCAACAAGAGACTCCAAGATCGGCAATACTCCAGCCGGATTGGCGTACATGGGGACAGCTACAAGGACGGCTACCGGGAGGCTGAATGGCCCAAGTCGGGTGAGGATGAACTCAAAGAAATTGGCAGGGACAAAGCCATGAATGGCTGCACCTACGCCGATGCCAATCAGAATATAGGGAAGGATGCCCCAGAGAATGCCCGATGACTCCCGCACGATGCCGGGCAATGCCGCCCTGAGTCCGGTGCGCTTTGTATCCGCTACGGTGACGGTCGCATTGGCCTTCCAGACAAAATCCTCGACGTACTTTTCCATCTTGAGCCTGCCGATGACGAAGCCGCCCAACATGCCGATGACGCTGCCGGCAAGAACGTAGAGCAACGCGATTTTGATGCCGAAGAGCCCGATCATGAGTGCGAATGCGATCTCGCTGATGAGGGGAGAAGATATAAGGTACGCGAAAGTCACTCCGAGAGGGATGCCCGCTTTGAGGAAACCTATGAAGAGCGGAATGGATGAGCAGCTGCAGAAGGGCGTGATCGCGCCGAAAACGGTTGCGAGGAAGTAATCCAACCCCCAGAGCTTATGGGTCGCGAGGTAGTCGCGAATGCGTTCCACGGGAAGATAGAAATTGACGACACCTGACAGGATGGAGATGACATACACGAGGATGAGAATCTTGGCTGTGTCGTACAGGAAGAAATCGACTGCCTGCCCGAGGAGAGACTGCGGCGATAGGGTGAAGAGACTGTATGTCAGCCAGTCAGCTCCAAGTTGAAGAGGAAAGAAAATATCCATCAGAAGAAAAGAAGTGAAATAGAATCAGCAGGAACCACAGGTACAGCCTCCGCCTTGTCCGATTTTCTGCTCCGCATGCTCAGAAAGAAGGTTCTTAATGGTTTGAATGTCCGGAACGGAACCGACCAGAACGGGCTTCCCGTTCACCGCAAGCACTGGGCTCGACATCACGCCCATCGCTACGATCTTTTCTATGTCAGTGGTGTAGATGATTTCCGTATTCAAACCGAGCTCTGTTGCAGCGGATTTGGTCAGCTCGTGCAGTTTCTTGCATTTTGCGCAACCAGAGCCGATGACCTCGACACTTGTTATTGGTGTGTTCGCCATAGGAAGTGGGTGAGGGAATGAAAATAACGAGTCATGACGTTCTGGTTGATGGAATAGAAGACCTTGAGCCCGTCTTTTCGTGCAGTGATGAGGTTCAGCTCCTTCAGTACGGAGAGGTGATGGGATGTCAGGTTTTGAGCAAGATCGAGATGTCGCCAGATATCGCAAACGCACAGTTCTCCTTTTTGGAGAAGACAGAGAATGCGCAGGCGGTTCTCGTCGCCGACCGTTCGCAGGAAAGCTGCAGTATTAATTAGAACATTGGTTTCGTTCTTCGTTGTGCAGCAAGGATTATTCATAATGCAAACGAGAAACTATATCAATGAACATTGATGAAGTTACAGGGGAGGGGTTGCGGTGTCAATAGTGCATGGCCAAACCCTGATCCCTTATCACAGGGAACTTCCTCAAATCTGAGTTGCGACAGTTGCGATATTTTTCAGCACTTGATACCAATGGATCATGGTATCGAAGAGGTTCGCTTGATGACCGCCTCGGGCTGCCACACCAAGAAACCACTCACTTCCCGATCGTCTTTGTGAGGAGGAACCCCGCCTTCCCATTCGGGAGCTTGATCTGTGCAAGCTGTCCATTTCTCATGAAGCGGATCACATTCACCGGATTGCCTTTCACAAGTCGGTAATTGCTGTTCAAAAGTGTCACGCTGGGAACGATGACATGGTAGGAAACAGTTCTACTCTTGGCCCCAAGAGTCACAGAAATACTGGAGGAAGAGAGAGACCTCGAGAGATTTCTCCGCTCAGTGAGACCGAGGGAAGAAACCGAGGAGCTTGACGCAGAAGACGAAGCTCTTGAAGTGGAAGACCGAGAAGAAGAGATTGAGGATACTGCAGAAGAGAAAGTGGAATTTGCAGGTGGAGAGGGTGAGGCAGCCTTCTGATTTGCCGAAGGAACAAGGGAATTTAAATATTTCTCGTACTCCAGCCACCAGTTCTCCCTGAAGGCGTTAATGGCAGCTGTACCATGCGTGCGAGAGGGGCTGCACACACTCGGCGTCCCATCGCAGGCATAGCCGCTCTCCACCTTGCACGTCGTTGAACATCCGTCCCCGCTTGTCGCATTTCCGTCGTCACACTCCTCGGTACTTCCGATCATTCCATCATTACAGATATCAGGAAATGCGCCACAGGAGGAGAGCAAGGCGTTCGTCCGCGAGTCGATGACGGAGACGTTGTTGTCAGTGAAATTCCCCACGTATATCCCTACCCCACTCACTGTCAAAGAGCGCGGAGACGTCCCCACAGTCACTGTCGCCGCAAGAGTATTAACTCGCTTATCGATGATGGAGACGGTGGTCCCACCGTAATTCGCCACGTACACCCCCGTGCCGCTCGCGGCCAATAATTCCGGATGAGTCCCCACTGCAATCGTTGCATCGACGACATTCCTCTGCGAGTCGATGACGGAGACGTTGTTGGTGCTATAGTTCGCTACATAGATGCCCGTGCCGCTCACGGCAAAAGAATAAGGAGACGTCCCCACAGTGACTGTTTTTACAACGGTGTTCGTCCGCGAGTCGATGATGGAGACGGTGTTAGTGCCCTGATTCGCCACGTATACCCCCGTGCCGCTCACGACAATGTCGCCCGGAGATGACCCCACAGCAATCACCTTTACGACAGTATTTGTTCGTCTGTCGATGACAGAGACATTATTGCTGTCGCCATTCCCCACATAGACTCCCGTGCCGCTCGCTGCCAGGGTATCCGGAGCCGTCCCCACGGAAATTGTCTTTGCAAGAGTGTTCGTCCGCGAGTCGATGATGGAGACGGAATTACCATGATAATTCGCCACATAGACCCCCGTGCCGCTTGCGGCTAGATCGTACGGATACCCCCCCACTCCAACCGTCGCATCAACAGTGTTCGTCTGCAAGTCGATAACGGAGACAGTATCAGAATTGGCATTTCCCACGTAGACCCCTGTGCCGCTCACGACAACACCAAGGGGACTGGATCCCACGTTGATCGTCTGTGTAACTGCGTTCGTCCGCGAGTCGATAACGGAGACGCTGCCACCGCTATTAATCACGTAGACCCCTGCTCCGCTCACTGTGAGAGTCATCGGCGAAAACCCCACCGCAATCGTACAACCTCCTGCGGCGGAACAGCGCGGAGACTGAGGAATAACGGAAACGACGAAAGCAGCCACAGCAAGAGCGCCAAGGAGGAATGTGAGGCGGAGGAACAGCCTGTTGAACCGGAAAGGACCCATTCGGTGAGTTAGAATACTGGAATGTATCTATTCATGACAATGAGAATTATTTTCTAGGGATTGGAATAGTCTTGATTGCCTTCAATACCTTGTACCACTTCATCGATTCTTTCATCAAAGGGTTTGTGATTCGCACGCCTCAGGCTGCCAAAAAAATCATTGCTAGATCAGACGGTGTTTTCTAAACAGCTCGGCGAATTTTCCATTTTGATTCTGCAGTGTTTTCAAATTTCCCTCCTCAATACAGTGTCCGTTGTCGATGACCACGATTTTTTCTGCGTGCTCAATGGTTGAGAATCGGTGGGCGATGATCACCGTTGTCCTGTTTTGGCTGGCATCTTTGATCGCCTCCTGAACAAGCGACTCCGTCACGCTATCCAGAGCGCTCGTTGCCTCATCGAAGATGATGATGTCCGCTCCACGCAGAAGCGCACGCGCAATAGACACCAGCTGTTTCTCCCCTCCGGAAAGCTGCACCCCCCGGTCACCGATCAATGATTCCGTACCCTCCGGCAGGCGGCTGATCACCCTTTGCAGCCGCGCTGTTTCAATAATCCTCTGCAGTTTTTCTTCAGAGATATTCTGCGTGCCATAGGTCAGGTTGTGGCGGAGTGTGTCGTTCAGGAGGAATGTTTCCTGGCTCACAACGGCAAGGTGCGCACGAATAGAATCGTGTGTGAATGCGCGGATATCCGTTCCATCAAGCAGGATGGAATTTCCCGGACAATCGTAATGGCGCAGGAGAAGGTGAATAATCGTCGTCTTTCCTGTGCCGGTTGCCCCGACGATCGCAGTGGTTTTCCCCTTTTCGATGGAGAAAGAAAGATCATTGAGGACGCGGGTCTTGCTGTTGTAGGAGAAATCGAGATTCCTGATCTCTATTGCATGCTGCAGACCGGCGAAAACCTTCGATCCCGACGGCACAATGTGTCCTTGTTTTTCGTCAAGAATATCCATCACCGCATCGAGCGCGCCACTTGATTCCCCGAGAGCGGCATGGACGTTGGTGAGTATCTGATACTTCGACGTAATGTTGAGCACGAGGTAGAAATAGATACCAAACGACGCAGCACTTCCGATATTTTGTTTCACAATGAGAAAGAGCATCGCACTGAACAGGAGCAGAATGGATAAAAACACGCCGATTTCCTGTAGGGGATAAATCACCGCGCGGACTGCCGACATTCTAAATGTGAGAGACGCAATCTCACTGCTCAGCAGGCCATATCGCTGACCCTCCTTTCTCTGCATATTGAATGATTGAATGAACGGAATAGTGCCGAGAATTTCGACCGTGCGTCCATTCAGCATGCCGATGCGATGAGCGATGGCTTTCGACAGCCGGACGATGCGACGCACCAGAAAGTTGATGGAGATGTTGAGCAGAACAAGAAGCGGCAGCGCGAAGAGCGTAAGTTGCCACGAAATGATCGTCATGACGATCAGATATGCCGTAACCGAGAACAGTGCGCCGAGGTAGGTATCACTGCTGAGGAGCGGCAACAGCGCCTGTGTCGAGAACTGGGTGAGAACGGTGCTATTGCGCCCCACGCGCTCTTCATCAAAGAAGAGCTTTCCGAATTTCAGACATCGGGCAATCAGCTCTTTTCGCAGATTGTCCGTAGAGCGACCGACGAGACAGAACAGGATGACCTGGCCGATATACCGGAAGATATTTTTGAGGGAGACCGAGAGGACGAGTAACCCCACGAGCATGAAGAAGAGATTTCTCTGACTTCCCGCAATTGTCTGGGGGAGAAACGAGAGAAGGTGACGGAATCCCCACACGTTATTGAGAAAAGTGACATCCCTCGAGAGAAAGGCATTGGCAACCGGTACCAGTAATCCCATGCCTGCCCCCTCGAAGATGGCGGCAATGAACGCGAATATGGCCGGCACCAGGTAGAGTGCCGGACGGACACGGATCCGTCGCTGCAGGGCGAGTATTTTGCCGAGGAGAGAGAAGTAATGGGAGGACATCGCAGACGTATCTTGTTTCACAATACTCTCATCAAATCATGGCTGCGATCTCTCCGGATTCTGACAAACGGCAAAGTGAATAATCTGACGCGCCTCTCTTTTTGGTCGTTTGAATTCGGCGCTTGTTTCTGACTCAAAGAAGATTTCATGAGAAACGAACTCGCAGGGAATTTCTTCTTGTATCCGCATTCACACAGGATGACGATCCGTTTCATAGTGTTTGTTCTTCGGAAACGGATACCGTCTTCCGTGTCCGATGGGGGGATCGTATTGGCATATATCTCAGCAAGGGGAACAGTATTCTGTTCGTGGCGCTCATGGCAACCACCTGTGCAAAGATTCTCTTGCCGACACCGGGGCGGGCATGATGGATCAGACGCAGGATGGCTTCCCTATTCGTTTGCAGAAGAGCACGAGGAGCGTGGAGATCCTGACGAGCCAAATCCCGGATGGTTCTGATGTGGCGCAAGGCCATGCACCATGCGTGTTCGCCGGTCAGCATCCCCTTTTTCTCCAGCAGATTGGAAACAGAAATGCCAACGAGCGTTTTCGCATTCTCCCGCTCAATCGCGTTGTTCAGAGTTGTGGAGCGGGCGAGGTCATGGTCTCTGATGAAGCATAATGTCTTGTTGATGAAACAGTAGTCGGCTCCCGATAGAATGGCCCGGACGGAGTACTCCCCATCCTGCCAGCACACCAATCGCTCGTCCCATGGACCCATTTTGGCAAGGAAGCTCCTTTTCCAGAGCGGCGCCATCGTGCAAAAAACAGAATCGTCAGAGAGGAATCTCTCAAGGTCATTTCCGTGTCCCGGAACATTCCAGAGGATGTTCCCGTCTCCGACAGTGTTTCGAAAGTACACCCCGAGGCAGTACACCATGTCTTTTTGCGGATTCTGTTGGAGAATTCGTACCTGACGCTCGATTTTCTCGGGATGCAGAATGTCATCGGAGTCGAGGAACTGAATGAAGTCTCCGTCGGAGGAGGCGATACCTCTGTTGCGGGCCACATTGGCATTGGCTCTCTCCTGCCTGAGGTATTTCAGCGTGTGTCCCTGGCGTATTTCTCCATGGACAATCCTGATGCAACCGTTGATGTCTTCCTCCGAGCCGTCATCCACAATCACGACCTCAATAGTGTCGTACGTTTGGCGGAAGCAGGATAGGAGCGTTTCCCCCAGGAGAGCCGTGCGGTTGTAGACAGGAATGATAATCGATACCTTTGGATTGAGCATGTATGTGCGAGGAAGAGGCTATCCCCCGTTGGGGCTGAATTGCAGAGAAAAAACCTTAATCATTGAAGTCCGAATGCGGGATTGTGTCATCCCAATAATCTTTCTTGAGGACCCACTGCAGCAGTGCAGGCTCTCTCTTTACGGCTTCCTGATGGAATCGGTATCCCTTCCAATACTCGTTCTGGAATCGTCGAAATAGAGCTTTTTCTTCGTCTGTTCGTTGCATCAGAACATTGAAATGATGTTTCATTGTCCTCAATTGTTTTTTTGCCGTTTCCACACTCTTCGCGAGCATGACACCGGCCATTCCTCTTCTTTTTATCGTTCGACCGGTATCGAGAAAGATGTTTCGGATGCTTCGATAGGAGTCGCTGACGCCCTGACGGAAATATCCATTGTCAAAACGTTCATAGGTCATTCTCTCTTTTGGAACCCGATGGAAAACCAGTGCTTCAGGGATATACCAGGCTTTGTATCCCATTTGCTTTGCCCTGATTGCCAGGCCCGTTTCGCCGTCGCCCCGATAGTGCAGTAGATCCTTCGGGAACATATCGGGATGGAAACCACCCGACACAAACAGCGCCTCTCTGCGAATAATGAAGTTTCCTCCCCACACAAAACGCGCATCAATGTGTATGCAACGATCACCCAAATCCAACAAGCCCAGCGTACCCAAATAGTATCCGGCACGATGCTTCATGCGAAAACATTCCAACCAGCGCGGAGGCGGCACCTCATATTCCAACAGAATTCTCCCGCCTGCGATGTGGACAGAGGGATCCTGAAACACCGTATCAATAGCATGAAGCCAATTGTTGGTTGTACGAATGTCGTCATCGATATAGGCAAGTATCCCCCCTCGCGCTTCCAGAGCCCCCCGGTTACGCGCTGCGACCGAGCCGCGCTTCGGTTCGAAAAAGTAT
>Ga0247841_10011676_pt1 | contig 11629 bp, 9 predicted proteins | sample LaCruzMarch2015__2_FD_192410 | JGI IMG/M metagenome (GOLD analysis project Ga0247841, IMG submission 192410) | Freshwater microbial communities from meromictic Lake La Cruz, Castile-La Mancha, Spain - LaCruzMarch2015_18m | ecosystem: Environmental > Aquatic > Freshwater > Lake | place: Spain...
TTAGATCTTAGCAACACGGCCACAAAGATTTTTCTGGGAAGACGTCCGAACCCATTGACTGAGATTAAAAACATTATCGGTCCCGATATGCTAAAGGGGGAAAACGAAGGGGATATTAATGTATTATTTGTCGGTATGCGCGGTGATGAAGAGGAATATCCATATGCCACCAACGCAATAACACTTGTAAATTATGATGCTAATAAAGAGATTGTGAATACAATATCATTCTCTAGAGATATGCTTGTTCCTGTTAAAGGAGAACCAAGAAAAGTCAACAGTATCTGCGAGCTCGCCGGAGCAAAACCACTTGACTGTACAGGCTTAGCCACTGAAGTTTTTGAAAATGTAACCGGTCTAAAAATTCATTATACTTTCATTGCAGACTTCAACGGATACATAGATATCATAGATGACACTCAAAGAATAGACGTAAATCTAAAGGGCAAGGCCGGTGAGTACCCATTCCTCAAGGATAAAGAGTTTGATAGTGCTCGAGATATTAATCCTGAAATATTTCATTTAAACGGTGCCCAATCGCTAATTTTTGTTAGATGGCCCAAAGATGTGATTCCAGATTTTGGGCGCATTGAAAGGCAACAAATTTTCTTAAGCGCCGCCAGCGAACAGATACTAAGTCCGTCTCTAATTTTGAACCCTGTAAAATTAAAGTCGGTATTAGAGATAGGCGCTGAACATCTTCGGACTAATTTCCAACTATGGGAGATTTTAAAATTCTCAAATCTGGTGAAAGGCGCCAGTATAAATAAATATTCGTTAAATACTGACTTGAGCGCCAAGGGTGGACTACTTAAGGCTACCGGAAGAAGCGATCACTCATTGGCCTCGATTGATGGTGAAAATAATTTTGATTCTATCCACAAATTCTTCAATACAATTGTTGCCGAGAACTAGCTCTATTTTTCCCCGCAACATGCAGATTGCATATTTCAAATTCTCGAATTCTAGCACTTACCGAGAGTTGTGCTAATATTACTTTATGAGAACAATCTTCAAATCTACAGCCGAGACTATGGCTTACAATTTTGTGGTGGCATTGACAGTATTCATATCGTCGGTCTTTGTCGCTAGGACTCTAGGTCCTGAGTTAAAGGGTATTTATTCTCTATTAGTTTTAATACCTGCCGTGCTTTACACTCTTGGACATTTCGGTATAAATCTCGCAACCAACTTTTTTATTGCAAATAAGCAAGAAAACCGCGCGAATGTTGCAAATACCTCTTTGGCAATCTCTTTAGCCCTTGGAATGTTCTTTGCCTTACTCGGCTTCCTAATACATTTACTCTTGAAAAATATTTTTTTGCCTGGCGTCTCTAATATATTTTTTATTATCGTTCTCCTAATAATTCCAACTCAGCTAGTTTTTTCCTCTTTAGACAATACCCTGCTAGGCATGAAACAGGTCAGGTTATTTAATCAATTTTATTTTGGAAAAGTTGCAATTAACACTTTGCTAGTAATTCTTATTTACTTCATTTGGGGTGGAAATCTATTATTATTTATCTTGGCCTTATTATTTTCTCAGCTTCTGCTTTTGCCGATACTCATAAAATACGTTAAAAAATCTGTTTTTTTGTCTTTCAACTTTTACAATAGACTAACAGCTAGAAAATTATTCAGATTTGGACTCAAAAACTATCTTAACTATTTGACACTCTACTTAGAGTTCAAAATTGATATACTAATTGTTTACTCATTTCTGGGGTCGCTAAGCGTCGGTTTTTACAGCATTGCAGTAGCAGCGGCGGAGACTTCTACCATTTTGGTTTCGGCGATAAACACGGTGATTTTCCCTTTGATAGCTGGCACAAAACTGGCAAATGAAGCCAAACGGCATAAAGTCTTCAGCATTTTTTTTAGCCTTGTATCATCTGTAATAATTTCTGCACTGCTTTTCCTTCTAGCACCACTTTTGGTCCCAGCAGTATTTGGAGATGCATTCACCCCGGCGGTATATCCTCTACAGATCCTGGCTGTAGCAACTATTTTTTCAAATTTGAAAAGAACAATAATGAATAATTTTTCGGCTGAAGATAAGTCGCATATAAACAACTTCGTCAACCTGCCATCATTAGCACTGAATATCTGTCTAAACATATTTTTAATACCACGATTTGGCATAACCGGCGCCGCATATGCTAGCCTGACAAGCTATGTCCTTTCCGGTACCGCAATGTTAATTATTTACCTAGAGCATCAACGTATTAATTTGCACTCAAAAAAGTGATATAATCAGTTCATGGCGAACATCTTTCAGAGCAAAGAGTGGGCTATTTTTAAAACCAAGAGTGGGTATGAAAAGTATTATGAGATATCCGGTGTTTTTGTATTGCAAAAAAGACTACCTGGTGGCAAAACAATGCTTTATTCCCCAATGGTAGACAGAACTCAAGAGAAAGTAGTAAGAAGCAAGGATTTTTTGGATGAAATTCAGAAAATTGCTAAAGAAAATAAATCTATATTTTACAGATTAGAGCTAGATATACCTTCTACCCTTCAACTTCTACCTTCTTCTTTTGTAAAAGCCTTCGAAGAGATGCAGCCTGAACACACTCTTATAATTGATATTTCAGCCGATGTTGAAACTATTCTTGCCAACATGAAACAGAAAGGCAGATACAACATAAGGGTTGCAGAGAAGAGTGGCATCAAAATTTTGAAGAATAAAAGTATTGATGGCTTTTACCAGCTTTATACGACAATGGCCAAAAGAAGCAAAATTAGTTATCGCAGTAAAGCATATTTTCAAAGTTTGATTGACTTATTGACTCCAAATGGCTATTGTGAAGTGTTCGAGGCATATTTAGAGCAAGATTTGATTAAAAATCAGAGCGATGAAGCAACTAACGAAAATATTTTTGATACTCTTCGCCCTGCTGATTACAAACTACCACCCGTTCCACTTGCCGCAGCCATAGTAACTTACTGCGGAGACCGAGCAACTTATCTGTTTGGCGGATCATCGAACGAAAACCGTAATCTAAAAGCACCATCCTTACTGCAATATGAAATAATTTTAGATGCGAAGAAACGAAAATGTACAGAATACGACTTATTTGGCATAGCGCCGAATGACGACGAAAATCACCCTTGGAGTGGCGTAACAAAGTTCAAAAAACAGTTCGGAGGAAGAGAGGTACAGCTTTTAGGCAGTTACGACTTAATTATAAAGCCACTGGAGTACAAACTGTTTAAAATGGCCGAGAAGATTAGACGCTAACATCACTGATTTTATGCGCTGATAAACGCTGACAGCTGCGTTGTCATTCCCGACTTGATCGGGAATCCACTATAGTAGACTCCCGCCGGAGTTTATCCCGTACTCTGATACGGGGCGGGAATGACATACGGGAGTAAAAATAATTTAGTCATTTAACAATATAATTATGTCCAACCCACTTTCAAAACTTTTATCACAATCAACCAAGAACAAGTATCACAAGATTCGTTCTAAATTTGCTGTGCTTAGATACGGCAATCCAGGCGCAAAGATTAAACTAATCGGCGTTACCGGCACCAAAGGCAAGACAACAACATGTAACATGATCTCTTCAGTTCTAGACGCAGCAGGCATTAAGAATGCCATGGAAACTACAATTAATACTAAGATAGGTGACCAAGTTACAGCTCATACCACCAAAAGCGCCTGGGTCACGACTCCGCCAGCTAAGGTTTTGCAGGCATTTCTTAAAAAGGCCGTACGAGAAGGCTGTAAATATGCTGTAATTGAGGTCAGCTCTGGTGCAATTGACCAGCACAGAATTTATGGCCTCAAATTTGATGCGGTAGTTTACACCAACCTCTCTCATGAACATATGGAGTATCACCACACCAAAGAGAACTATTTGAACGCCAAATTAAAGCTTTTCAAAGATAACCCTCAAGCCAAATCCATCATCAATATGGACGATGCAAACTGGAACAAATTCTATGTTCTGCCTGCAGCCGAGAAATTCCTATACTCAACAAAGAAGTCAGTAGAGCACGGTGTTGTGGCGAGGAAAATACTTACACAGGCTGAGAACGTTACCTTCACTGCTGCTTATGACAGTGGTCAATCAACAGTAAGGCTAAATATGCCGGGAATCTTCAATGTTTCCAACGCTTTGGCTGCCTTTGCATGCGGTATTGCCTTGGAGCTCGATGCTAATAAGATAAAGTCTGGCCTAGAAAACATAAAAGGTGTTACTGGTAGGATGGAATCGATCAAGGTTAGTCAGAAACAGAACTTTTCAGTCATAGTAGACTATGCCCACAACGCTGATTCGCTAAAGAATGTATATGAAACCATAAAAGACGGACTAAGTAAAACTGATGGAAGAATGATCGCGGTGCTTGGAGCTACCGGCAGACGTGATAAGACCAAGCGGCCGATCATGGGCGCTTTGGCTGGCGGTTATGCAGATATGGTAATTTTTACCGATGAAGATCCATATGACGAAGACCCAATGCAGATCATTGAGGAAATTTCGGCTGGCATTCTTAAGGGCGGAGAGAAAAATCAGTGGAGGCTAAACAGAAACTACTGGAAAGTCTTAGACAGAAAACAGGCGATCGCTAAAGCCTTACGTGAGGCCAAGAAGAATGATGTTGTAATCATTACCGGCAAAGGTGCTGAAGAGGTTATGGCTGTCGGCGAAAACGAATTTATCCCCTTCTCTGACCGCAAGATTGCTAGGGAAGAGTTAACAAAATTGTTTGGAGAAGACAAATAATATAGTAGATACAATGGCTAGGCATAGCTAGACAGTAGCTAGACGTTGCCGTTGTCATTCCGAGCGAAGCAGAAGAATCCCTGTATTAAAGGGTTTTTCATTTCCTTCAGAATACTATCGCACTATAACGGCAAATATGTCGCACAACACCCAGGAGGTGTTAGTTTTGAGCAAACAGTGTTGGATCATGGTGTCAGCACCTTTTATGAGCTGCTGGCTTATGCTTACATTCGTTTTCCTTTGCCACAACGAGCGTATTGCAGCCGAAACAAAGAAAAAGGAGGACAAAGCGCAGGCCGACAAGGAACTCAACATCAAGGGAGGGAGCTAGCCATGAAGGTCGCTATTGCACTAGTCTGTGGCTTCTGGGAGCTCATTACCGGAGCCGTCGACGGCTTCCACGGAAGCTAAACCCCGCCCGACTCATTGACAGAGCCGGGCTTTTTTGATACAATGATTCAATTACTAATTTAGTAATTAGCTTTAAAACAAAATAAAAAATGAGAATAAAAATAAAAAAAATTAATGACCCAAACACCAAAGTTGAGATCAATTCACCTGAAAATAGGATTGAACAGATCAAATCTCAGCTCATGGAGTGTAACCCACAACGAGAACTGTGTGAAGTTAATGTTTATGATATGTGGGAAGACATGCCGGAAAGATAGATTAAAGATTAAAGATCCAAGAAAATAATAATATATTTAAGATTAAAGATAAAAAAATAATGATTCAATGCGGACTTAATGTCAAATTCGATAGTATCTTAAACCTTAAAACTTAAACTTTAAAACTAATAAAAAAATAGATGCCTAAGGGAAGAGCATCTATTTTTTATTTTAAACTTTAAGCTTTAGTTTTACACTTTTCGCTTTAAACTTTTAGCTTGTCTATTGGTTCCAGTTCTTTTCTGACTTCTGAACGATAATATAGGCTATTATACCTGAAGCAACTCCCAGTAGAGCGCCACCCAAGACATCGCTAGGATAATGCAACCCGTTGGCTATTCGCGATAAAGCTATACAGATAGCTATGACGTATAGGGCTGTGCCAAGTTTTTTGTGTCCGTAGAGATAAACAGAGGTCGCAAAGGCGAAGGCAACATATGTGTGACTGGAAGGAAATGATGATGCATCAATTCTCATTCGATCTATTGTGGCGGTGATGTCAGCATGAGTAATAAAAGGCCTAGGACGATTCCAGGTTAAATAGATCAACACATCAACTACTGAGGCAAAGAATGCCGCAAAAAGAGTACAAATCAAGGCGTTAATACGCTTGTTCCAAATAAGGTAAACCATGGAGAGAATAACAATCAGAATGCCGTACCTAGCAAAGAAATAAAAAAACTCTGACCAAAAATAGTTTGAGTGGTTCAGCCTGTACAAATCGAGAAATAGACCGTAATCGTGATGGCGAATGGTATTTATAACTGATATCATATTAGAATAGTAACATAAACAACACTGATTTTGTACACTGATTAACGCTGACGATCAAAAACCATCATTGTCATTGCGAGCCATCGCCTTGTCGAGGCGTCGCAATCTCTCTATTATAGAGGGAATCCCCCTGCCTGCCGGCAGGCAGGTCCATGTTGGTCGGGATGACAAACAAGATTAATAGTAAATTTAACAATGAAGCAATTTAGTTATGAAAGATTTGTGGCAATTAAAAAGAGAGTTTCTGGAATATGGCGAAATCGAGAAAGGCCAATCTCTTTTAACGATTGAAAATTATGACAGGTACCTAACTCGTTTTCTAACTTGGTTAGAAAACGAAAGAAACAAGATACAAGAAACAAATCCCAAACAAATCCCAAATTTAAATGACCAAATAACAAAAACTGTCATCCCCGACCTGATCGGGGATCCACTGATAGTAGATTCCCGCCTTCGCGGGAATGACAATACCGACCCTTTGCCAGCTACAAGCTACAAGCTAACCCCTGACTTAATTACTCAAGAAATTGTACGGAAGTATCGTCTCTACATAAATCGTCTCACGGCTCGTGACGGCAAAGAGCTCAAGGGAGCCACCCAAAATCACCACTCATTGGCCGTGAGAGCCTTTCTGCGCTATCTTTCGATGCGCGGTGAGGCCTCGCTAGCTCCCGAGAAAGTTACGCTAGCAAAAGCGAGTGACAGAGAGGTAACTTTTTTAAACATGGAAGAGTACAGCAGATTGGTGGATGTACCAAATATTCAGAATCCAAATGGTTTGCGCGACAAAGCTTTGCTCGAAGTATTATTCTCTACAGGCATGAGAGTCTCTGAGCTCATAGCTCTTAACGTTGGTCAAATAAATTTTCTACGTGGAGAAATTGCCGTTTTAGGCAAAGGTAAAAAACTAAGAGTAGTGTTTCTGTCAGACGAGGCAAAGGAATTGCTGATCAAATATTTGGTAGGCCGCGGAGTGTTAGAAAATGAAGAAACTACACGGCCACACACGGTTCCGAACACGGAGGGACATTTGAAAGATGAGGCAGATATGACACGGTCACACACGGTTGATATCACGGAAGAAACTAAAGACGCTACTATGCGCCCGATTCTCAATTCCAAATTCTTAATTCTGAATTCTGCCGAAAATGAGCCGCTGTTCTTGTCTAGCCGAGGAAGCAGGATGAATGCCCGAGGAATTGAACGCATGATTTCGAAATATGCCAAGATTGCAGGAATCACCAAACAGGTCACGCCACATACTCTACGTCATACCTTCGCCACAGATATGCTCTCGGCCGGTGCCGACATTCGCAGTGTCCAGTCACTGCTTGGACATTCCAATATCTCAACCACCCAAGTCTACACCCACGTCACCGATCAGCATTTACGGGAAATTCACCAAAGATTCCACGGGGTAAAAGAAGAAGGTACTACACGGCCACCCACGGATAATACCACGGAGGAGCAAAAGAAAGATAAGGCAGGTACTACACGGTCGCGCAATAGCCATTCCGAGGAAAACGACGACTTATCGTCATTGCGAGGAACGAAGCAATCTAATGAATAACAAGCAATATTATATTTATTTATTAATGAGCCCTAATAATAAAGTGATTTATACCGGCATGACAAATGACCTGATTCGACGCGTTTACGAGCATAAACATAAATTGGCAGATAGTTTTACAAAAAAATACAATGTAACAAAACTTGTACATTTTGAAGATTGCACTGACCCTATTACTGCTATTTCACGAGAAAAACAGATAAAAGGAGGGTCGAGAAATAAGAAGATCGACTTGATAAGCAAGAACAATCCTGATTTTGTCGATTTGCATAAAACACTATTATAAAGATTGCTTCGTCGATTACTCCTCGCAATGACAAGCCCAACCGTGTAGTTCCTTCGTTATAAAAAATAGGGTAAAATAAAACCATGGAATTCTTACAATCAATAATCTTAAGCACGATCCAAGGCATCGCCGAATTTTTGCCGATCTCCTCATCTGCCCACTTAGTGCTTGTGCCGTATTTATTCGGCTGGGACTACCGAGGTCTCGGTTTTGATGTCTCTTTGCATTTTGGTACAGCTATCGCAGTAGTCGCTTATTTCTGGCGAGACTGGTGGTACATAATCCAAAACGCTTTTGCAGACGAAAAACAGCAAGCAGCCAACCGTGCGGCTAACCCTAACTACCTGCCGTCCAATATTTTATGGCAGATCTTAATTGCCACAATCCCCGCCGGCATTATCGGCTATCTGCTTGCCAATCACGTAGAAAGCTGGTTTCACTCCCCCATTCTGATCGCAATTACGCTCTCAATCTTTGGCTTAATCTTATGGCAAGTCGACTTAAAGGCAGAGAACACTTTAAAACTATCCGAGATAAACTGGAAAAGATCATTTACCGTAGGTGTTGCACAGTGTTTGGCCTTAATCCCAGGTGTATCCAGGGCGGGCATAACTCTGGTCGCCGCTAGAAGCATGGGGCTTAAACGGTCAGACGCTGCCAGATTCTCTTTTCTGCTCGGTACGCCAGCGATGATCGGAGCATTTCTGGTTGAATTTAAAAATATACGCCATGGCGCTATGAACTTTTATTTTTTCTTCAGCGTCGCCTTAACCGCAGCTGTTGGGTACTTCGCCATAAAGTACTTGCTTAAGTACCTTTCTAAAAACGACATGAAAGTTTTTGCAATTTATCGAGTAGTCTTAGCCGTAGTTCTTTTGGCAGTTTATTTATTTGCCCTATTTACCTAACATGAAAAAACAAGACGTTCAGAGAGGCAAATACTTCTGGTTAACAGCTTCTTTGGCTTTAATAATAATTATTATAATAATCTCCATACCGATCAAGAATTACCTGAGCGGTCGTTTTATTAAGACCGGCGATACTTATTTGCTGCAGAAGAAATTTGTCTCAGCGGAGATTGAATACAACAAAGCAAAAATTTTAAGCAATAAATACAATCCGAGCTCAAAGATTGAAACTGTCAAAAACGCCGAAATGAATATTTTAGTAATTGAAGATCTCCTTAAGCAAAACAATATTCAACCCGAATTATCAAAAATCTCTGAGGCTAAGAAAATACCTGAAGATGAAGTCAGTGGCGTCAAAACTGCTAAAAAAATGATCGAAGATGGTTACTACCCGGAAGCGATCATTTGTCTAAAAACTACTTTAGAGATGGATAGAACATACAAAGACGCTCAGCTTTTCCTCGGAATCGCTTACTTAAACGGCGCTCGCGATGCACAAGTTTCCAAGGAAGGCCGTGCAAGTTACCAAGAAAAAGCCACAGGGTCATTTCGCCGAACCCTAGAACTCGACCCGGGCAATGAAACTGCGAAGAAGTATCTGTCCAACTAGAAATGTTAACGTCCCGACAAACCTGTTATATTCTCCTTGATTGATGCTATAATTGTTTCAGTATTAATCGACCTCACGGAGGGGAGATTGAACAATTTAAAGAGAATAAGTTGTTATGTATTTGCGTTACTTCTGTTTATGCAGTCTTTTTTGATTTATGCTCCTGCCAAAGCCGAAATTGTGCCCACTCCAACGAATGGATGTACTCAGATTAGAGATAATGGAGTGATGAAAATAAGCTGCAATTACAACGGTAAAACAGTTGTCTTTATGGGCGATGGAAACTGCGGAAGATTTCCTCTTAAGTACCAGATTTATTCGGCAAATGTGGGGAGCGTAAAATACATGCTGCTGGTTTCGGCCGATCCAATTCTGAGCAACAGTAATCTAAAAATCGATAAAGTTGCCATAACAACAACGGAACAGGAATATAACGCACAATATCAGTATGATCAAAAATATTGGAGTTGTCAGCCATTAGACGACGATGGTTCCTATCCTGGTTTATCTGTAGCAAGTAATTATATAATCCACTCCGACCACCTAGGCTGGGATGACATAAAACCGACCAGCGGGCCAGCAGAGTTAACGGTTATTAAAGGAATTGTAGATAACTCAGTCAGCACAGCCTCTGTAACTGTTGCAAACATATCTAGAGGTACTCCGCTGGCTGCTAATATGGCTGTCTGTGGTAAAAAGGAGAATCTAACTCAACCGATCACAAGCATTACTGGTGGGGTTGAAAAATATGTAACCGACATTAAAACTAAATGGATGGCAAACATAACCCCGCTTCCGGATGGAGAGGACAAAACAAAAGCCACCGAAGTTATAAATGGCATGTTAGCTAATCCTGACGATCTATACAACGCGAGTACTGACATCGACCTCTTCAAGAAATTTTATGATACTACATATGTTGCTGGAGACAAGTATCCACCCAAATACCCAAATGTGACTTTAGGCGTAAATACAACAGACTCAGTATATAGTTATTACGCTGGACTAGAGTCATCTTTAAGCAGTAGAGCAGCATCTTCTAACTTCGATGCTAGAACTTTTATGTTCATGATTGGCCCCGTGCTAAAGGCTGGAGGAATCTCAATTTATCAGTTAGACAAATTGCCACTTTGGACAACTGGTGGACTTGGCGCGCTTACTGATGGCACCATTCATTATTTGGCAACTTCAAACGTAAATGATGCCAGAAATATCGTAAAAGATCAGCTAAAGATTTATTTCGGCCACTTATACTTGAAAAACAATTTAGTTTTCAATAAATGTTTAGCAGGCAAAGGTGATCCTTTCGCGTTTGATACAGTAGCCAATTTAGACAAAATCATCGCTAACGTTGACGCGATCATGGAAAGCTCCTTCCAAGACCTTAACGCCTTTGCAACTGCTGATGCTGGCAAAACGGTCTGTGACGGGCTTAAGGGAAATTACATAGTAGTCATGATGAAACAAGCCTTTTGCGGACTGCTGCTAATAACCAAACAGTGGGCAGATACCGCCTACAACGCTTCAATGCAGTTACTAGCTACCTCAATAGGCGTAGCTACAGATGTAACTTCTGTACCTACTACAGACAAAGCCGAGACCATAAACGTGGGACCAACCTCAGCTAATGGAACAGGAGACACCGCAGGTGGTGGAGGTGGTGACGGCGGAACGGTTGGTAGCGGCAGTTGTGCACTTAAAAGCCAATCGATTGTACTTTGTAGCGGAAGAAATTGTGATGAAGAAAGGTTATACACAGTTCAACTTCCAGCTACTGGATTAATTGTCAAAGAAGACCACTTAGTTACAACGGGCGATACTACCTTCACAAGCTCATGGCCATCGACAAATAGAGACCATATACAGCAGCACTACACTTTGACGCAAACGGCCATCGGTCATACTTACAATCACGTTACACCATGGACACCAGAAGAAGGTGGTGGCAAGATGGGCCAAGGTAGCGGAGGCAAAGCAGCACCAAATATCGAACCGTGGATAATGAATATGTACTGGAAAACAAAGCCAGCGGCGGGAACAAAAGTTATAATCACAGCTAATGGGAAAAGCGTTGTTG
>Ga0247841_10011678_pt1 | contig 11627 bp, 8 predicted proteins | sample LaCruzMarch2015__2_FD_192410 | JGI IMG/M metagenome (GOLD analysis project Ga0247841, IMG submission 192410) | Freshwater microbial communities from meromictic Lake La Cruz, Castile-La Mancha, Spain - LaCruzMarch2015_18m | ecosystem: Environmental > Aquatic > Freshwater > Lake | place: Spain...
AGAAAGGGTACCACACGCTCGTACGGATCATTGATGCGCTCGACCGGGGCGAGATGCCACGCTGCTATTTCCTGTTCACCGGAACTCCGGCGTTATATGACGGGTCGCGGGGCATCCGTTCCGTTCCTCCACTCTTCGACCGCATCAGCGTGGTGCAGACAGACTCGTACCGGAACCCCCGCCAGCCTCAGATCATCCTTTCAAAATTTGATTTCGGCAAACTTGAACTGGTCGCACTCAAGGTCATTGACGTATATTCTCAGGCGTACCGGGAAGTGGACCGGGAGAAAGTATCGCACCGGTTTATCCGCGCCATGATCAAAAAGATCACGACCCGTTTCGGCGGCAGGGTAGACGTGATCCCGCGGATATTTTTAAAGGAGTTCGTTGATGTGCTGGATAAATGCGAGCTCTACGACAAGTACAATCCCTGGGATGCCTATGAGTTTGATGCCGATCATCTCAAAGGCGAACTGAAAAAAGAAGAAGAAGCGGTCATGGTGGTGGAGTTCTGACCGGTCAGGTTATCACAATGTTTTATGCTTTGGCAGGAGAATTTACCGGTATGAGATGGTGCATCACCCTGCTTGTTGCTGCGGTGCTCCTTTTTTGCATAATGCCCGGCGCAGGCGCAATATCGATCAGCATCAATGCATCACCGGGTGAAGCACATGTCGGTGATACGGTTACGCTCAGTGGATCAATAACTGGGATCAAAACGATTGCCGTGTACCTCTTTGTTGTCGGCCCGGAACTTGACACCCGCGGGGTAACCCTCGACAATCTCAATATTCCCGCTGGACGGGGTTTGTTCACGACGGCTCCCGTGAATATGAACGATGGCAGCTGGGTATACCAGTGGGATACCTCTGTGATACTCGGGGAACTCAGGCCCGGAACCTACACGGTATACGTGGTAAGCTTCCCGATGGACCGGTTGCGGTTTGTCCGCGAGGAGCATGCAACTGCCGATATTACCTTTTTACCTTCGGATAAACCGGTAAATGAAGTGCCACTTTCACCTGCCCTTCCGGTTATTGCACTGGGCATTACCGGGATTGTCGGGTGTTTTCAGCTGCACCGGAGGGAGAAGTAGGATTTTATATAATTTTAAAATACCATTCGGAATGTAGTTGGAAAGGCTCAGCTGATGGGTTACCGTTTCATTTGTTGATGCAGTGCACTGCATACAGGGGGACCGATTTAATGTTGTTATCAAATCCAAAATTTTTTGTGGATATCCGGATGGCATACGGCGGATGGTAATATTCAATAAATTGTGCAAGGCTTTTTGATCGCACATTTTCGGAAGATTTGACTTCAATAGGGATGATATCGCCGGTTTTATTCTGAATGATAAAGTCCACTTCTGCATTTCCCTGCGATTCCCAGTAATAGGGGGTGTACCCATTTGCAAGAAGTGCAAAAGAGACGTAATTTTCTGTAAGGGCACCTTTGATGGTATCCAATTGTGAACTTTTTTGTAGAATAAGGTGTGCGGGTATACCGAAATGAGCGCAAAGGAGACCCGTATCAGTCATGTAGATCTTGAAGAAGGATGGTTCTTTATACACAGAAAGAGGAAGTCTGCCTTCTTTGGCTCTGTTGCAGATGATAATAACACCCGATTCTTTGAGCCAGTTGAGTGCTGATTCATACACATTTGCACGAGCACCGGATTTGATAAGCCGGTATTGAAATTTATGATTTGATTTTGCCAGTTGTGCAGGGATGCTGCGAAACACCGCCATAATTCTTGTCGTTTCTGCAGGATCTGCATATTTTGCCATATCGGCGATATATGCATCACTGATATTTTTCTGAACTGAATGGAGAAGATCAAAGTCCTGCCTTTTTCTGCACTCCAGAATCGCACCTGGCATACCCCCTACCACAAGGTACAGCAAAAAGAGATCGAGAGCGGTATCGTGCAGTGCCATCTGGGTATCAGAATTATATGAATCCCTGATCAGTTCAGAAAGATCCCGTTTCCCCGCTGCCCATAAGAACTCTTCAAAATCGAGCGGGTACAGGGAAATCATCTCAACCTTTCCGACAGGAAATGAGTATTGTTCCCGGTTAAGAGCGACCCCGAGCAGGCTGCCGGCAGCGATAATGTGATAATCGGGAAGATCTTCGCAGAAGTACTTCAGGGATGTCAGTGCCTGCTCACATACCTGGATCTCATCAAAAAAAAGCAATGTTTCGTTCGTTAGTATCGTAGTCCCGTATAATGCAGAAAGTTCTTTTATGATCCGGGAAGGATTCAGATCACGTGTAAAGATTTTTGCCGCCTCTGCATTTGCCTCAAAATTTACGTACACAACATTTTTGTAATGTTTTTTCCCAAATTCAAGGATCGAATAGGTCTTCCCCACCTGGCGGGCTCCATACATGAGAAGAGGCTTATGATGAGGAGTATTTTTCCATATTTTTAACCGGGCTGAAATTTTTCGGTCCATAAACAGGATCTTATCTACACTTTTTTGATTATAATTGTGTCGGTTCATTACACTTTTTCGACCATTGGCGATAATTGAAAATGTTTTTTGTCCACCTCTAGTGAGGTCTGTTATCACCGGGGATATGAGAAAATGGGTCTGGTGATGCAATAAGCAATCTGTTCAGTGAGATTCCGGATACTGCCATTCCTTAATACCAATGGATATGAACAATTAGTGAGACGAAGATTACTGATGGTAAGGAGAAAGAAAAGCCAGCGGATATCCCCGTTCAGGTTCTACTGCCTTGATGAGAATTCCCTGTAAGAATCTGCGAACAGGTGCGCGAAGCATGTGTAGCGGGGCGGCGAAGTTCCGACCCATTATTTTAAAAAAAGTAAAGCAGATGAATTATCGCGTTGCGGGAACACGAAGTTTCGTCGATAGATTGCGACTATTCCAAAAAATATTTGTGGGGGCTTTTTCCCCACATCTTCGTATTTTACAGTTCACGTCCACTTGCCGATTACCGGTATATCAGTTGATATGCCATACACAACCGCGTCAGCACCATTGCGATAGAACACACCCCCACGGTACACGCCGACCTCAGACATGCCATCTCCGTTCCAGTCGCCGATTACCGGTATATCAGTTGATAGACCATACACAACCGCGTCGGCGCCATTGCGATAGAACACACCCCCGCGGTATACGCCTACATCGGATATGCCATCTCCATTCCAGTTGCCGACTACCGGTGTATCAGTTGATATGCCATACACAACCGCGTCAGCACCATTGCGATAGAACACACCGTCGCGGTACACGCCAACCTCAGACATGCCATCTCCGTTCCAGTCGCCGACTACCGGTGTATCAGTTGATATGCCATACACAACCGCGTCAGCACCATTACGATAGAACACACCGCCGCGGTAGATGCCGACCTCAGATATGCCATCTCCGTTCCAGTCACCGACTACTGGTGTATCAGTTGATATGCCATACACAATCGCGTCAGCACCATTACGATAGAACACACCACCGCGGTACACACCAACATCTGTTGTAGCGGCTTCGACTACTTTATGACTTAAAGTTTTACCTGCATTATTCCCATTTTGCCCCTCAGGGAACCATCCAGTTAAATTATCTCTGATAAAAATACTTTTTAGGTGGTGTCCCGAGTCTGATGGATCATAATAAGCCCAAATCTCAACATGTTGAGGTTCATAATTTGCATAATAATAAGGCATTGAATATTCGATACCGCCCGATAAAGATTTGGCGGTAATCTTATATGTTTTCAATTTTTCGTTGTTAATGATAATTTGAATGTTTTTATCAGTGTAAATATTGTCACCTGAACTGATATTCCAAATCATATCTCCAAGATCCTGAATTACTTCACTACTTTTTTCCCACTTGAGGGTTCCAGAGCCGTATTCAGCATTATATGATAATGCATTTTTCATTTCCGTCCAAGTAACGCCAATATCTGAAGATTTATTACTATCTTTTACAGAATCCCATGATGTTCCTGTACTCTCTTGCCATGTGTATTCCCAACGGCCAAGCGCTACACCAGTAGGTTGTTCAGTTGATTTATAGTATGCATACCAAATATTTCTACAGTTTAACCTCATATCGTCTATTGAATTGATACTTGGATTACGATCTTTATGCATTGTCAATGCTGATTTTAATGCTTCTTTATAGTCTAATTTTTTAATTGTCGGCCAATAACTCCAAGGATCTGTAGATAGACCTCCTCTGTCTACTTGCAAGGGGCCAATCCCAGAAGAGAACCAGAATTTGCCGTACAAATCAGAATGATCCAAGGAATCCGCTGGAACTTTGCAGCTATGTGCAGAATATCCTGCCTTGCCTCCTTCTCCCCACATTAATGCTGCAAGCATCATTTTGTATTGATCTTTGCTTATTTGCCAGTCCGTGTTGAAATATTCAGAATTGGCTGGATCAATTAGGGTGTCTAAATAATTTAGCAAATCAACGTCAGTAGAACCTTCTATAGTGGGGGATGGATTTGTCACCGTAAAAGTTACTGCGCCAGAAGTCCCGCCATCTGGGTTTACTACAGTAATGCTGTGACTACCCGTGATAGCAATATCTGTTTTTAATATACTGGCGGTAAGCTGAATTGAAGAAACAAAATTAGTTGTCCTATTAGATCCATCCCATTTAACCTTGGCACCATTCACGTAGTTCGCTCCATTTAACGTAAGGGTGAAGGCTTCGCTACCAGCAGTGATGGAGACAGGGAGGATTGTAGTGATAGTGGGACTTGGTAAAGTGGGAGAATTGACCGTGATATAGTTAGCAACCGTCTTGGTATTTGACCCAGCTGCATTTGTTGCGTTTAGTGAAACCGTGTAGGTATTGGCACTGTCATAGGTGTGGACCGGGTGCTGCACTGTGGCATTCACCGACGATCCATCGCCAAATGACCAACTCCATGATATCGGGTTCCCGGTGGATTGATCGGTGAACTGAACAGTCAGTGGTGCTGTTCCGGAGGTGGGGTTAGCAGTGAATGCAGCAACCGGCTCTGATGGATGCACGACATCGGAACGCCAGAGGGTGTTAGGACCATAGCCTGTATATTCAGGCCATCCAGGGTAATAGCTTCTGTTTTTGTAAATATCGTATGGATCTGTCCTGTTTTGAATATACCCTCCCCTATTAACCTCAAAGTGGAGGTGAATTCCAGATGATTCTCCAGTATTCCCCGATCTACCTATAAATTCTCCTTGATTTACAGATTTCCAGCTTGCATAATTTACATCAGCTTTGTCTTTATAAGGAATTCCGGATACAACGCTATCCAAATGGGCATACAAAGTGAAGTAGTTATTACCATTATAGTCCTTTTTATTGTGCCTGATAAGTACAAATGTGCCATAGCTATCGCTTGTTGAATACATGACTACACCGTCCGCGGCTGACAATACATCGAAGGATTGCCATGTAGATGAAGTATCGTTTATATAATCAATCCCCTGATGAGCGTCCGGGTCCGGGTTCCAAGTATAGACCCAACCTTGAATAATGTTAATGCTCGGATCATTGTAGGGGCGTGTGAGGAAACCTTCATCTGTGGAAGAATTGACTGTAATGTAACCCGTCCGTGTGAGGGTATTGCTGCCCGCCGAATTCGTTGCGGTCAGCGAAACCGTATAGGTTTCAGCATTGTTGTATTTATGGATGGGATTTTGTTTGGTTGAATTTGTTGTATCCCCGTCACCGAATACCCAGCTCCAGCTGGTTGGCGTGTTTGTCGAGCTGTCAGTGAATGTCACAGTTAACGGTGCGTTGCCGGAGGTGGGAGTTCCTACGAAGTTGGCAATTGGGGTAGTCCCAACAGTCCCAGTCACAGAGGCGTTTAATATATAACTTTCAATTGAACATGCTCCATATCCGACATTAAAGTAGCCGTTGCCATTCCAACTTGGTCCCCAACTATTTTTAACAATCCAGTATTTCCCAGTATCATTATAGCCTACAATAACAACTGCGTGATTAATTGAATTGGTGTTAGAATTAGAACATTTATAGATGCCAGAATTATCAAAATAGCCTCCTACTGCATCTCCTATACCCATACCTGCAGTGAGTGGGCTTATTTGAAGAGATTTTTTAATATTTGTTTGGCTATATTCGAACTGGTTCCAATTGTTTATTTTCCATAACCTGATATTGCTATTCAGCGGGTTGATACAAGTTGCATTGGAACAACCATTATTAATTTTATTTTTACAACTACAAACTGTAGCGGAGGAGTTGTGCAAATATCCTATTGCTGCATTATCAGAATTTAAATAAACAGAACTCTGGAGAGCCTGGCTGAAATTTTTGCCGACAGATGCATTCAACTGCTCTTCAAATTCATCCAATGAATCTATCAATTTAAGGCTTCTTTCTATCCCTATCTCTTCTTTTCTCTCAGTAACTTCATTTTTTAGATTTTCTATAAAAGAAATAAGTTGTTTCACATCGTTTTCATTTATTTTTAAATCATTTCCATTTTTATCTCCATTCACATATTTTACAGCAGGCGTATATTTTACTATTAACTCAGGAAGTCCGATTAAAAGTATCGGTTCTTGGATTAAGATGTTCTTAATTTCCGGGCTATATTCATAGTAAATCTCCACGTATTTATCTTTTAAAGATACATCTCTGAATTTTCTCAATGAACCCAAAACATCTTCTGGATAAAATACATTGCCTGAGTTTACTGCGATCTCTACAGAACAGGTGCCCCCACTACAACTGCAACTGTCATCAACATAGGGGAAACTCGATTCGTCTACAGTCCCGTTATTCTTAATGGAATCCAAAGCATAATCAGGCCTTCCACCGCAGCAGCTACCTCCTTTAGCAGAGCCACTACAATTTGCTACGAGATACTCTTCAGAAAGATCTGGATCGAAATTCGGGTTATTAGTAGCAATATTGTATTGCGCCTCAATCATTCCTATAACTGAAAATGCCCAGCAACTACCGCAATCCCCTTGATTTTTAACGATAGTTAGCCAGTCCCCTCCATCTTTATTTCTCCAGTCAAAAGTATTGGGAAGACTCACTTGACTTTCTTCAGCAGTTTCGTCTACTTTTTTAATCGGTCCGACTTCGAATACACTCCTTGAAATTTTTTCATCTAAATTCATCAACTCTACAATTGACTTGCTTGTCATGTCCGGCAAAACACACGCAGCATATTCTTGGGAAAAAGAATTTTTTCCATCCGTTATTGTTTCTGTATAATATCCATGCTTTTCGCAGTAAGAGTATTTCTTTCCGCATTTTCCCTCAAAAAAGTCCCAAGCGTCACATTGACTTCCATCTGGAAACGTGCAAATTCCTATCTGTGTTTCAGGGATTATTTTATATTGGTATCCTGACTCCTTACAGTAAACTGACGATGGATTTGCCATCCCTATTTTCATTTCGTTTGATTGGTTAGCAGGTTCAAGTACGTTACTCCCATAATTAGAAGTATCAACAAATCCACAACATAAAGCTAAACCGATCATCATTAAAATCGCAAATAGTATAAGTGGAATTTTTCCCTTGATTTTTGTAAAATTCATAATTAATCAAACCTCCTCCTATGGACAGATCCCTTTGAAATAATCCCATTCATTACATACGGTCCCGTCTGATAATATGCAAGCAGCGCATTCTTGGGTAAAAGAGCAATTTTTATTTGTAGTAATTATTTTCCCGCCATGCCTTTCGCAGTAAGAGTGGTCATTTCCATATTTTCCATTAAAAAAGTCCCACGCTTCACATTCACTACCATCTGGAAACGTGCAAATTCCGACCTGTGTTTCGGGGATTATTTTAAATTGGTATCCTAATTCCCGGCAGTAACTTGCAGCAGGATTTGGTATACCTTGTATCGCTTTGTCTGGTACTATTAAGCCATAATAAATTAACACAACACAAAAAATACCAATTGCCACTCCAATTATCGCAATACTTTTTTTCATATGCATTCACCCCCGGCATCATCTATCTCCGCGTGTACCCTCATGTTGTAATCCACGTCTCCTGTCAGCATAAATACCAGCGGCGCAAGCATGACTAACATCAATGTAATCCAACAGAATTTATCAGGTGTTCGATTTTTCTTCATCACCGTCATCCTCCTAATAATCTCACATTCTATACTAACGCCTATTTTGATCCTGCGCGTTCAGCAGGTCTGAACCTTCATGAACTACAACGTCTTGCTTCAGGGTTACTGATTCTCCCGGTGATCCATCCGACAACGCAGAAACCCCGGCTGTTAGACTAACCACACAGAGAAAAGTCAACGTGAACAATACAATCTGTTTTAACGAACTGGATTTTTGCATACGATACACCGGCTTTTTATATTGACATATAGTGCCCTGTTCGTTGACACGATATAGTTTGCTATTTGTTCTCACCCCGATAAGTCATCAAAACCCTCCAACAACCTAAAATCGATAAAGAACCAATCCTAAAAATACAATTCGAAATCTAATTATATTCCTTGCATCCATTTCCCTTTCAGGAAATAAAATGAAAACTGTTACAGGGAATTTACTGAAAGGTAGTTGTGTTGTTCTGATTCTCTTGTGTGCAATTATATTCGCAGGATGTACTTCAACCACAGCTCCCGCCCCAGGCACTACACCGCAAATGACGCCGACGCCAGCACCAACCCAGGTTCAGACGTCTCAGACAAATGCACAAACAACCGCAGCGCCTGCAATAACTAATATGCAGGTTGTTACAACGACAGCGAAACTTGCCAAGGGCGTTACCCTCACGTATCCACAAGACTGGAAGAAGGAAGAGCTATCTGCAAGTGGATTTCGGGATTATGGGCGGGATACGATAAACATTGCAAACTTTTTCTCTCCTGACATTACACCTGATAGGGCACTGGTAGCCCAACCAAATGTAGATAAATCTACATACACGACGTTAAGTATCGATGTGGATCCAACTCCTGTAAGTGATTTCGAACAATATTTTAATTTGGTCGCAATCAAGCTACAAGAAAAGTATGGTCATATCGACATTACGAAACATAATTACCAGCTCAAAATTTCCGAATCCGATATATTTCCCGGTTACAAATCGTATCAATTGGATTTTGACACGGCGAATATGAGAGGAATGTACATTTTTACAAATGTAGACGGAACCATCTATATTTTTGCATTCAAAAACCCCTCGCCCTATTCAAAGGAAGTTCGTGAAATATATGACTCGATAAGTATTGTTCCGCAGGTAACAACGCAAAAACAACGCTGATTGAATATTCTCCTTTAATTTTTGTGTCAGGACTGTACAAAATTTTATTCCGTGGAGAATGAAAGATCCTGATGACAAAATACTTTTTTCGACACTACCAGAAAATATGGGTGCCCCTTGTCTATTCTACCTTCAGGAAAATGCAAAGATGCTGGAAAAGATGCCAGAATTCTCACGTCGGAGAACTGGAAAAAGCCACAATTTGACCCCCGTTCTCCAAACAGAGTCTGATTTATACCCCCTACAATGCCCACAGATGCCCTTTAGAAGCGTTTTAACAACCTCTTTTTTCTGTCGGTGTTATTTTACACAGATTTACCTGAGATCGTGGCAGGGAACCCCCTTTTTAGAGGTATTTTAAATGCGTCCGATTGCCAAACGGAGCCCAAATTGAGGACCTTTTCAAACGGAGCCCGATACGGGCTTCTTTTGGTGAGGTCAGATCCCAATCGGAGGCTGAATTGAGCCCGGATGGGGTGTATGTCACTATGTGTGGATCGGGCTCTGACTTCCTGGAAAAAGCCCCCTCTGTAATTGATAAACGAGATGGGGGATCTCCGATCCAGGTATCGTCCCCGGAACTGTCACGGTAGCCGAACTCGTACTGGGCACTACATGGCGAAGCAGGAAATATATCGCCCTCCTCTCCCGCCTCCCGCCGTGCTTAATAAAATGTACATGATTCCCCCAATGACAAAAGTATGCAGCTGTAAAAAAAACGGTTCGAAGCCGTTTTCATATTTGGAAAAAGTATCCCCGTTCTACTGCACACAAATACCGTTACGGATTATCACGGGAGATCATCCCCGGCTTTTTGCGTGCCGGTCTCTTCGAGCCATTTCCACAGCGGCATGGACCTGATCGAACCTCTCATCCCGAACCATTCGCACTCTTCAGTTTTGTCAGCATTCTCCGAGAGGATCAGGAGATTGTCGCATTGTAACTCCCGTGCAGCTTTTAATAATGCCCGGACCTCGCGTGACCGTGTGCGTTCGTCCTGCAGATCCGTGCAGACCTGGATAAGTGCCGTGATCTGGTTCTGTTTTTTCACAACAAAATCAACTTCTTCCTGCTGGGAATTCTTCCAGTAATAGATCCTGATCTCATTATTTAGCTGCTGCTTCCACAACTCAATGGCAACAAGATTCTCATAGAGCCGTCCGCGGTTTTCAGAAAACCGGAATGCTTTTGCCGCTACAAACCCGTTATCCGTGCAATAGATTTTTTTATTTGCGGCAACCTGCTCTCTCACTTTATAGGAAAACCGGGGCAGTGAAAAGAAGAGGAATGCCTCTGTCAGGTATCCAAGATATTTCTGTACCGTCACCGGGCTCTTGCTGTGGGTCAGCCGTGCAAGTGACCCGTACGAATATTCTTGTGCAATATTCGAGAGGAGGTACGTGGCAAGGTCTTCGATCGCAGAAACGTCACGGATCTTAAACCGCTTTACAATGTCCTTGTACACGATCGAATCAAAGAGTGTACCAAGATAATCACGTGCAGGGATATTCTTTAAGAGGGGTTCGGGGAATCCCCCGCTGTTACTATACTCTGCAAGCTCCGACACTTTTTCGAGAGTCGTTCGTTTGTGAGGGGCGATCTGGAGACATTCCCGGAACGAGAACGGCATGATCGTGGTCTGGAGATATCGTCCGGTCAAATGGGTAGCCAGTTCTGAGCTGAGCAGGTGCGAGTTGCTTCCCGTGATATAGAGAATATAGTTCTGCCGTGCGAGCCGGTTAACGAAAAGTTCCCAACCCGGGAGGTTCTGGATCTCATCAAGGAGTAGCACGCGGGGATCTTCGTACACTGAATTGATCGCAACAATGATCTCATCGTAATCGGTTAGTACGGTAAGTCTCTCATCATCGAAATTGACGTAGCCGAATTTCTCGTTGGGCGAAAGGTGGTGGATGGCAAAGAATGATTTTCCCGCCCGGCGTGGACCGGTAATGACTTTGATGATGGAACTGTCTTTGCCGGATATTTTATTTTCCCTTTTGATGTATCGCTCTCCAGTCATCCGCATAAGATCGCGCTGCTGGACGAGCAGGATATCACGGACTGTCAAAATTTAGGCACCAATGATACTGTACTTATCGAAAATAGATAAAATTATCCATAACACTAAACGAAATAAGATAAAATCAATCCCAGAATGAAAGGGCTCACCGGCACCTGGAGACACCTCCCATAATCGAGAACGATCTTTGGAAGAAATTTTCTTGACGCACTTACCAAAAAAAAGAATTTTAACCCGTTTTCCCCGAACTCTGCCGCCGGATCCTGACAGAATTTGCATGGGCGTGCAACCCTTCTGCCGTTGCAATGGTCTCAACGATATCCCCGATCGTCTCAAGCCCGTTC
>Ga0247841_10011679_pt1 | contig 11627 bp, 5 predicted proteins | sample LaCruzMarch2015__2_FD_192410 | JGI IMG/M metagenome (GOLD analysis project Ga0247841, IMG submission 192410) | Freshwater microbial communities from meromictic Lake La Cruz, Castile-La Mancha, Spain - LaCruzMarch2015_18m | ecosystem: Environmental > Aquatic > Freshwater > Lake | place: Spain...
GTGGGGGGGGTGGGGGCTGCCGCTGCGGATGCCGCTGAAGTTGGGGTATGGGACGGGGCTCTTAGTACACTTTCTGATGGGGTTGCTCGGGCTGCAAGCTCTTGCACTGTCTCTGTAGTCTGACTCAACCATTGCGAAAGTAAAGCAGCTTGTGATGTAGACCACTCTGGAGGATGTGTAAACCTTGAGGGATTGTTTAGAATTATCTCAAGTAGAAGGCCTAAGGAGGCATTTGTAGGATCTATTGTTTTAATAAAAAGGCATGCAGTTTCGAGCCATTTTTTTTGTTCAGGCCTTCCTGTAATTGCGATTTTAATAATTTCGAAAAGATGATCTTTAATGAAATCTCCACTTCGAGTGACTAAAACAGTATTTTCAAAATCATAAGGTAGATCGGGGGGAGGGGGAGGAGGGGGGTAGGCGGAGAAATTCACCTGTAGATGTCTGAGTATACCTGAGCCTATAGTTATATCTGCTCGAGTATCGGTTTTCGCTGGTGTTATACTTCCCACAGGTTGGGGAGAGCCTTCTAGCTGTTTAAGTCTATAGGTGAATTTCTCAGTTAGTGGCTCTTGGAGTAAGCTTTTGAGTAAATGGAACTCTTCATCTTTTGAGAGCCTTAAGGCTGTCACGTTGTGCAATCTATCTAAATACTGCTGATAGAGCTCGGGTAGAGCTTTAAGAGCATCGGGATCTTTTATTATATTGGTGGCTAGGAGGTAGTTTGCGTAAAGGGCGATGGCTACTTGCTCACCATTTTCATCGCCAGTTACCTTTTTAATATTTGCGATCGCTTGAAGAGTCTCTTTTTCTTTTTGTGAATAGGAGCTTAATTTCTCACCGTAGTTTCTTAGGTAATAAGCCGCTTGTTTGTACTCCTGGTGGACCGCAAGCGTTTGGATGAGGTAGAAGTAGCCCTCTCTTGAGGAAGATTCAAGATATCCGTTAGATGTTAGGTTATAGGTAAAATAGGTGAAGTCGGCAGATTCACCTTTTTGCAAGGCTTCATTTCGTGTAAACTTCGGTTCTAGAGATTCTTTTTTCTTGGGAGCCTGTAGTTGTTGATCGGGAAGAAGTACACGTATTTGACCTTTCTCATTTTTTAAAACAAGAGCATATTTGCAAGGGCCCACTGCTCTTAAGCTTTGCTCATCACTTAAGAAGAATCCAGGATGCTCTTTGCATTGAAACCGTCCTACAGCTTCGGGGGTGAATGAGAGTTTAAAGCGGGGGAGCTCTATCTGGATCCGGCTTCCCTCTTTGTACCATTCTTGCACATAAGAAGGGGCTTCTAAGTGAGCTAAAAGCTGAGAAGATTTGCCTAAATTAGCTCCATCGGAGAGACGGATCACTGATGTGATCGATCCATTTAAATACGATGCCTGGTAGCTTTTTTCTCCGGTTTTTTTATCATAGAGAACAAGTATTCTTGAGTCTTGGAGAGCAGGTTTGACTCTCGAAGCAGCAGCGCCTGAAGATTCAGTGGGGGGAGGAGGTATTATTGACTGCCAAACATTGTATTTATCTGAAAGATATCGGCTTTCTAAACAGGACGAGACAGCTCCCTCCTTATCAACTGTAGTAAGTTCTGTATTAGGTATAAAGCGAAACCATAATCCATCTTTGAACTGCTCAATAATGAGCCCCTGCTGTGTTTTTTTCACAAGAAATGGGGTTTCACCTATTTTAAATTCATAAGTGTCACTTGCTATTACTTTACCTGTAGATTGATCGGGAAACAGTTCTTTAAAAGTTAGGTCATCTCGTATTTCAACAGGAAGATAGGACTCAAGACCGATAGTAATAAATCTTCCGCTCATAGGATCATAAAAATCACTTTGACTTGATCTAAATCTTGGACTCATACCCTCAGAGTGAATGCGCTCCCAGGTAAGACCTTCGGGTACTGCTCTTTCATTAATGAAGGAGTAGATTTCGCTAAGCAGAGCAAGGTTAGGTGTCTCAGCAGTAGGAAGGACCTGCTGCATAAGAGCTAGAGAGTGTTTTTGCAGGGCTTTTTCAAAATCATAACAGGTTTTCGGGTCTTTCCACTCTAGAGGGATCGGGGCATGTTCTATCCATGCTTTTGCTTTCAGAAGAAACTTACATTCCTCAGGAGTAAGGGAAGTCTTTTTGCTTAAAGAGGCCCCAAGTTCTGCATAAATAAGGCTTTTTTCTTGTGCAGTTGTTCTTTTTTCTTGAAGTAGCTGTGTAAGATATTCTGTTTCATCAGGTACTGTACACTTGTGTTCCTTAAAATACCGTCCCATACGTTGCAAGAACACTTGGGTTTTACTATCACCTTCATGTCGGCTCAATGCAATTTTTTTCTGAAGGAAAGCAGAGATCTGTAATTTAAAATTGGGTATTAGATGCAAGGATCTAGATTGAAAGCAGGCAATTTGAAAAAGTTGTTGATAATCAATATCGCTTAAGTTTTTAGGATGATCTGTAAAATACTGAAGAGCTTCGATTAAATTGAAGCGATCACTAATAAAAAAATGGACTAGCTCTTTAAGCTCACTGGCAGGGAATCGTTCTGAATGCTCTTTTATGAAATCGAAAATCTGATTTTTAAAGGTATTGCTTGCTGTGCTGCATAAAAGCTTTTCAGAACTTCTATTATTTGTACTTCTTAGTAGACCAATTAAACCCTTGATCATAGGATTTTTTATAGGTGTCTGAATGCTAGACCAGTCTGGAGTATTCTTTGCCTCTTCAGGCAGATGACTATAATTTTCAGGGGTTATTCCTTGGAGTCCGATACTCGTTGAACGCTCTTCATGTGTGAATTGGAAATCTAAGGAACTACGGGAATCCTTTAAAGGAACAATAGGAAGATTTTGAATATGAGCTAGGCACAGGTAGCTCATCTTAATAGACTGCAACCAGACAGGAAGAAGGGGACTGAAGAAGAGAAAGAGTTCGCGCGCGCGCGCGCCCTTGCTTTCTAAAGTAATACCCTTATCACGTCTTAGTTGAGTCCCTATTTGAGAATAGACTCCTGGGTAATTACTCTGAAGAAACTTGGTAAATGGCTCATCTGGACTACCTGAAGCTTCAAGCTCGTGATAATACCTTTCGGTTTTTGTTGAGGGAAAGATCCTCTTTGAAGAAGACATGGATTGTACTATAGCAACGATTTCTTCATTAATTATACTATCCAATGCTTGAATGTAAGGGTTATATTGAGAGTAATGGGAAATAATTTGACCAAGATCTGGCGTACCGAAAAGCTTAGCTAGCATGGATTGGGTATACAGAAGTTTGTGTAAGACGTAGGACTTTTCCAAGAAAGGGGGGCTAGCATCTTGGATATGATAGCAGCTTTTAAAAAAAAGCTCTGAAAGCGTTCCTAGGGCATTTATAGCCCTTTCTAGGTCTCTAGGTGTTTTTCTAGGTGTTTCAAAAAAATATTCATATGAAGGTATTTTTTGTGCAATCTCAACGATGGCAAAATGTACACCTGAATATTCTTTGTTTTGATACCCTTCTGTTAGGATAGCGCTTACTCTTTCTATATTGTCTATAAAGGTTGCTTCTTCATTGAGACGATGAGCAGAAATCCGGGCCATGATATGTGAAAGAGGAGTCTGGTCGCTCGGTATGTCATCAACCGCTGTAAGTGAGCTGGCTATATCAGGTGTTCCACTAAGCGCTAGAGGGTTGCTGACGGGACCCCTTGGCCCTTGATCTACTATAAGAGGCTGCCGCTCCATTCTATGACTTTCGAGCCAGTCTTGAGCTCGCGCTAGTTGCTCTTCAGCTCTAATTAAAGTATCACTTTCAATGACTCCTTTAGTAAATAGGTCATTAACCCTTCTGCTCAGTTTCTCTGTAGCTTTGCAACTGAGTTGATACCGGACCCTAATAGATACCTTTGAGTCAGAAGGACTGCTTATATACCCGGTCAGAGCCTGTATTCTAAGATCGAGCTTAAGCCTTCTGTATTCGTCTATAGGTAGCTTGCTTTTTAAGAATGCAAAAAGAGTCCTACAAGCACATGTGCCAGCTTTTTGAGGTTGCATGAGAGGGGCATCAAGTTGAGACTCTATAGATCTAGGACGTAAAAAAGCTTTGAGTCCTTCATAGATGTCTTTCGCTTTATAATCGGTGGATATTGTATGAGAGTGGCTCGTCGGGTGAGGGTACGTCGATCGGGTTGTCATCTCTTTGATAATTCGTGCAAAATGAGGGTCTTGTATTTTCTCCTTGTTGATTCCACACCATTCAATAAAGCCCACTTTTTCTTTAACACCGACTTGAGTCCTTTCATGGTAAGTTATTCCGTCTCCCGTGTTAAAGATCCTGAAGTTCACGGTCCCATCAACCTGAGGAATTACTTAATATACAGCGTGTCCAAAAGGACTTCCTATCCAGCCTCCAGGAATGATAAATGGTTTATCAGCTGTTAATGCTTCAGTGATTACCCTTGAAAGTCCAGGATCTTGTAAACTACTGTCCATTTGAGAGTCTATTTCTTGAGCCTTTTTAAGCTCATAAAGGATGCTTTCTTTGGTGTCCTTATAAGGGCTTGCAAGGGATGTATGCCCCTCAATATACTTTATTACATGTTGTAAGACTTGACCTTTAGATATACTCTCTAATTCGGAGTTTTTCCCAAATTCATCAGCTAGAAGATTGAAAAGGAGCCTTGCTGAGGTCGGAACAGGAGCGGGAGCTGCAAGGCCCAGTGGCTCAGAAGCTGCGCTGCCGGTTCTTCCTGCAGTGGATGACGCTCCAGTGTCCTTTAATTGAGAAGCTTGGATTCTTTGATAGAATGCTGCTACCTCCTGATCGGATAGTATCTCGGGATTTTCACTTTGAATGTAATCTAAACAAATATCTTGTAGATAATGAATCTTACGTTCTTGTTCTTGGTCTGGTTTTTCAATTCTAAGTAGAGTTTGTAATTGTCGAAATTGAGAGTAGAAAAATCTTTGAAGATCGTCTGAGGAGATCGACATCTAGGTTCCTTTATTTAGTTAAACTCTTTCTATAGCTAAAAATTTATAAGATCAATCCAATTGTTTGATGAAACAGGAAGAATGTTAAAGATCAATATACTTCAAGAAGAACTAACTTGCACTCTTGACCTAGATTTTCAAACACTGCCGAAAGCACAAGTTTAAGCTTAAAGGCCTACGGCAGTAGATTTTTTTAGCAGATCATTTGTGCGAAATGCATACGTTATGCCTGAGGGTTCTGTTTAAATTCTTCAATTTTTTCATATAAAGACTGGCACCTAGTGAGCTGATCTGCAGTTGGTTTTTCCGTAATTTCAGTAGGGATCATTCCATGAAAATACGAGATAGGCATACCTTCTCTTTTTTCTACCGGAACAATCAAGTAGATTAGGCGGAGTAGATCATCTGAGCACTTATTGAGTACTGTATAATTAGGCTCTCTTCCTTGGACTATAGCTGTGCGTATTTCTATAAATTGCTCTCTAGCTAGGGATACAATCTTTTGAATTTGGTCGGTAATAACACCGTGTTCATCCATTAGATCAGGAGACATTGCAAAGCGTCCACCCATTATTTCGTCTATTGGAGATTCAGATCTTGCAGCAGTATGACGTCCATCCATCATTACTTCTGGAGGTAGTGAAGTATCATCTTCAGGTGGTACATAACCTTGTCCAAATCTTAATTGTGAAATATGTGTTATAGGATTTACCATAAAAAACCTTGGGTTTGTTGTTTTATATGCAATAATTTTACGATATTATTGTAAATGTATTGTTAAGGTTTTTAGTTAAAATTAATTGAAAATAATTAATGTTCATTGCCTGATTAATAGAATAGCAAGAAGGCGATCTAAAGAATCTTTAGAAAGCCATCTAACGGCTTTATAGCTAGGTGTATTTTGCTTATAAAAAGTAATTAATTATTTTAAAAATATAGAGAAAGGCGAGGTAGCTGCGAAACGTGTAGTGTATTCTTAAGTCACTAATAATAAGGCGCATGCAAATATTTAGTAGTTATTAAAATAATTTACATCAATCTGAGGTGGATTTTTTTATTTGTATCACACCTTGTCTTTCTAATTAATTATTGTTGAAAAGTTCAATATTGTTGATTTTAATTTTAATTTTATATTATAATTATTATTAAAATTTGACAATTCTATTAATATAATACAAAAAAAAGAGGGAGTAATTATGACATCACCAGGCAATCCTTTTGGCGCTCCACCAGCACCATCTAGCAATCCTTTTACAGTATCAGCTACAACATCTAGCAATCCTTTTGCTGAATCAAGTGTACCACCTACAAATCCTTGGGCTATGCCATCTAGTGCTGATACTATTGCTCCAGCAGCACCTGTGGAAGATTCTAGCAGTTCAGTTGCGCTAGGAATGAATCCATTTTCAGGAAGACCTGTAGCTCCTCGCGAAGAAGATGAATCTGCAGATGCTCCTCATGGCGCTGGCGGACCATCTAGAGGGACTGCAGAAGAAGCAGAAAGTTTCATGGCTAGACTCAATCCATTTGGTATTGCGAAAGCAACAGCTACTGCACCTTCTGTAGAGCTCTTAGAGCATCCTTATCTAAAATTCCTTATCAATCCAGCCTCTATTACTGAACCAAATAAAATAGAATCTTATCTAGTAGATGGATCTCGGCCGTATGTTATTGATCCGTTAGTAAAAGTAAATGGAGTTATTGCGGCTCCTTTTTTTGGTAAAGATCCTATGAGTGCTATTGTCAGAGAGTGCAGCGCTCCATTTAATCCTTTTGTGCCTAGTTCTTCAACAATCCAACTATTAGTTGAGACGACAGCTGCAGAGCATGCCGGTAAACCAGTGGCTGAGCAAATTAGAGCTTTCGAAAAGGTTGTAAGACAAGTTTATAGAACACCTCTTTCAAATGATGTTAAAGGTCTTGTAGAGGTAGCTCTTCGTAGAGCCTTTACACTAAAACTTATCGATGGGGAAAAGCAATTAAATAGAGCCGTTACATACGCTCTAAGAGCTCATAGACCAGGCCTTACAGATGCTGAGCGTTTTAAGCCAGATTTCTTTGCGAACATTGAGCTTATGCATGGATTTTCTACAAGGATGGGAACTTTTGCTTCCGATCTAGATCCTACCTATGAACTCACGAGAGATCTTGTTGCTGCAAAAGTCTCTAACATAGAAGTTAATAATAGGCTTTTTGATCTTCAAGGTCACCTTGGAGCAGCAGGCACAGAAATCCAAGAAACTATGCAAATGGGGATTCAAGATATTTTGAGAAATATTCCAAATCCTACCCATAAAGCATTCCTACAAGGGGACATCACAGCCCTGATTAAGTGGAAAGTAATGGAAAATGCGGCAGCTAAAGCAGTAACGACTGTAGCTGCTACAATGTATGATGTTAGAAGACAACAGACCCAAGCTTTTGGAGGACGTGAAAATCCAAATAGCTTGGTTTCCTTACTACTCGCTATCGATCGTTTTACAAGTGGTGAAGCACCTCAAGTTTTAGTTGATGTTGTTAGCAAGGTTTTTGCAACAAGATCATCTGCAGGGACGATTTTCTCTCCTGAGCAGCAAGGCACAATCCTAACTATTACTTTGAATAAACCAGGTGTTAATGGAACGATTGTAGAAGCTGTGTTTCAGCAGTATTTAAGCTCTGTTTCTTCTTAATAGTAGATCATAAAGCTCCTCCCTCTGTAAAAGGGAAGATCTTTGTGATCACTTAATTTAGTCTGTCATAAAACAAAAAATCCTTAGTTCTGTAAAAGAACTAAGGATTTTTTTATGCCTCTAAGAAGTATGAATTACCCTTTACGCTTACGCTCGTTTTCAGCCAGGTGGCGTTTTCTTAAACGAATGAAGTGAGGTGTTACCTCTACGAGTTCATCGTCTTGGATGAAGTCGATCGCTTGTTCAAGAGTAAACGTTCTAGGTGGTGTAAGGATGATGTTCTCATCGCTTCCTGATGCACGTACGTTTGTGAGCTGTTTTCCACGTACTACGTTAACAACGAGGTCGTTGTCACGGCTATTCTCACCAACAACCATACCTTCGTATACTTCATCGCCAGCGCCAACAAAGAGAGTTCCTCTTTCTTGTATGCTGAAGCAAGCATAACCAGTTACTTTTCCAGGACCATTTGAGATAAGCGCTCCCTTAGTTCTACCTGGGATTTCTCCTTTCCAAGGAGCATAGCTATCAAATATGGAGGTTAAGATACCAAGACCGCGAGTCACAGTCATGAATTCGTTCTTGTATCCCATAAGACCACGTGTAGGGATAAGGAATTCAAGTGTTGTGATGTTGTGCTCATTAGTATTAAGCGCTCTCATTTCCCCTTTTCTTCGGGATAGCTCTTCGATGACAGCACCTGAATAGTCTTGAGGGATTTCAACGTGAGCGACTTCCATCGGCTCATAATCTTCTCCATCAACTTTTTTAAGGATAACTTGAGGCTTAGAAATAACGAATTCGTACTCTTCACGTCTCATCGCTTCGATAAGAACTGCAAGGTGAAGTTCTCCTCTTCCGCAAACGCGGATAGAGTCATCACGTGTTCCTTCTTCGATTTTTAAAGAGATGTTCGCTCTTTTCTCTAGCATCAGCCTATCACGGATTTTATTCATCGTGATGTGCTTACCATCTTTTCCAACGAGGGGTCCGTTGTTTACAGACATCTCGATAGATAGTGTTGGCTCTGCAAGAGCAATAGGAGGAAGTTGTACGATTTTGTTTGGATCACATAGTGTGTCGCCGATCATGATATCAGGAATACCAGAGATGCTGACGATGTCGCCCACTCCCGCTTCTTCCATTTCAATCTTTTTCAGCCCGAAGTAGCCTTCGATACGAACAATTCTATGTTGTGTCGGATGGCCACTCTTATCAACTCGTGAAATAGTCTGCCCTTTTCTGACTTGCCCTTCAAGGATTCGTCCGCAAGCTTGTCTTCCAATGAAGTCATCATAGCTCAGCGTCGTAGACTGCATAAGGAACGGCAGGTCCATGTTTCCTGGAGGTGCTGGCACTTTTTCGATGATGAGTTCATAAAGAGGTCTCATGTCCACTCTTGGATCATTGAGCTCTCTTGTAGCAAAGCCGCCAAGTCCTGATGCATAGCAAATTGTGAAGTCGAGTTGCTCGTCTGTAGCGCCGAGTTCCACAAAAAGGTCAAATGTAAGATTAAGAGCTCTATCTGGATCTGCGTGAGGTCTGTCGATCTTATTCAAGACGACGATAGGCTTAAGACCCATTTTCAGCGCTTGTGAAAGAACGAAGCGTGTCTGAGGCATAGGACCTTCCTGTGCGTCAACTAAAAGAAGAACGCAGTTGACGAGACCAAGAACTCTTTCCACTTCTCCAGAGAAGTCTGAGTGACCAGGAGTGTCGATAATATTGATCTTGTAGTCTTCGAAGAAGATACTTGTATGTTTTGCGAAAATGGTGATTCCACGTTCTTTTTCTTGGTCATAGCTATCCATGACTCTTTCAGGGATTTTCTCGTTGTCGCGGAAAATGTTCGATTGCCTTAAAAGGCTGTCGAGCATTGTGGTTTTGCCGTGGTCGATGTGGGCGATAATTGCAATATTACGTATTTTTTCTGGCTGAAACATATTTGATATTTGGAGTTAAAATTTAAAAAGATGAATTCTAGGTCTCTTCAGCATTAAAAGCTAGAAATTTAACTGTAGCAGCAATGAGAAGATAGGGTTTGAATGACAAAGTAGTTTATCTTTTCATAAGACATTTTGATAATGAACAAAAAAATAGGGGGATTGTAAGAAAAAAATTCATTTCCATCTCATCCATAAATGTTTCGGAATCTTCTTTAAAAAATTGTAAATATTAGCGTTTAAGGGGTATAATTCAGCGAGTTAAAGGGAGGACATTATGCAAGATTTCACAGAAGAGCCTGTGGTTGCCGAGGAAGAAACAAGTCATGCTTCCTCAAGTCTTCTCGATTCAAAAATTTCTCAGCTAGATGATATCCTTAATGAAAAGCTCGAAATGGCTTTTCATAAGCAAACATCCACGGTCGTTCTTCATGATGTGGCGAAAATCGCTGCTGAACACTCTCCGATCGACCTTGCCTATGCTGCATGTAGATTGCCACCTAATGATCGTCCTATCCTTTATGAGAACCTGAGTGGTCTTTCTTCAAAAATTGATTTTATGATGAATGCAGATAGTAGTACAAGAGTTGCTATATTCCGTCATATATCTGATCAGGAAGCTAAAAATCTAATAGAGCATATGCCTCCTGATGAAGCGGTTGCTGTATTAGAAGATATTTCAGAAAGACGATTCCGAAGAGTTCTTGATCTATTAGATCCTGTAAAAGCCGCTCGTATCAAAGAGATTAATAAACACCAAAGAAATACGGCTGGAAGACTTATGACAAATGAGTTCTTCGCGTTTTCGATGGATGCTACTATTGGTGAAGTTGCTGCCATTATTCGAGACAATCCAGGTATTGGTCTTACAGCGCGAATTTTTGTTGTGAATAGCTCTCGAGAATTACAAGGGTATGTTCCATCACGCAACCTTATTATAAATCCTCCTCATTTGCCTCTAAGACAGGTGATGAGAGCATTATCGCATAAAGTAACAGCTGAAACTTCTAGAGAGGAAGTAGTAGATCTTGTCGAGCGTTATAAAATTTCCGCTCTTCCTGTGGTAGATGCTGAAGATAGACCGATTGGTGTCATTACTTATGAAGATATCATAGAAGCGATCGAAGATATTTCCGATGAAACCATCGCTAATATGGCAGGTACTTCAGAAAAAGTTAGCGAGCACGAAACGCTTGTTAAACGCTTTTTTGCAAGAGCCCCTTGGATTCTTGTAACTCTCTGTGCAGGTCTTATTAATGTTGGAGTTATGTCCTCCTTCCAGATGTATGCAGGTGGCATGCTTACGTTCGTTCTTTTTTTCGTTCCATTGATTACAGGGATGTCAGGTAATATTGGTATTCAGTGTAGTACAATACTTGTTCGAAGCATGGCTTTAGGCCTTATTTCTCAGGGAAATAAGGGGGAGGCTATCCTTAAAGAGTTCATCATCGGGGTTAGTACAGGTCTTGTTTTTGGTGTGATTTGTGGTCTTCTTGTTTTTGCTTTGGATTTTGTAGGTATATCTGGCACCGGGGTCAGTCCTTCAGCAGTTGGTATAATCGTCGGAATTGGTCTTATGGGAGCCTGTTTTGCAGGAACCCTCCTAGGCGTTTTCTCTCCGCTGTTTTTTGCAAGAGTGGGAATCGATCCAGCCGTTGCCTCAGGTCCTATTGTAACGGCTTTTAATGACTTCCTTTCGATGTCTATCTACTTCTTGATTGCAATCGGCCTTGGTAAGGTGCTTCTTTAGGTCTTTTTTTACTACAGCTGGGCATTTTCAATGCTCAGCTACAATTCATTCCTTCTTAAGTTTATGATTGTTAGTATTTTAAAAGTTCTTCTTGCTAAACTAGCTGTTAGGTAGTTCATTTTGCATCTTCTATTAGAGAATATGTTAGAAGATCGGGCCTTTCTATAAAGGCTCAAGATCGTTTAAATCACCGAACGATGAGGATGATCAGCGTATTCAAGTCTGAGCTTAGTCAAGAAACAGTCGTCCTCACGCCAAGAGATCTACATTTTGCTCTTTTCGGTGGTAGAGAGCT
>Ga0247841_10011680_pt1 | contig 11626 bp, 14 predicted proteins | sample LaCruzMarch2015__2_FD_192410 | JGI IMG/M metagenome (GOLD analysis project Ga0247841, IMG submission 192410) | Freshwater microbial communities from meromictic Lake La Cruz, Castile-La Mancha, Spain - LaCruzMarch2015_18m | ecosystem: Environmental > Aquatic > Freshwater > Lake | place: Spain...
TCTAGTTTGAGTTCCTGAAGCGCAATTTGCCCAAGGGCTAGTTTGCCAGTTTGGAGTACAAGTTGCTTGAGTAATTATTGTAGTTGTATTTGTGCTCGTACTTGTGCTAACAGAACAAACTTGTGTTGTTAAAGGTTTATCTTGAGTTATTCCGCAATTGTTTGAATCGGTGACTGTTCGAGATTGTGTTCCATTTGAACATGCAGTCCAAGTTCCTGATTGCCAAGAGGGTGTGCATGTTAAAGAACAAGATTGAGTTTCGACTGGTTTGTTTGTTAGAACATTACAATTATTAGAATCAGTAACACTTCGAGATTGTGTTCCTAAAATACAAGAAGACCAAGTGCCAGTGTTCCAAGAAGGAGTGCATACAACCGTACAAGATTGAGATGTTACTGGCTTTCCAGTTAGAACATTACAATTAGCTAAATCAGTAACACTTCTTGATTGTGTTCCTGAATTACAATTATCCCATTCTCCAGTATACCAATTAGGATTACAAACATAAACGCAAGGTTGAAGAGCCATAGGCATTCCAGTTGTAACTCCGCAAGAATTAGCGTCGGTGACGATTCTAGTTTGAAGTTCAGTTATTGGGCAAAGCATTGGAGACCAAGCAGAAGTTTGCCAGTCAGGAACGCATTCTACAATTGGTGTGCATGATTGCGATTCAGAAGGTTTTCCAGTATCAACTCCGCAATTATTAGAATCTACAGAAGTTCGAGTTTGTCTCCAACCAAAAAGCATATTCTCGGTACAAGCTCCCCATTCGCTAGTTATCCAATTTGGTGTGCAAGTGCAAGTTTGTGTTTCTGAAGGTTTTCCAGTATCAACTCCGCAAGATTTTGTGTCGATTACACTTCTTGATTGAGTTCCACCAAAACAATTAGTCCAACTACCAGTAGACCAAGATGGAACACAAACATAATTACAAGATTGAGTAGTCAATGGCATTCCGGCGGTAAGTCCACAAGAGTTAGCGTCAGTAACAGTTCGAGTTTGAAGTTCAGTTATTGGGCAAGTTGCTGGAGCCCATTCTGTTGTTTGCCAGTCAGGAGAACAAGCAACAGTGCAAGTTTGTGTATCTATTGGTTTGCCCGTATTATCACCGCAGGAGTTAGCGTCAGTAACAGTTCGAGTTTGTGTTCCGCCTACGCAAGTTGTCCAATCGCTTGTTTGCCAGTTTGGAGTACATAAAGTATAAGTGCATGTATTTTGTGAAGTTAATGTTTCTCCAGAATAAACTGCTTTAGATGCGAAAAGTTTTGTTGTTAATACTGAATTTAGATAAGTAGTAACTCCCGAATCTACAACTGCGCCGGCTGCTCTTTGCCAAAGATGTTGATTAATGATTGTTCTTTCTGGAGAATATATTTCTAATGTTGCGGATGTTTCAGATGTTGTTTGAGATTTAGTATAAGTTCCACTTGAATCTGTAACTAAAACATTTAATGATTTTGAATTAGTTTCCATTCCATTAATAATCCATTGAGAATAGGCTTTAGTTTTGTAACAATATCCTTCTAAAAATTCATAATCTGGAGTCCAGTAATCTGTACTTGGAAGTAAATTAGTTTCTCCAGGTAAACTTGCTGGAACGCTAAACCTATAAGCAGATGACCATTCACTTGCACCAACTCCGGTAATATAATGAGATACCCAATAATCATAAGTTCCGGCAGGTAAGTTAGTTGGAGAAGTCCAATTTGGAGTATTAAACCAAGAGGTGTTTAAATATTTTACTCCATCTTTATTAATCCAAAGTTTGTACCATACTGCGCCGGGAGTTAAAGTCCAAGTTAAAGTGGGTCTTCTTAAATTTACAGAATTAGTACTATTGGGCATAGTCATAGAAACAACAGATTCATAAGCAGAATAAACTCCGCAAGTTGGCGCTATTACTTTCTCACAATTTTTAATACAAATTCCAGTTGAATCATCACAAGAAACATTTACTTCAGAATAACCTTCAGCACAAGGTGCAAGAGTACATTGATTAGAAAATGGAACTGAAACAAATAAACCAGAATAATTTGCGACAGCGATTGCTATAACGATTACGATTATTCCAATGATTATATTTTGGTTTGATTTTGTCATTTTTTAAGTATAATATATCCTGCAACTATTGCGACGATTAAAGATAAAAATAAATTATCATTTATGAAATCTTTAAACAATAACACCGCCCCTGCGATTATTGCGAATTGTGCGACTTGTTTGTTGTTCATTAGTTAAGTTTGTGTAATAGTTTAGTTAATAAGAATGTTACTATAAGACCTAAGATTATAGAAATTACTAAGGTTATATTAGTTACAACTCCTGCCGTAAAAATATCTGCCACTCTGCCAATTACTGGATGATTAGTCAGCCAAGGTAAAACTGGGGCAATTGCAACTCCTTGTAAAAAGAAGTAAAAAGCATCTGAAATGCCAGTATAAAATCCAACGATTGAGGCTATAAAAATTGCGATTGTATCACTTTTATCTCTGACGAATAGATAGTACATTGCAGGTATTATTAAGAATATTAAAAATGAAAAATTTCTAAAAGCATACCAATATTCTACTGGAAACTTTCCAGAGGTATAAGCTTCTTTCCCGATTAATAAGCTCCCTGATAAATCTATGTAGGCAATTAATATTAAGATTACATAAGCAAATATTAAGGATATTTGAAATCTACTAAGTTTCATTTTTAAGCTCCATTAATTTATTTTTTAATACGGCTTCTGATAAATCGTCTTCATTTAAGATTATCGTCTTGTAGCCCTTAGATAAATAAGCAGAGAGCTTTCTTTTATCTCGCTCTACAACTTGCGGTTTGCTGTGCCAATATTTACCATTAAATTCAACTATTATCTTTTTATCCTCATTAATAAAATCGGGATTAAATCCTGAAATTACCTTATCCCAATTACCTGTATATATTAAATTTATATTATTTTGTTTAACAAAATTAATTATTATTTTTTCTGGTTTGTTGGGTTTCTTAGACCAAGCTTTTCCTAATAGACTCAACATTCTTTCTCTATAAGCCTCGTCTTGCCATTTTAAGCTTAGCTTATTAAGAACTTCTGCCGGAATCTTATTTCCTTTTTTAAACTCGGTGGCTGGAGAATTGTGCTTATTCTTATTTGCTAAACTAATTTTTTCCTTACATACTTTAGAACGAGGTTTTGCAATTTTAGAAAGACTTATTTTTTTAACACCTTCGGATGTTTCTTTAGTTAAATTTTTATTCCATCCAGCAATATTTATTTTACCTTGATGAACTAACTCTTTTGCTCTTTTGGATATTACACTGGAAAGTTCATTGCATTTATCTTTAGAAAACCTCACATGGTTTGGAGTTTTTCTTCCTAAAATTTTTAGATTGTATTTTCTTAAGATTTTATAGATGCACCAATGATTATGATGATATCTCTTTGCTATCTCATGAACTGGGACTTTTTCCCCATACATTTTGCAAATATTCTGTTCATCTTTTTCGCTAAAATATTTACTTTTATACTCTTTCATTTTTTCTTGAACCTCCATAATAGTGCTACAGCTCCAACTCCAACAATCCAATAGATTGCAGTTTTAGATAATCCGAATCCAGTTACTGTAACTGAGCAAGTTTGTGATGTTGAAGGTTTTATGATTGTTGTTGCAATTAATAATGGGCTGCAATTTTTAGAATCAGTTACGCTTCTAGTTTGGATATTATTATTACAAGCAGACCAATTTCCAATTACCCACGACGGTGTGCAAGAAGTTCCATTTGTAACATTTGTTATTGTACAACTTTGAGCAACTGCAGGTTTGTTTGTTAAAACATTACAATTGTTTGAATCGGTGACGGTTCGAGTTTGAGTTCCATTTAAGCAAGATGTCCAGCTTCCGGTTTGCCAGTTTGGTGTGCATGCGCAGGATTGTGAAACTGCGGGTTTATTTAAGATACTATTGCAATTATTTGAATCTGTAACATTTCTTATTTGATTTCCAGATACGCATGCAGTCCAAGATGTTGTTTGCCAGTCAGGAACACAGGTATAATCGCAAGTTTGATTTTGAGTTGGCATTCCAGTTGTAACTCCGCAAGAATTAGAATCTGAACAAGTTCGAGTTTGAGTTCCAGCAATAGGGCAAGTATTCCAATCTGTGCAGTTCCAATTTGGAGTGCAAGTTACAGTACAAGATTGAGTTTCTATTGGTTTGCCCGTATTATCACCGCAGGAGTTAGCGTCAGTAACAGTTCGAGTTTGAGTTCCATTTGAACATGCAGTCCAATCTCCGACGACCCAAGAAGGTGTGCAACCTTGATAAGTACAAGTTCTTTGAGAATTATATGTTCCGCCAGGATTATAAACTGCCCTTTCGCCGATAAGTTTTACCATCAATTCAGAATCGGTATACGAACTAAGTGAATAATCAGACCTTACCTTTCCGCCGGCATTAACACCAATAGCTCGATTTATAGTTTCAACTTCCGGAGTATATACTGCAACTATCGCTGAACTACCTGCTACAGTTTGTGAATTTGAATCTGAAGAATCATCTGAATCGTCTTTTGCATAAACTGTTAAAGTTTTAGATGCATCAGTATTCATTCCAGAAATAGACCATTGGGCATAAGCTTGAGTTTTATAACAATATCCTGCTTCCATTTCATAATCATCTGAAGTCCATTGATTAGTATAACTATTAACAGGATTAGTAAAATAATCTGGTCCCGAAATTGTTCCTAAGGAGGTATAGGCTCCGCAGCTTGGTTGAACTACTTGCTGACAATTTCTAGTACAAACTCCCGAAATACTATCGCAAGAAACAGATGTTTCTGAATATCCACTTGGGCAAGCTTCAAGAGAACATTGATTGGAAAAAGCAACTGTTGCAAACAACCCAAAATTATGTCCTACGGCGATTGCTATAATTATAATTGCTATTCCTATGATTATTTTTTGATTATCGTTTTTCATATTAGAGCATAAACTACGATTATTACGGCGATGATTAATAATGGAATTAATGCCAACCACCATAAATAATATTTACTTTGATTTCTATATCTTATTGCTAAGAATAAAGGTAAGAATATACAAGCCATTAAAATGTAGGATATTGTATTTCCTGCTGCCTGGTCTGCTGCACTTAGTTCTACAAATCCGTGTGGAGATATTTGATATCTTGCTCCCCAGTTATTGAAAATGTTTGTTGTTTGTTGTTCTGCTTTCTGGAAGTAAAATTCCATATTTCCAAAATTAACTTGTCCTACATATGGTGCTGCATAGTTTGTAAGCTTGTCAATATAAATGTAAGATTGGAATACTAAATTTGTACTTGTAGAAGGAGTAAATTGAGAATTGTAAAAATCTCCGCCACTTATTGCGAGTCTTAATTTTGAAAGTTCTTCCTTAGCATTAATTTGACTATTTGAACCCATAGCATTTTTTATCATCTGGATATATCTTTCGCCCCTTTCGCCGTCAAGTGCGTCCATCATGTGGGGTGTTTGAGTAGTTAGGTCTGGATATTTTATTGCTAAATCGCTATCAAACTTTTTTTCAAGAAGTGGATGTAAAATCCAATTTGGAAATTTATATTGTTCTATTGCTTTAGGATTCATAACGGTATGAGAAATTCCGTCTGCCGCTAAGTGTGTAGAAACTCCATAAACCAAACATCTCTCGTCGGATGTTTCTGCTTCACTCATAAGAGCATCAGCAAAATTCCAATTGTGACTTATTCTATATTCTGAACCGCCTTGAGTATAATAATATGCGACGGTTATATCTGGAGTTATACAACCCAACATAAACGCAGCTTTATTCTCTTCACTAAACGAACATAGTTGTCCGAATTCGGTATTATCTCTACTTAAAATATCCATACAGATTTGATTATGAGTGTTGGGCCCGAATCCTAAAACCAGAGGTAGAACTAATATCATCATCAAACTTATCGGAATTATTAATAACTTTTTCATTTTTTTCTCCTTACTAAATAAACTACAGCAATAACAATAGCAATACCTGCAAGATACCATTGAGCAGAAGCAAAGTTTAATCCCGGACCTGGACCATAATTACTTCCGGAAGAAGAAACTGCAACGCCTGCTGTTGCTCTACCTGTAGACAATCCGGATTTTTCTCCGTAAATATCAAATGTATGTTTTTCTACTTGTTTAAATTCATAGTTAAAATTATATGAACCGACGCCAGTTCGAGTTAAAGCAGATTTTGTTAAATTTTCTTGTTGGTATCCTGAAGGTAAAGAAATGATTACTGTTATTGAATCTGGGTCTACTAAGTTTCCTGTTGAATCTGTAAATGTAAAAGGAATATTTGTTGTGGAATTTAATGTAGCTGCTGCTGGAATTTTACTTACATCTACTCCAATTGAAGAAGTTGAAACATCAATTTGGATTGTACTGCTTACAAATAATTCTCCTGAATATAATAAACTTAATTTTCCTAAGAATACACCAGTACCATTTACATTTACGTTTATTTCATAATCTCCACTTCCGAGATATTTATAAGAACTTCCAGTAATCTTTCCATTAGATAAACTTGCCATAACTGTTAAATTATTTACTTGACTATCTGCGATTGCTCTGTGTAAATTATCTTGAATATTAACATTAAATTTAATTGGTTGTGTATTCGGTTGAGTATAAGATGAAGTTGTTGATTTAAATTGTAAAACACTTCCAGAGAATGTTAATTTAGAAATTGAAGTTTTATCTTGTCCTGCAATATTTTTTGCTGTTACTCTCAATTCTGCGTTACCTGTTGTTTGAACATTATAGAAATTAAATACTACTGTTCCATTAGAATTTGTTGTACTCATATCTGAAGCAATTAAATTATTATCACTATAAATTTCTCCAATCATTACTATTCCTGCTAGAGGTGTTGCCCCGAGATATAATCTTACTGGTAATGTAATTGAATCACCATAAAAATAAGTTTCAGAAGTTGAAGGTATATCCATAACTACAGGTGCAGCATCACTGAAATAAATATCTAAATTCTGGTCTCCAGTTATTCCTTCGACTGTTGCTGATACTACTAATTGTGCATAACCTTTAAGTGCTTGAACATTTTTAAATTGAAGAAGTGCTTCTCCCTGACTATTAGTATAACCATAAACTGGTCCGGATATTTGTTGTTGATTTTGATAGATTACTCCTGTTAAAAGTTGTCCTGATTTTGGAGCTTCGTGGAATTTTAAAACTGGTCTTGCATTTACATCTTCACCTTTTGTTAATCCAGTCAATCCAGGAATATCAATATAGACTGCTTCACTACCGGTACATTGTCCTTCATTACAAGTATCTAAACAAATCTTATGAGAAATACTTGCACCGTCGGGAGTACAAACTTGTGCTTCATATCTTCCGTCGCTTCTCATTACGCAAGTTCCAAGACTCGGTTTACAATAAGCATTACATTTTATTTCATCAATTCCGTTAGCAGTGTTAGGGTCAAAGAATGCACTTTCTCCAGCCTGATAACTTGGAAGATTTTGGTCTATGCAATATTGTTGGATTGTTTTACAATAAGTTCCAAGGGCATCAGATAATGTTCCACTTGTTGGTGAATTTGAAGCTGTTGAAGAATCGGAGTATGGCGGACAAGCGGCGTATGGTGTTCCGGGGATACTAGCTCCTGCATAAAAATATGGTGAATTGGCAGTACAATATTCTGGTTCAACATTCCATCGCCAGTTTCCACCAACATGAGTTACAACTGCGGTTACATCAGAAATATAAAGTTTTCCATAAAGTGTTGAAGATTGATAAAAATTTGAAGCACATTGACTTCCTTCTCTAAATGTTTGATAAATAATATCATTTGAATCTTCTGCATAAGTATCTCCAACCGCAAAGTTTCCGACATTCAATTTAGGTACGACTACAATAATTAATATTATTGCTAGTACAATCCAAATTGCGTTGTTATTTGCCATTTTAGCTATTATAGTATATACTTTATACCTTATTAATATTTACTTATCTGATTTAATCCAACCCTGTGACACTATGAAATATAGTATCATAAAGCCAAGCTAATGTTGAATAAAATATAAGATTCTTTAAAATCATATTTGGACCTTGTTCTATACAAAAATTAAACGAAGAACAAATCCAATCTTGTAAATAATGTCCGCCTATAAAGGCAATAGCTACAAGCCCAATTATATGCCCGATATACCATAATCTAAAATCAAATTTTAATTTTACCATTTTATCCGAATAATAATTTACCTCCACTCATTAATATTGCTAATGCTCCTGAACCATTTAATATTATATGAGTAAGAATTGCTTGTCGAGTTTCTCCGTTGTAATAAGCTACCATGTTTAATGAAACCCACATCATTATTGCAACTAAAATTAATCCTGGGGCATTGGTTATTCCCTTTGCAGTAAAGTGATAAAATGCAAATAATATAGCTAGAACTATTGTTGTAAAAATAAAACTTACTCTCATCATATTTTGTCTAGTGATTGGAATATTTAATCTGTCACAAATAAATTCTAATACTCGAGCCCAACACATTGTTTCTGCGTAACCTACTGCAAAACTTATCGTTACAAAATTTACAAAAACAGATGTTGCGAAGGCAGGAGTTGCAGCCCCAAGAATTGAAAGTATAGACATTAGGTTAGCACTTGTAGGTTCATAAATTGCGAATATAATATAAGACGCAATCATAACTAAAGCCCAACCTACGACTCCTGCAAATATTGCTTCTAACCATCTACCTTTTTCTTTTTGAAAAGTTACTCTAACTTGTTTATCATAAATTAAAATATTAACAAACAGTAAAAATAAAGAAATTCCATTTAACCAAAGATAAGCATTTCCTAGAGATTGATTCGCATTCGTAAGAACAAACCAACACCAAAAAAATGAAATCATAGTCAAGGTGATTTCAATCATATAATCTTTATTAGACATCTTTTATTTCCTCACTTTTTAATTCAATAATGACTTTTCCATCTTCAGAATATTTATAGCCGTATCTTTCAGCGAGCATAGATTGGAAGAATTTAGTCCAAGATTTTCTATTTGAATTAACCTGTAAATTACATCTATAACATAAAGCACAACAATTTTCGGGAATTGTGTTCTGTTTATCATAATCAATATGATGACAGGTTAATGTTCTTTTAAATAGAATCTTAGAATCTTCTTCTAGCATCCCGCATCTCAAACATAAGAATCCATCTCGTATTCTTATTGCTTCCTTGAATGCTTTATTAAATTCACAAGAGTAAGGTTCGAAAGATTTGCCATCCATCCAATTCCAATTTTTTTCACCAGTAATATAAAATTTTTGTTCTCTTATTTTAATATTGTTTTTTCTCAAAATCGTAAGAATTGTATTGTGGGTAGTATTAAATATTTTAGCTATTTGCATCGCAGGTAAGTTTTCTTTTTGATAAATATTTATTATGCTTTCTTCATTAAAATCGTATCTTTTGGCTAAGCTATTTCCCTTCATTATTTCACTTCTCTTCTTTCTATATTCGGGAGATTGCAAATAACCGTATTTTTGCTTTCTTAAAATTTGGGCTTTAGACATATTTCTTCTCGCTTCTAAAGGTTTAGGTTTGCCTTTTAACTTCTCACTCATCAATCTTTTGTGTTCCGCCGTTCTAATATAAGTTGCCATTAGAGTGTTCCTATAAATGTTGGATTTAAAATTAAATAAATAATCAAAGATAATAACAATAAATTCAGTATCGTCGAGATTTTAACCCACAAAGTTCCAGTTATAAACTGTTTCATAAAAGCATACGCACCTATAACCGCGAGGACAAAGGCAACAATCGAATATGTTGCCTCTGAAAAGCCGAGGGTTGTAAGAGCAAAATTTTTGACATTTGCAATTACATTAGGTATACTTTGTATAACTCTGTTTAGCAAGGTTAAAACTTCCATTTCAAAGTTAAACTAAGCAAAAGGATTTGCTATTGTTACAGTAAATCCGCCTGTTGGGTCCGCCATGAACTTGTAAGTTATTGTTTTTGTTTGTGTCTCAACTGCGCCACTATAACTATTTGTTCCTGTAACTGTGACTGAAAAAACTTGGTTTGTTCCAATCCATGTTGCAGGTATTGCAAAGGTAGTTGATGTGAATGGGGTTGTTGCCATTGGTGCAAGTGTTCTTGCTGTCTTATTTAAAGCTGTTAGCCAAGCTGCTGGTGTTGCTGTTGCTACATTCAAATTAGTATATGATACTGAGGATGAAGTACTAGTTACACCAAAGCCTAAAGACATAGTTGCTACATTTCTAACTGAACAAATGCTGTTGAAACATTTTACAGATGTTGCTCCGCCACCAGGGCATTGAGCATCAGACGTGCATGCAATTGGAACTTCTGTTGTCCAAATTGCGAATGAGCCTGAACTTGTTGGTTGGCTTACCATAAAATTCTTTGGAAGTATAAGTTCATTTCCACTAGAATCAAATAGTTTTAAATCCCAACCGTCTCCTACTGGTGCTGCATTATCACTTGTTGTAGTTGTATAATAATAATATACACCTACTAACAATAACGCGATTATGATTACCCAGACGATTTTGTTATCTTTCATTTATTTAACCTCCCAAAGTTTAATTGAATCATTATGGTATTCTCCTTTTATATAACATGAAGGCTAGCCAGGCATTCAATAATCCAGATATCCCGGCTAGCGTTAAACCGGTTTGCCTAAGATTTTCGTGTTCACCTAATCCGAATATAGCAGTTATTGCGCCCCAAAAAAGCAGAGCTGAGAATACTGGAATAAATAATCCTAAACCTCGTCGAATTTGCGAAGGTATGGGCATTATGCTAAACCTCCGACGATGCTTGAAATTGAACTTCTAAGTGAATTAGAAAATTCTGGAGAGATAGAGAAAAGCTGAGGGAATACTTGAGGAAGATAATAATATGCTCCGCCTAATGCTATTACTAAAATAATTACATAAATTAATGTTTCTCTTTTGATTGTATCTAAATTAAATCCTATATTGAAAAGTGCAATTATTGCTACAACTAAAAGTAAAAGAAGAATTGCTGTTCCGCCTTTAAGTACGGCTACCGACGGGAAAAGAGATGAAATTAAAACTGAAACAATTTGGATTAAGAAAAAGCCTACTACCAAACCGGAAAATACAGATTTAAGTGTTGGAAATCGGAATACCATTATTTAAAAATTCTCCTCAAGATAAGGTCTGTTGGAATTATAACCAAGAACAAACCTACAAATTTAATTATCCAAGATAAAATTGGTCCAATCATAAATGGAAGATATCTTAATAATAATCCTTCAATTGTTGGAGTTGCGAGAAGTATAACTAATGTCATTATTGCCCATTTCCACATTTCGTTTTTTATTGCTTTGTTTTCCATTTTGTTTTTTATTTGTTTATTATAAATGCCTCTAAGATATGCTTTCTCCTCGAGGCAGAGTATCAGCTTTTAATTCAATAATAACTTTTCCATCTTCGGAATATTTATAGCCGTATCTTTCAGCGAGCATAGATTGGAAGAAGATTTTCCAATGTTGGCGATTAGTGCCAGTCTTACCATGACAAGGATTACATAAAGCCAGACAGTTTTCTTTGATTGTGTTTATCTT
>Ga0247841_10011681_pt1 | contig 11625 bp, 1 predicted proteins | sample LaCruzMarch2015__2_FD_192410 | JGI IMG/M metagenome (GOLD analysis project Ga0247841, IMG submission 192410) | Freshwater microbial communities from meromictic Lake La Cruz, Castile-La Mancha, Spain - LaCruzMarch2015_18m | ecosystem: Environmental > Aquatic > Freshwater > Lake | place: Spain...
GCAGGGCCCGTTATGCTCAATCCATAAGCATTCGTAACCGCTCCGGAACCCGTCGGGGTAATCGTAGGAGCAATATGGATGCCGTAAGCCGAGGTAAAATTTCCCAACTGCGGATTATATTGCGGATTGATCTGCTCGCCATAGAATGTCCCGGAAGATGGCGTATAAATCGGGTTGATGAGCAGCCCTGTTGTAATGTTTCCGGAACGAATGGTGGGCGTAATCGCTGCCTGAGTGGTAGGATTCAGCGTCGTCGTCCCAAAACGAGCAATTCCAAGGATCGTATTCTTTAATGCGTTGGTGAAGAATGGCATAGTTTTTTCTATTTAATTGATAATTAGTTGCTTAGTGTTTTTTTACGCTCGTTGATCTGTTCTTGCAGCCGCTTCATGTTTTCGGCCAATTCTTTAACGGCCTGGACGCCGAAAACCAAAATGTTATGCATGTCGAACGTCTTCAGATTTTCCATTCCGGGAATCGGTGCAGGTGCGCTCTCGGCATTACCAAACCAGTTCTTCATTTTTCCGCCGTAGCAGTGGATGCCGGAGCCTTTTACGCATCCTTCCAGAACTTTTTCCACCTCGTCGGCAACAAATCCGTAATAGGTGCGGTTCACATCGGCATCGACATCTTTTGCATAATCGGGATGGTAATTGAATGTGCGGGCGCGCAACTGGCGGATCGTACTCAAGGCATCCGTGATATCCTGAATGTTTTCTTTGATCCTCGCATCGGAGTTGACGGTCCACAGATTAGAAGGGGCGGGCTGCGCTGCGCTGTCGGTTGCCAGCTGTAACGAATAGGTGGGGTTTGCAACCCCGATTCCCACGTTGCCGCTGACGATGAGGCCGCCGTTCGGCGCCGCCGCCGTACCTGCATAAGTGCCGATGGCAAAGCCATTCGGCGCTCCGCTCGCTGCAATCGCTGTGGCTTGCGGGCCGCTGTAGGCATCGATACGCGTAAACTGACTAGCCACTACTAGCGCTGCAGTAGTATCAATACATGGAACAAAGTAGATGGAACGCCCATCAAACATCGCGCCTTCATAGCCCGTACAATTGGCATTCAGCCCGGCCAGATTCAAAAGAGTCCAGCTGCCGGCAATCGTAAAAGAAAGAGTCGTATCATACCGAGCGGCCCATCCCGAGTTTCGCGGTGCAAAATAGACGTATCGGCCATCATAGATGGCTGATGAATAAACGGATGCGCTGGGATTGCTTAAAGAAGTACTGACCTTGAATGCTGCATAGCTATCGGGAGAGGTAAACGATTGCTGCGTATCATAGCGAACAACCGTAGCGTCGAGCGATGGAGCGTAATAAATATACCGTCCATCAAAACAAGCGCCATAATAACTTATATTTGCTCCGATCGCACTCAAATTAAAAGTCGTCCAATTGTTGATGAGTGTGAATGTTCCGGCCGTATCGTACCGCAGCACTGTCGGATTTGCAGTGAAGGGTGTAAAATAGATATAGCGGCCATCATATGTTCCCGGGAACATAAAACCCGCCATCGAAAATGCGCTCAGATTAATGCTGGTATAGCTGCTTACCGCACTGAAAGGAAGCGTCATATCGTAGCGAATAAATATCCTTGATGAGCTCGGCCCAAAGTAGATATAGCGGCCATCGAACAGTGCGCCGTAAGTGTTTTCCGATGCGTTTACAGTCCGTAAATTGAAAACGGAATAACTCGATGTCAGATTGAATGATTGGGTCGTATCATAGCGGCAAACGGTCGTGTTCGTTTGCGGCACGAAATAAACATACCGGCCATCGTACACGCCTCCCGCATATCCTTTGCATTGCGTATTGACCCGAGTAAAGTCAAAAGCCGTATAGCTGCTAGCGGAAGAGATTGGCAGCGTTGTGTCATATCGAAGCGCCGTGCCGGAGGACTCTGCAGAAGTCGCACCAAAACAAGGCACCAGATAAATATAACGTCCATCAAATACGGCGCCTCGATATCCCTGAAAATGCGCGTCGATCGACTGCAGATCAAACGTAGTCGCCGAATTCAGGCTCATCTGTTTATTCGTTCCGACGCTGCCGCCGCCAAAACCGCCCTGGTTATAGCCTTGCGACAAAGCGCTACGCTGGCTATTGGACGTTTGGCCAAGCATGCCCGTCGGCGAAGTGACAATGAGTTTGGGCGCATTGATTGTTCCTGCGACCTCCAGAGGATAGACAGGGCTCGACGTTCCCACGCCCGTATAGCCGCCGACAATCATGCCTCCGATCGGCGCAGCCGTTCCGGCGTATGAACCAGTGGCAAACCCATTCGGCGCCTGACTGGCCGCCATGGACGTCGCAAGAGGTCCGCTGTAGGCTTTGATGCGAGGTATGATGGCACTGCCGCCTGAAAAATAAACATAGGATCCGTCAAAAATCGCCCCCGTAAATTGTTTACAGTTGCTGTTGATTTGAGAAACGTCGAGGAAGTCATAGCTGCCCGCTCCATTGAACGCCTTCGTCGTATCATAACGGACGATCGTACCGCTAGCGGCGCCGGCGAAAGTACTGGGAACAAAATAGATATAATGCCCATCGAACACGGCTCCATGAAACCCGCCGCTGCCGGAAGAAACCGCTCCAACATCGAACGAGGTATAACTGGTCTGCGAGCTGAACAATTGCTGGGTATCGTAACGAGCGATCTTTCCTGAAGTGGCGTTGGAAAAAGGAACAAAATAGATATAGCGGCTATCGAAAACAGCTCCGTAATAATTACCTCCGGCTCCGATTGTATCCAAATTAAAGTTGTCATAGCTGCTGACAACTGAAAAAGGTTTCGTCGTATCAAACCGAAGCACCAAAGCCGTAGAAAGAGAGTTGGCAGGCACATAATAGACATACCTTCCATCATACACACCGCCCGTAAATTGATAGTCATTGCTATTGACCTTCAAAGCGTTGAATGTGGAATAACTGGAAGAAACCGCAAAGGGCAGCTGGGTATCATATCGGACAATCGTGGCATGATTGGAATAACCGGGTACGTAATAGATATAGCGCCCGTCATACACGCCTCCCATAAATCCGGAGCAGCTCGAAGCTAATGCCTTCGTGTCGAATATTGAATAACTCGATGCGGTATAAAAATCCTGCGTCGTATCATAGCGTGTAATGGTTCCTGAATTGTACCCATCGGAATAATTAAAGCTCGGAACATAATAGATATACCGTCCATCGAACATGGCTCCCTGGAAACCATAGCTATTTACATTGATAAGGGACAAATCAAAGGTGCCATAGCTGCTTGGAGCGCTGTACTCGCCCATCGTATCATATCGAAACACAACTCTCTGGCTGCGAGGCGAATAATAGATAAAACGGCCATCGAATGCCCCGCCAAATAAACCGATGGTATTTGAATTGACCTGGCTGAAATCAAATAGTTCCGTCGTATTAGCGCTGAACGCGACATCCGTACCAACGCTGCCGCCGCCAAAACCTCCCTGGTTATATCCCTGCGACAAAGCGGCTATCTGGCTATTGTACGTTCCGCTTTTCGGGAAAAAGTTGTTGACCAGCAGGCTCGTGCAATTAACCGTTCCGACCACTTCCAGCTGATTCGCCGGATAGGGCGTATTGACGCCTATATTGCCGCCGACGATCAGAGAGTTCGCATAAGACGAATTATTGGGTGTGCTCTCTCCTGCGAAAGAGCCGACGGCAAAGCCGTTCGGCGCGGCATTGGCAACCATCGCAGTGGCTTGCTGTCCGGGATAAGCGTCGATGCGGGTGATTTGACCATTTGCCGCGGGCGCTAAAAAGAGATAGCGTCCATCGTAGGCGGCGCCCATGAACTGGGTGCTGTTGGCATCGATCGCGGCTGTGTCGATATATGAGTAGCTAGCCGGATCATTAAATGGAAGCGTCGTATCGTATCGCGTGATCCACCCGGAATTGGGCCGGCCGGGAATGAAATAAACGTAGCGGTTATCGAACGCCGCACCGGCAAACCCAACGCTTTGCGTTGAAATTACCGTTGTATCGAAGGTTTGATAAGCGAGAATCGATGTGAGTGGCTGGATCGTATCATAGCGCACAACCAAACCGCTTAGAGCGTTATTGTTAGGAACAAAATAGATGTACGTGCCATCGAACACGGCATTAAAAAATCCGATGCAGTTCGTGCTGATCGCCGTCAGATCGTAGGTATTATAACTGCTTACTCCCCCAAATGGCTTTGAGGTGTCGTACTGAACAATCCTGCCGGAGGTGTTGCTGTCATTCGGCACGAAATAGACGTATCTTCCATCGAAAGCCGCGCCAACAAACCCCACATTATTGGAGTTAACGGTAGCCAAATCGAAGCAGGAATAGCTGCCGGCTGCCGTAAAGGAGCTTTCCGTATCATAACGCAGCACCGTGCCGGAATTAATGCTATTCACATTATTCGGCGAGAAGTAGATATATCGGCCGTCGAATACGCCGCCGATAAACCCCTGGCTATACGTGCTGATCACTGAAGTATCAAAGACGATATAGCTGGTCGTTGCGCTAAATAGCTGCGTCGTATCGTAGCGAGCGACAACTCCGGAGCTGTTGGGAATAAAATAAACGTATCGCTCATCATATAGAGCGCCCCAAAACCCGGCGCAATAGCTATTGATTTGACTCAAATCGAAACAGGCGTAGCTATCTGTCGATGCAAAGGGCAGCCTGGTATCATAGCACGTGACGGTTCCGGAGGGAACGCCGCCGATCTGCCCGGGAATCAAGTAGACATAAATGCCGTCGAATAGAGCTCCGGTAAAATTCCGACTGCCATCGCTAACGGCCGTCGTATCCAGAAAATCCACTGTATGGGCGCTCATCGTTTTATTCAGGCCGACAACGCCGCTTCCAAAACCGGACTGGTTATACCCTTGTTCCAGGTTAATCATCTGATTATTGGTCGTCAGCGCGTGAATCGACGTCGTAGTGTCAAGCTGGGCGATAATAAACTGCGCGCGGATCGTTCCCTCGACATCCAGAGTATATTGAGGAGTGGGTGTATTGATGCCGACATTGCCGCTGACAATCATGGTGTTGGGGTTCGGTGCGCTCGTTCCAGCATAACGGCCGATCGCGAGCCCGTTCGGAGCCTGATTGGCGGCGAGCGTCGTCGCCTGCGGTCCCGGATAAGCGTCGACGCGGACAATCGTTCCCGACATATCATGCGGGTTATTGTCCGATGGCAAGAAATAAACATACTGGCCATCGAATAAAGCGCCTCTGAAACTAATGGTTTGTCCAATACCCAGGCAGGTGTAGCTGCCAACTGAGTTGAACTCCTGAGTCGTATCATATCGGATGATCGTAGAGCCGAGAGACGGAGGCTGATCCGAATGAGCGATGTAAAGATAGCGGCCATCGAACACGCCGCCAAGGTTTGTTCCCCGGTTCGAAGGATCGATCGAGCGCAGATTAAAGGCGGTATAGCTGCTCGCAGAATCGAAAGGCCGCAGCGTATCGTAACGCGTTAACGGAACGCTCCTCGACGGATAAACAAAAGCGCTATAATCGGCCGGACAATAATAGACATAACGGCCATCGAAAAGGCCCCCGTAATACCCTCCGGTATAACCTAATTGACCCTGCCTCCTCATATCGAACAGGCTATAGCTTCCACTCGAGCCAAATGACAGCGTGGTGTCGTATCGGATAACTGTGGAGGAATATATTTTCTGTTTATCGAGATACGGCACGAAATAGACATACCGTCCGTCATATACGGCCCCGAACCCTGCGGTGCCGCTCGGCTCGATCGTTAATGTATTGAAGATCGAATAGCTGGAGGTTGTGATAAACGCTTGCGTCGTATCATAGCGAACAATCGTTGTGCTATTCAGCACATAGCCGCCGCCATAGGAAGGCGCTAAATAAAGATAGCGGCCGTCGAACGCGCCTCCGGCATAGCCGGCTGCACCGGAACCAACCGCCTGTAAATTAAAAATGGTGTAACTGCTCGGTGCGTTGAATGAAAAGCTCGTGTCATATCGAACAAAGAGAGGAACGGGATTCGCTAAATAGGTATAGGGTGTCAAATAGACATATCGTCCATCGAAGAGAGCACCCCAAAACCCCTGAGCCTGAGTGTTGATTTGCGTTAAGTCGAAAAGAGTGTAGCTGCCTGCGTTAGTAAAAGGAAGCGTCGTGTCATAGCGGGCAATGGTTCCTGAGAGATTGTCGACGCTGATACCGCCAACCATGACCGTACCCTCGCTGCGAAAGGGAACGAAATAGATATATCTTCCATCAAAAATCCCCGATGAAAATCCCGGTACGGTTAGAGTTCCGCCATTCGTCAAATCAAAAAATTGGGTCGTATTGAGGCTCATCTGCTTATTCGTACCGACGCTGCCGCCTCCGACGCCTCCCTGATTTGTTCCTTCCGCCAGGTTAATCAGCTGATTGTTATCTGTTGTTCCTAAGGTCGCTCCGATTACCTGAAACGCGCTCGCAGCTCCGGCAACTGTCAGCGTGTGGGTTGGAGATGTATCTCCAATTCCCACAAGAGCGCTCGAATCGGCACCCAAAATGGCCGTGTAATTATTGAGAATGGAGCCTGAGCCGCTGGCGCTGGCGTTGGCAACAAAAAGCGATGTCGCGTTTGTAATCGTGTTCGATGAAGCGCTTACTTTGGAAATCCTAAGACCGTAGGCATTTGAAATCGTTCCCGGGCCAATTGCGGGAGCGATGGAAAGACCATAAACGGCGCTATAATTTCCGCCTGCGGGCGGATTAAATGCCGGAGCGATGATCTGAGCATAAACCGATGCGGATGAAGCGCTGAAAATCGGATTGACGAGTAGCCCCGTAGATACGCCTGCCGTACTGATCGATGGAATGATCGATACCTGCGACGTGGATATTTGATTCATTGATCCAAATGTGGCGATATCAAGGATGGTATTATTTATAGCGTTGGTATATCCTGGCATATTATTTCAAAGTAATCGTTGTTAAACTATTTAATTATTTAAACCGTCGATCTGTTGTTTCAATTGATCGCCTCGATCCGCCAGCTCTTTGATCGCATGAATGCTATGGACCAGAATGTTGTGGATATTGAGGGTTTTCAGATTCATTAAGTCGGGCAGGGGTTCGGATGAGGCCGCCTGGCCGCCAAAACAATGGATGCCGCTCGTCGAAACGCAGCCGTCGATTACACCTTCCACTTCATCAGCTACAAAGCCGTAATAGAAAGCATTCGGATCCGCCTGAATATCTTTCGCATATTCGGGGCGGAATCGGTATTTGCGGGGACGCAATTGCCGAATCAAGTTGAGCGAATCGGAGACATCCTGAATATTTGTCTTGATGCGGACATCCGAAGGATTTATCCAAGTGCCGTTTACGCCGGGTTTAGCTGAAGTGCCGACCCCCAGCTGCAAGGAATATGTCGGCGTCGAGGTGCCTATGCCAAAATTACCGCTGATGATGAGATTTCCATTAGCGGCTGTCGTACCGGCATAATTTCCTACAGCAAATCCATTGGGAGCCTGGCTGGCCGCTATCGCCGTAGCCTGAGGCCCCGGATAAGCGTCGATGCGGGTCAAGCTCGAAGTTGAGTAAGGCGTCAGATAAACATACTGTCCATCAAAAACACCGCCAGAAAACCCCCGGCTTTGAGTGCTAATTGTCATCGTACTCAGCGCGGTGTAGCTGGCAGCTGCATTAAATCTTAGCGTTGTGTCATATCGAATCACTACCGTCGCGCTGGAAGTATATGCCGGAGTAAAATAAACATAACGGCCATCAAACACAGCTCCGCTAAAAATGATGGGGGAAGGATGTACTTGCAGCGTATTAAAGATGGTGTAGCTGCCGGCCAAAAGGAAGCTTTGCTGGGTATCGTATCGAACAATGGTACTCGAATCCAACGAGAAACCAAGCCCGATATTGGACATGAAATATACATAGCGGCCGTCAAACGTTCCGATGCCCAGTCCGCCGGGAGTGGCGGTAAGCGTCCTTAGATCAAACCACGTATAACTATCCGCACTCAAGAAAGGAAGGGCCGTGTCGTATCGAAAGATCGTAGAATTTAAAGCAACATTTCGGGTAGGCGCGAGATAGACATAGCGTCCATCGTATATGCAGCCTCCAAAGGAGAACTTGTTAAAATTTGATCCCGTATACGAAGGCAAAAGTTTTGAGTCATAGCTGTTTGGAGAATTAAACGGCAGTGTGGTGTCAAAACGAGCCATAACTGCGGTAAGCGCTGAAAAGTAAATATAGCGGCCATCAAACGCTGCGCCGCTGAGAGTCCCGCTCATTCCGGCATTCAGTAAATTACAGGTCGTGTAGCTGCTCACCGCATTGAAATTCTGATACGTATCATACCGCGTGATCGTAGCCGTGTTGTAAGGTGTAAGATAGACATAGCGGCCATCAAACGCACCCCCAAGGTATCCGACGCATGTAGAATGGATCCTCAACAGATTAAATGACGTATAACTGCCGGCACTCGATAAAGGCAGCGTCGTATCGTAGCGTGTCAGTGTTGAAGGGTTGGGTGATCCTAGATAAACGGCATTTCCGGGAATCAAATAAACATAACGGCCGTCAAAAACAGCTCCGGTATAGCCAACCGTTGAGCCGGTAACCGGCAATGTATCATAAACAGCGCTTCCATTGATGCTCATCTGTTTGTTCGTGCCGACGCTGCCGCTGCCAAATCCCTGGTTATATCCCTCAGCGAGCGTGATGAGCTGGTTATTGGTCGTGGCGCCGTTGGCATACACAGGCTGGGTATTGATGGGCGTAATGGCAATGGTTTGCATGGTGCCGTTGACATCGAGGGTGTACTGCGGATTGTTCGTTCCGATGCCCATGTTGTCGCTGACGAGCAAACCACCATCCGCCGCAGCCGCTGAGCCGACATAGTCGCCCACGACAAAGCCGTTCGGTGCCTGATAGGCGGCCATCGCCGTGGCTTGCGGGCCGGGATAAGCATCGATACGGACTACGGTGCCCGAAACGGCTGCGGGTACAAAATAAACATAATGTCCATCGAATACACACCCCCGATAAGATAAGGTTTGCCCTGTGCCAAGGCAGGTGTAGCTGCCCGGCGCGTTGAACGGCAGCGTTGTGTCATAGCGAATGATCGTAGCTCCTAAGGACTCAACACCTACAGTTTCATGTCCCATATAAATGTAGCGCCCGTCAAAAATACCGCCGTACTGTCCTGTATTCGACGGATCGACCAAAGTCAAATCGAATGTGGTATAGCTACCCGCAGACTGAAACGTCTGCATTGTGTCATAGCGCGTAAAGAAGCTGACGCGCTCTGCAGGGATCAAATAAACATAGCGCCCGTCGAAAACTCCTCCATAAAAGAACTGGGCTTTCGATGAAACCAAGTGCATGTCATAAACGGCGTAGCTGCTCGCTGCGCTAAATGGCAGCGTCGTATCATAGCGCATGATCGAGGCAGACCTTGGAGTCGCAAGGGCATTATAGGGCATGAAATAGACATATCGACCATCGTAGACGGCGCCAAAATAATGAGTCAAGCCAGTAGCGATCGTTTGAATATTGAAAGTCGAATAGCTTCCGGTTGTAGTAAATGAGGACGTCGTATCATATCGAACAATTGTTGCGCTGCGAGGAGGAGTACTTGCGCCTGTAGCCGGCGACAGATAAATGTAGCGGCCGTCGAAAACTCCGCCGCCATATCCTGCATTGCTCGGCACGCCAATCGATGTAAGAGCAAAAACGGTATAGCTGGCAGCGCTATTGAACGAAAGGGCTGTGTTATATTGGACGATTACAGGTGCAATCGAGTTTCCTATCGGGAGAAAATAGACGTATTGTCCATCATAAAGACCGCCCCAAAAGCCTTGGGCAAGGGCGTTGAGCTTCGTTAAGTTATAAGCGCTATAACTGCCCGAAGAGCTGAATGGAAGGGAAGTATCGTATCGAGCCACGGTTCCCACTGCGGGGACAAAATAGATATAGCGGCCATCAAATACACCCGCGCCAAATACGGACAAAGGCTGGGTGTTGCCCTGTGTCAAGTCATAAAACGCTGTCGTCGCAAGGCTAAGCGCCTTATTCGTTCCGACGCTGCCGCCGCCCAGACCTCCCTGATTATTTCCCTCGGCGATATTGATATTCTGGTTATCGATCGTGGAACCAAGCACTCCCGTTAGAAAAGTTTGGGATACATTGATCGTTCCGTTGACATCCATGTCGAACTGCGGAGTCGCTGTATTCACGCCGACCCGTCCCCCGACAATCAGATTGCCATACAATGGAGCGTTTTCTCCGGCATAGGGGGTGATGTTTCCTGCGTATGAGCCGATTGCGAAACCATTGGGCGCCTGGCTGGCAATCATCGCTGTGGCCTGCGGCCCGGGGTACGCGTCGATGCGGACAATCGTTCCTGAGCTGGACGCGTTGGGATCAGAAAATTTATTGTCAGACGGTACAAAGTATATATAACGGCCATCCGTTACGACACCTCGATAGTTAATCGCTTGTCCAACCCCCAAACAGGTATAGCTGTTAGGCGAATTGAATGGCCGGGTCGTATCGTACCGGATAATTGTACTACCCAAATCAGGTGATTGTCCAAAATGTCCAAAATAAATGTAACGGCCATCGAACACGCCGCCTGCCTGGTAGGTGTTTGTCGGATCCACCGACAACAAATTAAAAGCGGTATAGCTGCTCACCGCTGAAAATGGCAGATAGGTGTCGTAGCGAATGAACAGCGTATTGATCAAATGAGTAAAAGAATTCGGAATATAATAGACATAACGCCCATCGAAGAGACCTCCATAGTACTGCTTGCATATGGAATTAATGGCCTGCAAATTGAAAATGGAATAGCTGGTTGATTTGCTAAATGGCAGAGCCGTGTCGTACCGTGTCACAGAACCAGATGAAGAACTAACAGAGTTATAAGGTATAAAATAGATATATTGTCCATCGAATGTGGCGCCGAAAAATGAAGTCTGGGTTGGATCGATGGTCTGGGTATTGAAGGTCGAGTAGCTCGATGAAGCGATAAATGGCTGTGTCGAATCATATCGCATGATTGTCGTATTGACTTCTTGACCGCTTCCTCCTCCATTCCAGGTCGGCGCCAAATAAATATAGCGGCCATCAAATGCCCCGCCTCCAAATCCTACTATGCTACTAATCCCAAATACGGATAGATCAAAAATCGAATAACTGCCAAACGCCGTGAAGCTAAGCGTTGTGTCGTATTGAATAAAGTAGTGATTAAAGCTGAGGCCATATGGAATAAAATAGATATAACGTCCATCATAGAGCCCACCGACAAACTGTACGGCATTGGCATTGAGTTGGGTCAAATCAAAAAATCGATAGCTGCTTGGTGCGGTAAAAGGAAAAAGGGTATCGTATCGGGCAACTGTGCCATGTGAATTGCCGTTATTGAGATAGGGAACGTAATAGATATATCTTCCATCGAACACGCCACCGGCATATCCGGCTAATGGCAGCGTCCCGCCCTGAGTCAAATCATAAAACTCAGTGGTATTGAGGCTTGGCGCTTTATTCGTTCCGACGCTGCCGCTTCCAAAACCGCCCTGAACATAGCCTTGAGAGACATTGATGTGCTGATTATCGGCGGTCGAACCGAGAAATCCCAAAA
>Ga0247841_10011682_pt1 | contig 11624 bp, 14 predicted proteins | sample LaCruzMarch2015__2_FD_192410 | JGI IMG/M metagenome (GOLD analysis project Ga0247841, IMG submission 192410) | Freshwater microbial communities from meromictic Lake La Cruz, Castile-La Mancha, Spain - LaCruzMarch2015_18m | ecosystem: Environmental > Aquatic > Freshwater > Lake | place: Spain...
TGGCATATATTATCCTGGGTAATAAACTGCATAAGTTGGATTAAGATAAGCTACAAATTTTAAATTAACATCATCCCATATTAAAGTAACTATTTTATCTGCATCTAGTATAGGAACTTCCCCCTCTATTCGTTCTATATTACTTCCAGCTACCCATTTTTCCAATGTTTCATCATAATGAACATCTAATTTTGCTAAATTGGTGTATTCAGTTATTCCTTTGTCTCCAATCCAAATATTATTAGAATCCAATGCATTTGGAAGTAAAGGTGAACGCTGACTCTCAGAAGGAGTATTTATCCTTCTCTGTACGTTTATTAATGATAATTCTAATAATTTTATTTTTCCAGCAAGAATTTTATTATCACTCTGTAATTTGTCACAACGTTCCATTAAATCTTTTATAATTCCCATAATAACTCCTTATTCATGCACTGGATAACTTACTGTTCTTTTATAGTAATTAAATGATTCTACATTTATTGTTACTAAATAATTACTCATATCATAACTTATAGATTTTATATTTAATGGGCCTTCTGTGATTCCATCAATATAAATTCTTTTATTTAATTCTAATCCATAAAAATCTGCACAATCTAATGTAATTGTAATTGAACCTGATATTTTTATATCTTTATATTTGTAATATTCTAAATTTGCTATATCTGTAGCATAAGCAGTGTCATCCCAAGAAGGTATTATTATAGTTTGTGGCGTAAATCCCCAACTAACCCAAATAGTTTCTTCTGGTTCTAATGTTTCTTGACCACTCCAATTTTCTATAGAACCACCGCCATGAAATTTATATATTGCACCATATTGTGTATTTAAATTAGATAAACTCAATATCCGTTCTTTATCTCCACTACCTATATAAAAAATATGACTTTGTATACCTTCTGGATAAAGTCCGCCATAAACATATGTGCAATGACTACAAAAAACATGTCTAATATTCTCATCTGCAACACCCATTATTAATTCCTGGTTTAATATCCATTTTCTAATTGCTGCTCCTCCAGAATAATAAGGCGGATTATAATCTCCTGGAATAGTATAAGTCCAACCATCTATATTTGCAATATAAGATTCTACATTTGTTGGTCTAGGACCTTCTACCCATCTTAATGTTTCTATGTATTCTTTTGTATAAATTACAGGGTCATCTTCATATTTCTTCTGAAAACCATTAAATAATCCAACAAAGAAAAATGTATTATCATAACCTTTCTTAACACTATCACCCATTATTACTTTTAATTTACCTATTCTTTCAGAATCATCTTCTTTTAATGTATGATTTATTAATTGGTATATGTCTAAATTTTTTCCTATTTCCTGATTTTCTAAATAAATTATATTACCTTTTCCGCCTTCCCATAATTTTTTTGTTCCATCTGGATTTATATACCAGTTAAATATTCCACAATTATTAAGTATTGTAGAAATTACTTCTCCTTGATTTGTGTCCTGATAATTTTCTGTTGTGGGAACAAAATTTCCAATATCAACATTAAATTCTAAAATAGACAATGCTTCTTTATAAGTAGGATAATATGTTCCTTCTGGACTTCCTTTTTCTTGTCTACCTATTGAAAAAGTAACCATTTCCTCATTAAACTTATAAAATTCTCCCTTTGCGTGTACTGAAATTCCTTCTGGATTATCTAATTTAGAAATAGTAGTTATGTAACCATAGAATTTTCTTTTAGTATTAAATAATATTTCTACCGTTTGACCTAGATATGGTTTACTTGGGCTATCGTAAGGTAATGCCAATTTAAAATCTGCTTCAGATGAATCATTTAAAACTTCTTGCCAATTAATTGAATCTATATCTACATGTGATGTAGTTGTTATATCTACCCCATTTATTTTTATTGCAATATAACTTTTTCCTAACGCTTCTATTCCGGCTTCTCCTGGTTCCTGCCAGGATGCAATCATTCTGAATTCATTGTTTATATCTTGTCTATCCAGCTTATTAGTTCTGAATTCATTATTTATAATAGAAAAAGTTCTATTATCTTTTAATGTTTCAAATTTATTACTTATATTTTGAATACCTTCATTAAAAAATTCTTGTAATTCTATTCTTCTAATTGCCATATCTGCATTGCCATAATTATCTTCTATTTTAATAGCATAATATCTATATGTTATAGCATTTGTTACTAAAATATATTTTGGGTCTGGTAAATTTAAATCAGCATGTTGTTCAAATACTGTTTGTTCAGTAGTTAATTGGGTCCATCCAGTATCTGTTGCATATGTGAGTTCATTAAAAGAATTTATATCATTGGACCCCCAAAAAGTAAAATTCTTAGCACCACTATTAGTCATAGAACCAGATTCATGACTATTCTCATAATATATTCTAGTGATTATTTTAGCAGAACCCAAATCTATATGGAATCTTTGATTTGTATTAATACCCGCCTCTGCCCACCACTGGGTTCCATTGCTGCTGTTAATTAATGACAGTGCTGGATTCGTGGCATTATAAGCTGGATTTGTAATATCATATTCTGTTGTGGCTTTAACGTATGTATTATTTTGTTCTGGTGGATAATGTGAAAGATACATAATTATTTCCATCCTCTGTATTTATTTTTAATGTCTTCCCAATTATGAACTAATTTATTTATTTTATTTGTATTGATATCCGCTATAAATTCATCCACTATATTTCCTTTTTTTCCAAAATAATGTATTTTTTCTATTCTTAAATTTCCTTTATTTATTCCATTTAAATCCATTACAACCTCAATTCCATATAGATATTTATCATAATCTTTCATTTCAAAATATTCATTATTTGGAAGTAAAAAAGATACTTCTTTTATATCATCCATTATGTATTGCCATCCAGGATTAGAAATATCTGTATTTCCTATTATTTCCTTTCCTTCCAAAGTTTTTGCAATAAATAGTGGTTTCATATTAATTATATAAATAACGAACTGTTAGCACAAACGGTTCTACAGCAGGAGTTGGATAATCTGCTGGAATAACTATCTTTAAATTGCAATATCTATCATGTGCTGATTCTGTACTATCTAAAACTGGTAGTGCTCCTGCTCCATCATTTAATAATAAAACATTGGTATCGGCTATTGGTATTCCAGACCAGCCCTCTCCTGGCAATGCTAGTGTTGTAGCAACTCCTTTTATCATACTATTAGCTGGAGTTCCATTTCCCAATACATGAAAATTTGCTGTATTATGTGAACTATTATCCCATGCTTCTAATTGTGGTTCTGATGCTGTTGCCCCATCAAACATAAAACAAAATACATATCTTCTATTTATTCCCATTCCATTTATTTCTCTCAATGTTCCAGGGCCTTCAGAATCGTCAAAAATAAAACATTTTTCAACTGTCATCGGGTCATCTGGGTCGATATGGGGTGCAGCAATTGTTAATTCTAATTCTGTAGGCTCATCCTGTCCATCTGCCACAGCTATACTACCATTTGACCATATAAGATAATCGTTTATTAGGTCTATTTCAACATAATCTGCTGGATTATCTCTATAGGTTAATAATGAATCTACTTTGTTTACTGCAATGTATAAATTAGTCATTTTAAATCTCCTTGTTATGTATAAGATAGAACCAAAAATTCTATACTATATTCTTGATAAGATGTTCTCATGTTTGGTGGAAATTCTATTTCACCTATTCTTTTAATTGTATATGACCAATCATTTACCCATGACGATTCTTTATGTTGCATGGTTAAAGTTGCTGTTGCTGTAGTTATAGACGATTTCATTGTATTCATTAAATCTGTAATAGTTTTATAATCGGAGCCAAGAATTACACCTGTTATTGTTATCCTCTGTGATTTTCTTCCACCTGGAATTACAATAGCTCCATCAGCTCTTACTCCTTCTATTATGGTATCCTTATTGGAAGTTAAATTAGAACCATTTTCTGATTGAACTCCTGGTAATTTGTATGAATTAAATGTTATTTTTGTAAGATAATCTGTCATAAAATAGTCTCCTTACTTTCCCTTTCCAGTATAATCTGTTGTAAAGCCATCTATCAAATCTTTGAATTCTTTACTATTTCTCAATACTTCTGTTAATTTTTTACCTGATAAATTTGCTAAATCTTCTAACATACCTTTAGGTAAATTTATATTTATTCCACCGAAAGTGGGCGTTATATTTACATTGGGTACATTAATAGGTGTTGCATTTTTTAATGCTTCGGAAATCGGGGTTCTCATTGATGCCCTCTCGGATATTGGAATCAATCCCGCATAACCATTTGTTTTTCCACTATAGAATTCATTTGCTTTCATTTGTGCTGTTATATCGTTAAATCTTTCCGCTATGGGAATCATCCTTGCAAACCCATTGCTGATTCCATTAAAATAGTCTTCTGCTATCATCTGTTTATTTAAATCTGCAAATTCTTTTTTAAAAATTTCATAAATTCTAGGCATTTCTTTCAATCTATCAAATGATATATTTCCTTGTAAAAAATCTCCTATTTGAACTGCTGCTTCAACTCCATTTGCCATAGCAATATCGTATAGTTTCATAGTTGTACTGGATAATTCATTTTGATGTAATTTTTCTTTAGTAATTTCCACCTCTTTTCTATATTGTAAATCTTTATTATTTGTTATGGCCTTTTCTCCATATAATTGTCTCAATAATGTTGATTCTATTTCTAACAATTGTCTAGAACTCACGCCTCGTATTTTTGCCAGTTCTAATTCGTGTTCTATCATTTTGTCATTAGCACTAATTGTAGCTTCTAATAATTTACTTTCCAGAATTCTCAATGATAAATTTTTCTCATGACCGAGTTCTTGATATTTTGCTTCTTCTGTTAATTTTTTTTCATATTCTATTAAACCTACTAAATTATCTCCATAAAGTTGTTTTGCAATTATTAATTTATCCGCTATATCTAATTTTTCTTTTTCTTGTTCAGTTAATTTGTCGGCAGCATCCAATTCTATTTCTTCATTTTCTAAATTTATTTTTTTAGCATTTGCAATTCCTTTATAAGTTTCAAATTGTTCAGTAACTTTATCTGTCTGTTCCTGTATTAGACCCAATAATTCGATATCTATTTCTTTGATTCTTTCTTTAGCAGATTTTCCATTTCCACCATATTCATCCTCACCAAAACTCATTCTTGCAAATCGTGTCATCTTTTCTCTTTCTTCCTTGAGAGAAACACTTTTTGCTACAAATTCTACGCTTACATCTGCAGAAATATTTTGTAAAGTTAATATATCTGTTATTCTTAAAATTTGTTTTCTTAATTTTTCTGTAGTACCGCTCTCAATATCCAATTCTACTTCTGGAAAATCTTTTACTATATTTTGTAATGCGGTATTTACTGTTTCTGCTCGTTGAAGATTTTCAGTTGTTTTTGGTGCTTTCCCTAATTTTTCTCTTGCCTTAATTAATTCTTCTAACGATGAAATCTCATTTTGTTTAGCTTCTATACCTGCTTTTTGTACTGCATTTGTTTTTTGTGCTTCAAATCTAACTGCTGCTTGTATATTTAATAGTGAAGTTAAACCCATTATTGATTCAGCCAACATATCCACAAATTTTTTAAAGTTAGTTGTATCTCCTACTTCATTAGTAAAATTATTCCACGCAGATGCTAATTGTGTAAGTTTAACTCTTGTAGTTTCCTGCATAATACCAAATGCTCTCTCGGCTGCTCCTGCAGATGTTAAAGATACTATTCTAGCATCTATAGAACGAGAATAATTTTGCATTAGGGCATTTAATACTACCATTTGTCTCATCGAACCAAGAGCAGTTGCTATTTGTAATCTTTCCCCTTTTTCCAAAGTATTCCATTTTAAAGCTAAATCCCCTAAAATATCAGCATGACTTCTTAATTTCTTAGTTAATACATCTGTTGCCACTCCCTGTTCATTTAGATAATATGGAATTTTTGTTAAATTTTGAACTGTTTCTTTTCCCGTAGTTAATAATCTTGCATAAATAAATGATAAACCTCTTGCTGCTTCACTTCCAGATTTACGAGTAACTTCAATAATAGCAGTAACATCACCTAAAAATTCTGATAATGTAATTCCCAATTGATTTGCAGTAGCTCCAGATGCTTTTGTGGCATCGGCCAAATCTTTAGAAGTAACCGCAAATTCTTTTTCAACTGCAACCCATCTATCTACAATTGTAACTGCCTGATTAACTGGTAAATTAAATCCTTCAACTGCAGCAGTTAAATCATTTACAACATTTTTTATATCTTCGCCCAATGCTTTAGACCCTATCATTGCTGCTCTTGTTAAACTAATTGTTTCTGTTACTGACCTACCCTGTTGAGCAAATATCTGTGCAGCATCAAGAGCTGCAGATGCCGACACACCATATGTAAATGATAATGCTACGAGTGTATTTCTTAAATTCTCAAATTCTTCTGCTGTTCCTTTTCCAACTATTTTAATCTTGGCCATTGCATCTTCCATATCTAACATAAACTTTATTTGATTCTGAATTAGAGATGTAACTCCTTGAATAGCTGTTCTCATTATCATCCATATAGGGGCAACAATTACAGCTCGTTTCATAGCATTAATAAAATCAGACATTCCAACAGATGCAGCTTTTATATCTTGAACATTGGTCTTTATAACTTTTCCCTGTTTATCAAATTGGGTAGTAACTTGCTTCATTACTCCTTCTTGATTTTTTAATTTTTCAGTTACCATTGTTCCAGTAACTTGACCAAATTCATCATATGTAACTTTTGATAACTTTAATATGCTCGTAAACCCTTCTAAATTATTGGATAAAGCAGATAAACCCGTTCCTGCTATTTTACTTTTATCTCCTATATTTGCTATTGATTCTCCTGTTTTATCCACATCTTTAACTGCCCAATTGAATTCCAACTGTTTCTGGACTGATTTAATATCTGTAACTGCTTTTTGAGAATCTACAGTTTGAAATATAATTGATACTAGATGATTGAAATAACCGCCATTAGCCATTTTATCCTCGTTAGAATACTAAATGTACGTTGTGGTCCGTATTATCTTTTTTAATTGTTTCTTTATTACCTTGTTTTGATTTCCATAAATTATAAGCATCTTCATATATATCATTTTCTAACACTTTTTTAGATACTTTTTCCATAGAAATGTCCATATTTATATTATAATAAAAATATAGATATGATACAAATAATTCCTGTATTTTACTTAAATCCGACTCGTTATGAAATAATTTAATGCCATTTATTTCTTTTGAAGCCGAAAATAAGTTTAACATTTTAATTTCTTTAGCTAATTTTCTAATTGTATTTATATTCATTTTAATCCCTTAACAATACTGCAAAAGTAATGCATATTTAGTTGCAATACCTATCAATTTTTCATCTTCGCATTTATCAAACTCTTCTATTGTTTTAAATGTTCTAACATATTTATCATTTTCTTGAATATCTAAAGAAAGATAAGTAATTAATTTTGCTACGTGATTCATGAGTTGATTTTCAAATGAATACGCAACTAAATCTGATTTCTGAATAATTTTTACCTGAGTAATATAAATATTTTTACTTATTTCATCTTTATATGTTTTTAAAATTGGGTCTCCAGAATTTTTAGATAGAGCCTCCCCTAATTTCATTTCTATTGCAATTCTTTCTGTTTCTAATTTATTAATTTCTTCTTTTATTGCATCTATATCTATACCTTTTTCTTTATATAATCTTATTAAATCTTTTTCAAATAATACATCTGGGTCTTTTAACATCTGAGTAAATTTTTTACGTCTTAAATCATCAAGTTCTTCTTTGTCTCGGAGAGTAAGAATTCTTACTCTATATTGTTTCTCATTGTGAATAAATTCAACTTTATTGTCTTTAATTAAAGATTCCATTTTATCCAGTTCAAATTTCTGATTCATTTCATCTAAAATTTTTCCTGCTTCTTCCTTACCTTTTAATTCTTTATTTTCCATGACTTTCTCCTTCCTTACTTTTTGTAAAATCAATTAACAATTTACCTTTGATAAAAAAATCATTTAAATCTCTCATCTGTTCATACAATAGTTCTTTTACTGCTTTCTTTATTTCTTCTTTATTTTCAGAAATCTCGAATCTCTTCATGACTTTACCAACTAATTTCTTAGATTCCTGGTCTAATATTGTTTTTAATAGGTCTAAATCTATTATTATTTTATTATCCATATTAACCTCTTAAAATAAAAATAGGCAGAGTATAACCGATAGTAATAAGGTTATATCTGCCTGATATTGCATGATTGTAAAAAATATATAATTTTTCATACCTTACTCCCTTACTTTATTAATAAATCATACTAAAATATTTTTACTCTTTACATACTAAAATATTATATTCTATTCCAGCTTTATCACATAATTTTTTAAATTTATCTTGATTTTTTCTTAAAGATTGATTTACTCTCTTACATTCTATAAATATAATTTTTCCATTTTTAACAGCAACTCTATCACAAATATCTCTTGGTCTGAATATTTCATCAAATAAATCTTTATTCTGTTCTATAGCTAATTTTTCATATAAAACAGTTCTTTTTCCTCCAATCTTACCCATTCTACTAGCCAGACCAGCTTTCATTCGTTTGACTAATTTTTTATCCATATCTTTACCATATAATTTTCTAGTTTTCTTTCCACCTTTTATTCTTTGTTCTTTTGTAAACATTTAATTATTCCTTTCTGTTATGGTGGAGACTAAGAGAATCGAACTCTTATTCCCTGATTGCAAATCAGGAGTCCTTCCATTAAACGAAATCCCCTGGGAGGAGGCTCAGGGATACCTGAGACCTCCTCTTTGATTCGTTTATAATTCACTCTCATCAGGAGTAATCATAAAGTTATCAGATTCCATTGTTGTATTTTGCTTCTGATAATCTTCTACTGCCTGTGCGGAACTTATTGCTGTAGTAGTTAAATCAGTAATTTTATAACCCATTAAAAATGTATCATGGGTATCTTCTGCATATACTTTTATCGTTAATGTAACTGCATCTGATAAATTCCTAGTATCAATAAAAGGATAATCCAATGCACCAGGAGTTTTACCAGCAAGAACTTCTTCAACTGTAAAATCTTGCATGAATCTATTAAAAGTTACTTTTACAGTTTTAGATTTTACTCCTGTCTGCGTAACTTCTGCATTACCTATTTCTTTATAATCTGTTCTATCAAAAGCAATATCCATTCCAACTGTTTGTAATTTATAAACTTTCTGGTCTGAACCAACACCTACTTTTAAAAATATTTCTACATTTTTTGCCTGTAAATAATCTGGGTCAATATCATTATCTGTCCATGTAGGAATTGTAGATGCAGTTGATGCCATATAATAAACTTTTGTAATATCATCGGCTTCGCAATCATTAATTGTTAGTGTTGCTGTTCCATTAACATAAGAAAATTCATCATCACCAGAACCTTCTTCTAATTCTGTAACTTCACCGTCTCTTAGTCTCAAAACTCTTAAAATATATTTACCTGCAGCATATTCAATAGCTACAGGGGCCAATACCATTGTTTCATTTCCACCAGCAGATGTTACTTTTTTAGCATAAGCCAAATATTTTCCTGCTAATATTTTATAATCTTCTCCAACTAAATCAAAACTTCTTTCTATAATAGCGTCTGGGTCAGAAATATTTATAGCAAAACCATTTATTCTAAGTTTAGGAAACCATATAGTTCCTCTAAATGTATTCAAAGCATCTTCATCAGTTAATTTTGCTGTAATATCAAAGAAATTAGATGTAATATCATCCAAATCTATGCTCTGGTCCAAAGCATCAGAAGCAGGGGTATTTACTCCAGCAAGTTTATACCAAAAATCCATTGAACCATATTCATACTCTTTAGCTGTATATTTTAATGATGGTGTATTTTTCTTATAACCTAAAATCCCATTTCTACCTATTTCATAAACTTTATCCTGAGATAATGTAATATCTCCGCTTATATCCTGCAACCTATCAATCTGTGCAGGAGCAACATCGCCTTTCCAGGGAAATATGAAAGGTTGATTAGCTTTACTGTGTATCATGTTTGTATCTCCTTTTTTAACTTCTCAATCTCTTCATTAGATTTTTGAAGTTTTGGTTTTCATTCTTCTTCTCTAAGAACTTAATTACAAATTCCATACATCAACATCTATTTATCTTTTCGATGTAGGTTACTTTCTTACCTTCTAATTCTAGTCTTTATTACTTTTATTTCTTTTTTTGCTTGGTGATAGCCTTCTATCCTTGCAACTCTTTCTCCGAGGCCATCTATATTTGAATCTAATTTTTCGATTGCATATTTTACTTCTTTTAATCCCAATTCTGCATGTTTCAAATCATTTATCTTCATTATAACAACAATAAATGTATTTGCTATTACTATTAAAAGTGTAACCGCAATGCCTATAGCTTCCCACATAAAACCTCCATTAGTTTACTTTACATGTAAATTGAAATAAGTGTCTAAATTTATCTTTTTCATCCAATCCTTCTGTATTTTTAAGTTCTTTTCTGGATGAAATTATTTTTTGTATACTGATTTTTCCAGATAATACCTTTCCAGATATTTTTCCAGAAGTTATAATATATTCATAATAATCTATTCCAGGCATTATTTTTTCTAATAACCATGAAGATAGGTCAAGTCTAAAACCATCATCTTTACAAAATAATCTAATTGATACTGTAGAAATTTCTTCATATTGATTTGACCCTATTTCTATTCTACTTATATCTGGTTCTTCTAAATTAACACAAATAGCTGGCAGAGTTCCATCATGTGCTTTAGCAAATGATTTTTCTACTCTAACTCCTTCCCAACCATCTTCTTCTAATTCTTCTATTAGAAAATCTATAATTGATTTTTCAATATTTCTATAAAGTCTATAAATTGTCATATTATTTTCCCATCCTACTTAATTCTTCATTAATCCATTTTTTAGTTATTGTTTCTAAACTCTTTGTTAGATATTTTACTCCAGAATCTATATAACCAATTCCCTCGATTGCTTTTTTGGGTTTCATAAAAAATCCTTTTTCTCCAGACCTTTCCCAATTCTGTCCACTTCCTCCTACTTCGGGCCTATCCCCATAAAATGACCCAAGTGGAGCTCCACCTGCTGTAGAATATGGTATATAACCCCCATCATTTATGACTTCAAAATATGGTGCTTTTGCTTTTAAATCAGATATATTTCCTATACCTATTTCAACACCGCCTATTGAATTTAAAATGTCTACATTCAAAGTTTCCTCTAAGTTTCCACCTAAACTCGGTCTTTTCTTATTTTGAACTACTATTTCTCTCATTACATCTACGGTGTCATAGGAAAGACTTAATAATTTTGCTTGTATTTCAGGATAGAAAATTGACTTAATATCCTGTATAAAACTTATTGGGTCTTTTCCTGATGTTTTTATTTCTACTCTAAACATTTTATTTCCTCGATAATACACATACTAAATAATCTTGATTCTCTTTTATAGTAAATCCTTTGTCCGCATCTTGATATACTGTATAATCTTCACTGTCTATAGTAATTTTTTTACATATTTTAAGTAAATTTAAATATTTTTTTTCACAA
>Ga0247841_10011683_pt1 | contig 11624 bp, 8 predicted proteins | sample LaCruzMarch2015__2_FD_192410 | JGI IMG/M metagenome (GOLD analysis project Ga0247841, IMG submission 192410) | Freshwater microbial communities from meromictic Lake La Cruz, Castile-La Mancha, Spain - LaCruzMarch2015_18m | ecosystem: Environmental > Aquatic > Freshwater > Lake | place: Spain...
TATAGTGGCGTCTGGCTTTTTTTGTGTGTATTGTAGGTTGAAATCAAGCATATTTGCCGAGGTTGACTATGTGTGTGTTACAGGAAGAAGTGCTTACTGCTAACATCTACAACTACTTACTTTTGAGTTTGGAATTGCAGTGAGGATTACCACTTGAACTATTCAAAATTGAAGAGTAATTCCTTAATCGCCGCAAAGCCAGGAATAGTGTTGGTTTGCAATGCTATTAATCTGAAATGTCAAGAAAAAAGATTTGACCCCCTAATTTCCTCCTAACAGAGTTCGGCACGGGCTTAATGCACTACACCAAAACGACCATTGGAAAAAAACTACTACCGTCAGGAAAGCCGGAAAGCTAGGATTTATGTGGGGCCAGATGATGTTGTTACTTAAATGGAGCCATACCCAATATGCCCGGCAACTGATTGGGTTGGGTGTAATACTGTCATAAGAATCTTTCTTTAACCTTCCCCGCCACGCGGGTGGGGATACCGAGACTCAGGCCGGTCGCCACCAGTTCCTGCAGAATATCTCCATAGCCGATGGTAATATGGTTCGACATGTGGGAAGACATTAACTGATCCCGATCATACCCCGGGATATGAACATTGGCCACAGGCCATTCGGGGGTTGTTTTCTGCAAGCGATCCCTGGTTTCATTGTCCGGCAATTTTATGACCTCTCCGGTTCCACAATCCAGGCCGATTTCTCCGAATTGTTCGTAAAACCTTGCCCAGGTGATTACTCCTGGTTTGGAAACTCCGGAGCAGGTTCCGCCCCCCAGGGGGAAGTACATTTTCGGCTGTCGATAAATCTTTGTGTGATTCCAGCCCCCAAAATGCGCCGGGGGCGCTCCCCCTGAGATCTCTAACACCCAGATGAATTTATCCTTGTACTTCCGGCCCCAACGCACATCATGCAGAGTGGTTTCAGGGGGCATGCCTTTGCGAAGGAAAATGTCGCGCATCAGCACCTGAGGAATGCCCGAACCGATATCCCCCTCATTGAAATGAACGATGGGTTTTCCCTTAAAAAAAGCTTCACCAGTTTGAGGATCAAAAACTTCCGGACGGTCTGAATTATTCAACATTCCCTCCACAAGATCGGAAGCTGGCACAGATCGAACAAGTCCGATCTGGTAAGGAATGCCTATCCCACTTAATCCGAATCTATGAGCCGTTCGAGCCGCCGCTGAATACATTTTCATCTGCGTTAATACCTGGCTGTGTACCAGATGCTCCGAAGGGTCCGTTCCCCAGTCAAACCATGCCCCTTTTCCAACTAGCCAGTTAAGGTGATTCTGTGCCTCGCGGTCGTCAACAAGGTTCATTTCGGCAACAAGATCAGATTGGCTGAGATACTCCAAGGGCATTCCGATGGCACCGAGTCTTGCTGGGTTCATCACCGTATTCAGCATACCCATGCATCCGGGATCAAACTGTCCCATGATGCGCTTTTTCGAGCGGATATCCCGGGCTAACTTTTCCCCGAAATACAAGGCATCGGAAGATAAGGTAAGCTTTTCTGCAGAAATTAAATGCGAAAGGTCATATTGAATATGGCCTGATTGGCACCAGGTTTTTAAACGATTCATGAATGAAGGATCATCTCCAAATCGATCCGACCAGAGGCGTGAATATTTGACTCCAAGACGGTCCAGAGTGGCGGCATGGTTCAGCAGCGAGACGAGACCGGGCCAGGTTCCATCGAAATTAGCCAGAAGCAGAATGGGTCCGCGGTGTAGCTGAAGACCGCTGGCCACATGATGAGAATATGCCCAGCAGCTCAGGACAATGACGACCGGCGCTCGTGGATCAATCCGCGAAAAAACGGCCGTGCCCTCGCACTGTCTGGTTAAAAAGCCATGATTTCGATCAGGGTTAAACTTCGGAAGCACTTCAGTCTTGTAACCAAGTTCTTGAAAGGCATCTTGCACTCGTTTTATGGTTTCCTCCTGTTTCGGCCAGCAGACCTCCCCGGCAGAATCTCGGAAATCCCCGTTGGAGATGAGATGAATAATTTGTCGGTCTTTTTTCATTCGGGTTACTCCTTTTAGGTTAAATCAAAGATTTTTCATCTTTTCTTTGGATATTTTTTGAAATTCGTACATTTCCTTGAATATCCCGTATTTTGCAGTATGAAATGAAAAGTTTCCATTGTCGGGTTGTATAATCTTGGCATGGTGACACATTGCTTTCATTCCATCGGAAATAGTGGAATACTCTCCGGCGGCGACCGCCCCTAAAATGGCGGTCCCCAAAAGCACCGCTTCCGGCTCCCCGGGCAGTATTATTTCGCAACCGGTTATATCGGCGGTTTCCTGTATCAACAGACTGTTCTTCAGGTGACCTCCGGAAAGATTGATTTTGTTAATATGATATCCCTTTTTGTTCATTGATTCAATGATGTGCCTGGTTCCATAGGCTATTGCTTGAAGAGTCGCATAATAGATGAGAGCGGCCTCTTTCACGGTTTCGCCGAGCGTCAGCCCGCTGACCATTCCGGTCGCCCGGGAATCAGCCCTGGGAGACCGGTTTCCATGGTAATAGGGAAGCACATGCAGATCCGAAACAATTTTCAATCCGTCTTTCTTTTTCAGAAGAGATATCTCGCGGTTTAAAAAGGTATACGGATCAACGCCCGCGGCTTTGGCCGAGCTGGTGATCTTTCCGAAAGATGCATTGTTTCTTATAACATAATCAATTAATGAACCGGTGGCAGATTGGCCTCCTTCATTGAGCCACATTCCGGGTATCATAGCACCGTAATATGGCCCCCAGATTCCCGGAATAAACCTCGGGAGAAGGGATACGGCCATATGGCAGGAGGAGGTGCCTCCGATCAGGGCGAGACTTTGTTCGAATGAATCGGAATCAGTAGAACCGGTGCTGAGTGAACCAATCCCTCCGGCATGCGCATCGATGATCCCGACCCCCACGGGGGTCCCTTGAACTAATCCCAATTCGCGAGAAGCCTCTCTGGTCAACCCACCTGCATTGAATCCCATGGGAAAGACGCTTTGGGGGACAAGGTTTCGGTCGAAAAGATCAGGAAGACCAATCTCTTTGAAAAAATCAAGGCGATACCCTCCGGAAAGGCCTTCATGCCCAAGGTAAGTCCATTTACAGACAGACGTACAAAGACTTCTTTTATCGGATCCCGAAGCCCTGAAGACCATATAATCGGCCAGATCCATGAATTTTTTAGCCTGCTTCCATGACCTTTTGAGGTTTTCCCTGATCCATAAAAGTTTCGGGGACTCCATTTCCGGGGAGATTTTTTCTCCCACATACTTCAAAACTTCATGGCCGGTTGCATTGATCCGATCCGCCTGCTGAATAGCCCGGTGGTCCATCCAGACGATGATGTTCTGGTTCCTTTTGTTGGTGGGCGAAACGGTAACCGGCTCCAGGCCATCGCCAAGGGCAACCAGGGAGCAGGTGGCGTCAAACGAGATGCCCTTGACACTTTTGGCTGGAATGTTCCCATTGAGAAGGCATTGGCCTATGGCTTTTGATGCGGCCCGCCAGATATCCTCCGACGATTGCTCGACGAATCCTGGTTTTGGTTTCCAAATCTTGATGGGGTGCTCCGCCTTGGATTTTAATCTGCCGTTGCGGTTGAAAGATCCGGCTCTCACGCTCCCTGTCCCCACATCGATGCCGAGAAAGATTTTTTCCATTGTGTGTTCCCTTTTTTTGGAGGTATTTTATCTTTTACAATGTTGCGGCAGCCTCTTTGAGAAAATTGATGATCCGGTTATTGGCCTTTTCGGCCAGCGCGGTAGGGAAAGCATTAAAAGCATGGATTCCTCCGGGGTAAACTGCCAGTTCGGCCTCGTTTCCCGCGGCTATCCATCGGGCAGCCATGAAAAGTGAATCATCAAGCAGCGGATCAAGTGTTCCCACGATGAAAAGGGCTCTCGGCATTTTGTGCAATTCAGCATAAAGAGGTGAAACCCTGGGATCTCTCCAAAGATCCTTGGGGGCGTAGTTATCGTAAAACCACTCCATGGTCCTGGAGGTCAGGATTAGTTTCCTGTTTTCCCCCCAGTTCAGGGAACTTGGCGTCCCGGAAAAATCAAAAACCCCATAGTTTAAACAGGCTCCGGAAAAACCGCTGAAGCCATGCTGATCTCTCATCATGAGCATAGTGGCAACGCTCAGATTAGCACCGGACGATTCTCCACCGATTAAAAGGCGGCTGGTTCCAAATTCTTCCTTCATGTGGTTGGCTAGCCAGAGGGCCGCGGCCTGGCAATCATCAAGTCCTGCTGGGAACGGGTGTTCAGGGGCTAATCGGTAGTCCACGCTCACCGTTGCCACATTACAGGCGTTGGCTAGTCTGAAACACTGTTCATCCGAATGATGAGCCCGTCCGAGCATAAAGCCACCTCCATGGATATGCAAGTACACCGCATTAATTGTTTCCGGTATATATACTCTCAAAAGAATATCGCCACCAGAACCGCAAATAGCGCGGTCTTTGATCACCTCAAGGCGTTTCATGGGGAAAAGTCCTTCTCCCCGTTCACTTGCCTCGCGGATTGTCAGGGGGGCAAGGGTGTATGCAGGAGGAAGGGCTGACAGAATTTCATGAATATCCGCATTCAGTTTTTTTGTTTCCTGATCTATGGAACCATCAAGAAAAGATGCGCTATCCAGAAGGATGCCGTGAGAAGCGGTCCACTCTTCTGTCCTTATTGAACTGTTATTCATTTTATGCTCTCTCTGTTTCTTATTTCTCTGCCGTTGATCTTAAAGGAATCTCCGAGTTTTCCGTAAAGGACTTTGATGTCCCATCGCCGCTCGCCGGAATTCTTGTCAATTTTTTGGGTATAGATCCCCCAGGCCTGAGCTGTGCTCCAGAAGGTTGAAAAATCCTCCCTTTGATACACCGGATCAAAACTTATCTCACCTTTAGTCATATCATACCGGAAACCGCTCAAGGCCAGAAGAAGTGCCCAACTGGAAAGAGATCGGGCATAATGATTACCGCATTCCGCTTCATTCCAGGGATTCCGGCGGACACCATCGTGTCTTTCCCGAACTGCTTTTGCGATTTCCAGGCCTTTTTCCACTTCTCCCTCCCAGATAAGACTGGCAGCCACCTGGTATTCCACGCCGGTCCATACTTCATCGGCATAGACAAATGGCAAACGAGGCCGGCCGCCCCTGGGCCAGGAGCAGAGCAATAGCCCTTTTTCATCGTTCAGGGCAAATGTCCTTTGAACATTATCATGGTCAGCGAACGAGGATTTAAAGTTGTGGTTATATATTGAGAGAAGGGCTTTTTTTACATGGTCTTTCGGAAGAACATACCCAAGGCCGGCCACATGAGCCATGAACTGGCCCAGTATCTGGTCAGACAGGCAGCCCTCGCCGTACTGGTAGCGATAGGAATTAATATCGGCGAGCTGCTGTATGTAGTATTCTCCGTTCCACAGCTGGTTGTCCATTCTCTGGCTTCCTAGCTCCAGTGCTTGACGATATGCGGCGGCCCGATCCGCGTCATTCAAATATTCGGCCATTTCCGTGCCCGCTTTAAGCGCCGCATAAAACATTGATCCGGAAAGCGAGTTCGGGCCGTAAAAGTCGATATCATAGGTATTATGCTGCTTGGCCTCCAAAACAAAATCTCCATCAGGATCCCAGCAGGTGAAAGTAAAATCAAGGGCGCTTCCGGCTTTTTCCCAGAGGGAACGCAGAAGATGGTCATCACCACTCAATTTCCAGTCCCTGTATAATCGAATGATGCATCCCAATTGTCCGTCCACCGCGGGGAAATCGTGAATGGCCCCGGCTTCCTTATCAAAGACCCTCATGGTTCGAAAATTCATTTTCCCGTCTTTTTCTGTTTCCAAAATGAATTCGGTCTGCCGCATGGACTGCTCCAGATCAGGGAAAAGAAAGGCTAGGGTCTGGGCATAGTTCCAGACGTGGGTACAGTTGCCCGGGCAGGCTCCCATGTTATCATAGCTCCCTTCAAAGGCCAGAAACGACCCGTTTTCCAGTCTAAAACAGGTTGTGCTCCTTATGACCGTGATGTTATTGGACAGGGCCTCTTTTACATATACCGGCAAAGTGCTACCGAATAGGGCATCCGAAAATTCCCGGCTTTTTCCTTCGAGCCTGTTAATGTTGTCCGCCAGATATCGCCCCGCCACCCAGGCATCTTGAAAAAATGTTGAATAATAATTTTTTTCGAGGCGGGGCGATAAATTTAAACCGGCCCCTTTTACAATGAAATCGATTGTCTCGTTATCAAATAAATTTTTCAGATCATCCAGGGTGTACCAGTTCCCCGGTCTGTTCGGGAAATGCCAGCTCAGGATAAATTCAAAGACTTTTTCCTCGCCCGGTCCGAGTGAGCAGTTGATACAGAGACTTCCGACATCCACTTTGGTAGCCGAGTAATGGTTGGAGAGTGGGACGTCAAAGATGGACTGGGATTCCAGTAGCCCATCCTCACAGAAATCGGACCAGAAATCATGCATCCCGTCCCACCAGCCGCCTTTCAACCATGACGGCTTGACGGTGACCTTTTTTGCGGAAGTCATTAAGGCCATGCTCCCGTACATCGGATGGTCTGGCGATAGGAGATCTGTTGTGAAAAAGATGCCGGTTAACAATTCCTCTTTTTTAAGAATATTTTTTACGGCTTTCGCCAGTTTGAGATTTTGTTGATGATCGTACCCTTCGAATCCGACCGGATTGGCCTGGGAGCCAGCAATGGAAACAGCAATGGTAGATGAGCTCGGATTTGTTACGCGATACCGTATGACCGCTCCGGGAATGCCAGAATCAACACTGTTCAGAGGGATGAAAGGAGTAAATGCCTCCATGGATACATTTACGGGGACATGATCATCTTCAAAAAATACACGGACAAAGGGGTACTCCCCCTCTAGGGTGGAAGATTCGAAACGGGGTAGACCGGCAACCTGTACGGCCGGGTATCCGGTTGCTCCCGTATGAGGGGGATGCAATTTTGATTCGAGGACTTTAGTCACGGCCTTTCGGCCTTCCACCTGCGTCCTGATTGCAAAGAAACTGTACGGCATATGATTCCCTTTTGCCGGACGGTTAAAAATCTCCCAGTCTCTCAGTTCACCCCTTGCCCCAACGGAAATATTTCCAGTTCCGATTCCACCGAGGAGGAACGCAACCGCTTGGGCATTTCCTTTAAATTTTCTCACCCTCCGGATTTCATCGAAATCAATACCGGCAATAATCTCTGTTTTCATAGTTCCCTCCCCCCAAATCCATCTTTAATCATTTCTTTCTTCCGGAGATACCACGTCAGTCGCCTATTTAACTGCACCCCTCCGTTTCTCCAGATCCGCAATGAGTTTGGCGAAGGCTTCTTTGTCAAGCTTGTAATAAAACATAATGATAAAGGTCAGGATGCCGGTGATGGCAGGCACTATAGCAAACATAAATCTGATTGCATGGTCGGCAGTCGGGGTCTGGATCGCATGAGGTACATAACCCGCGGCAGCCAACAGGAACCCCCCCATCGCTCCGCCTAAAGCATTGGACAATTGGTAAGTGAAGGTATAGCTTGCATACGTCACCCCTTCGGCACGCTTGCCGGTCTTCCATTCTCCAAATTCAACCGCATCGGCAACCAATGACCAAATCAATGTGTAGGATATGCCGGTGCCTAATCCCGCCAAAGCCGCAAAAACCATGATGCTTGTAACTGCAGAGTAGGGGGAAAAATAGATACCTATATCACCGACAACATAGAGGACCATTCCCAAGTTATAGAGGTTTTTTTTGGAAAGCTTCTTATTCAAGACGGCCGACAGTAATGCCCCGATCATCATGGTCGGAACAATGATTATCATAAATACTGTGAACAATTCCGGGGACTTCATGTTGTAATCAAAATAATATTTGGCCATCATCATCCGGACGGTCATGCCGGCTCCTACCAGAAATATTGCGCTTAAGATATGAAGCAGGACTGTGTTTTTTTTGATCATGCTGAATACTTCACTTAGCAGATAGCGTTCCCTTTTTTCAGGGTTAACTCTTTCCTTTACCGTAAAGAAAACCAGCCAGATCAGCAGAACCGCCAGAATGGAATAAATCGCTACAGCGGCAGGATAACCAGCTTGTTTGTTAGGAAAGTGGGATACCACAATCGGGGTAAATACAGAGATGAAGACAATAGCGGGCATTCCAAAAAACATCCTCGAGGCGGCCAGTGAAGTGCGTTCCACCTGATTCTGGGTGATCACCGCGGTCATGGAACCATAACTTAAATTGGTAGCGGAAAAGGCCACATCATAGAGAAGAAACATGATCAAGGCATAGAAATATTTCCCCGTGGCTCCGTAATCAGGCGTAATAAACAGCATAACATTAAAAATCGCCAGGGGAATGGCGCCAAAAAGAAGATAGGGACGATATTTACCCCAGCGCGTCTCGGTTCTGTCTGCAATAAAACCAAGTGGCGGATCAATTACGGCATCCCAAATTCGGGCGATCAAAAATATGCTCCCGGCTTGAGCCGCCGATATGCCATAAATATCGGTAAAGAAAAAAAGCAGGAAAAGATCAACAAAGCGTGACACCATAGCAAACCCAAAGTCACCCGAACCATAAGCAATAATCTCCCTCAGCTTCAAAGGGAGCAGTTCGCTGCCCGTTCTAATTTCTCCTTGTTCTCGCGTTTGAGTGTTCATGAATCCCTCCTTGTTTTAAATTTTATAAAAACTTATTTTCATTACAAAAGAAATTAGCGTAGTCAAGATCCATTTCATCGATGGTTGATACAACTGCTGCTAAATGATCATTCATTGTTACATCCTTTTTTTAAGTATTGTGAATCACAGTTTGTATGAAAATAATTATAAGTAATTGATAATTTGTATTTTTATGTTCTTTACTCGCATATGGAGCAAAAATCGACTCTTACATAAAAAGGATCTTATACAGGTCATTATACATAAAAAAATAGGTGACTCCTCCGTCATGAAGGGTGAAAACAATAATCGCAAGCACGATAATTACCACTGACAGCGGTAGGGGGGTGATCACTTTCAAATCGCTTTGTTGGTATTTTTTTGCCATGAACCGGCAACCCATCTCGCTAAGTCCCATTAATCCGAATGACAAAATAATTATATTGAATTGGAGTGGAAATAGAAGGAAAAAGGCAGATTCTCCTAAGGAATAAAATTCTGTCATTCGGTAGACTTCTTTAATACACCAAAAAAACGTAATGAAAGACGCCCCTATCAAGCGTTCCACAGAAGATGCTCCCCTGAAGTAGAAGATTGGATAGATGAAAAGAACATTGAACATGACAAAAAAACCGAACAAAGCCCCGACGATATCTGTAAACAAATAATGAAGCAGACGATTGTTAACGTACCAGGACGAATAATAGATCCAAAACAGGATCAGAAAAGTTCCCAGACTGATTATGGCGGGAAAAACAAATCGTTTTGAAAACAATTGGACTGTGGATAGTGATCCTTTCATTGCGGTCATAAGCGTTCTCCATGCTTCAATCTATCCAGATCGGTTTTTAATCTTGCCAACAATGGTTCCTTCAAGGATGACAAGTAGAGATTATTCATCTCCTTGGGATCATTTTTGAGGTCAAAAAACTCTGGTGATCGTCTCCCTTGATATTCAATATATTTATATCTTTCTGTTCTAATGGCCTTAGTTTCGGGGACCCAGTATGGATAGTCGCTGAAATACTCATATAACCAAGCTTTTCGCCCTGGTTTATCAGAATTCATCAGGTAGGGAACCATACTCTCGCCATCCATTGAGGGAATCTGCTGGATACCGGCCAGATCTAGTAGTGTTGGGGCCAGGTCTATGTTCAAAACCATCTGGTCAATTTTGCGATCTGTTTTCTTCACCAGTTTGGGATACCTGAGTAGAAAAGGAATCCGGATTGATTCTTCGTATGGCCAACGTTTATCCAAAAGATGGTGTTCTCCCCAAAAAAAACCGTTATCAGCCGCATAGACTACAATTGTGTTGTCTGCCAGGCCCTGTCTGTCCAATTCATCCAGAACCCGTCCAATTTGCTGATCCATGGCTTTCAGGCATGCAAGATAGTCTCGATAAAGCTTTCTGAGCGTCTGGGGATAAAACTGACCATCTGTAATACCCACCCAGTTATCCGCTTCTCTGGGTAGATTGAGGTCTACATTTTCGTATAGATCCTGCATATCTTTTGGGGGGAAAGACTGATAATGAACCGCCTTGTGAGCCAGATAAAGACAGAAGGGCTTATCTTTTTTCTTTTTAATAAAATCGATGGAATAATCGGTCAGTTCTTCAGTGATATATTCTTTTCTGGATGGGACATCTTTACCATCAACAATCATGGGACAATTGAAATAGCGCCCCTGTCCGCCATCGGCGTTAAAGGTTATAAAATGATCCAATCCCCTTAACTTAGGGAGTCCTCCTGGCATATGCCATTTACCAATGAAAGCGGTCTCATAACCTGCTTCGTGAAACGGCTCGAAAAATGTTGAATTTGTGTTATGCCAGGCTGTTAGATTATTTTTAACGCCATGACTATGGGCGTATTGACCTGTCAGAAAACTGGCTCGTGATGGGCTGCAGAGGGAGGTTGTACAAAACGCGTTTTTGAACAAAACTCCTTCCCTGGCCAAGCGATCCATATTCGGAGTTTCAGCAATGGGGTGTCCCAAATAACTTAGCGCATCCCAGCGATGATCATCGGACAGTATAAAGACGATATTGGGAGGATATTGTTTTCCCTTGGCGATTCCGGTAGAATTTATCCCCATCAACCCAAGGGATAATAGCCCGGCACCGGTTCTTTTTATGACCTCTCTTCTGGTGATTTTTCTGTTTAAAACGGATGAATCGTATTTGCCCATAAGTCTCCTTAGCTTAGCCTTAAGGGGTTGACATTGATTTTTTTTGAGTCGAGTAGACCGGTTTCTCCCGATATTTAGGTTGATGCTTGTTTTCTCCGTTTGCCGCCTGGTTTCCCGGCTGTACCACAATATCTCAAACATACATCCGCTGCTTCCAGTGCCTCACACGACAACTCATAAATATCACAATAGCCGAGAAAACAACATTATTTATTTCTGATCGAAATCCTGCATTTTCTTCAAGGTTGACGTTTTGTGTGTTACAGGAAGCAGTGCGAAAAAATCCTCAATACGAGAAGCGCACCAAGTTTGTTATTGAAGTGATGGGCAATAGCTGCGGCCATACGGCTTAGGCTTTCGGATTTCTGTTCTGTAGGGTTTGAGACGAAAGTTTTATCTTATCCGCTTCCGCCTGCTTGCGCTCGGTGATATCCCGGGATAATCATTGAGCCGGCAACTGGTGCAACTACAACTTCCTAAACTGTGCAATCTGCCTCGATATAGCAAGCAGTTTCCCGTTTTCATCCCATAGCTCACCGTCTTCTTCCACAATATCGCAGGTCAGGTAATGGGAACGGAAAATTGCTTTTATCCATTGAGTATCGGGAAGCGCTCTGACGCTTACAGAATATTCAATAGTGGGAACCCACGTCATAGCTCCGTGGCTGGCCAATACCGGCGGGGCAAATGAATCGGCCATTAAAAGAAGTGACAGCGCATCGCCGGGCCGGTCATC
>Ga0247841_10011684_pt1 | contig 11622 bp, 12 predicted proteins | sample LaCruzMarch2015__2_FD_192410 | JGI IMG/M metagenome (GOLD analysis project Ga0247841, IMG submission 192410) | Freshwater microbial communities from meromictic Lake La Cruz, Castile-La Mancha, Spain - LaCruzMarch2015_18m | ecosystem: Environmental > Aquatic > Freshwater > Lake | place: Spain...
ACGAGAATTCACTCAGCATTGAAAATGCCGCCGATGCAGTTTGCACTTCAGGCGGCACAGAGATACCATTCAGCTAACAAGGAAGGCGTGCAATGAAAGGGGTCCAGTACAAAACGAATCTATTCCGCTTCCTGAAGTGAGCACGAAAGAAAAAATCTCTTTGTTAAAACCTCCGATCGCCCCATCGCACAACTTTTTTGGTAATTGGTTTATATCTAATTTACTTGGATCAATCATGCCCGACAGTATACACCACCTATTGTTCCGTCTATTCCGTAAGGCGTACCACTTCCGTAAGGCGTCGCCTTACGGAAAGTCACTTAATGACTTTGTTTTGTCGGCGAGCTACGAACCATTTCCAGATTATGAGAATGAGCGAGACACCGGCGAAGATCTCGCCCACGAGACGTGCCGCATCATCTCGATTGGTTGAGAGAATATGTGTAGCATTCACCGGCTGTATCGCGACGAATATAAACAAAAGTGGAAGAGCCCACACCGCAAACTTCAGCCAGGAAATGAAGATTTGTCTTGGAATAAAAACTAGGATAAGAGCAACCAACACGAAACAGATAGCAAAAATATAAAGTGGACTAGTTGTATACTGGAACGTTTGATGAATCCATGATCCGTAGCAAGAAGGAATGGAGTCTATACACCAATTGCTAAAATATCTAAAACCAATCACTAACAAGGTTAGTACTACTGGAATAGATTGGATGATTTTGTTTTTCATATTTGAGTTTAGAAGAATCTTTTTACCGCTGACCAGAGTCCATACAGACTATTATAGAGTGCTTTACCGAGTTGAGTGAGAAACGGCTGTTGAGAAGTGGCGTTATATACCGAGGCTGTCTGTGAGAGATTGGGTGTCGTTTTAATAACGGCCACAGAAGGAGACGGGTGTTTGGGAGTGCCTTGGGCCACTACGGAGGGTTGATGAGAAGGCACAGTAACAACAATTGTCGTGGTTGCCGTTTCTATCGGTTGAGTAGTTGTCGCAATTGTAACCTCTATTATTTGCGGAAGGTTTGTTGAATTCGCCACCGTCGTAGGAGTTACAGCCTGCATATCTGAATATGCACCTCCTGAACCCGCACGCGATTCGGGCACTATAGCTGGAGGTTCATAACTCACAGTCTCCCCGACCTTCGGAGTTACAACAGTGATGTTCTTCCCGTCACCATTCTCATCAACAGTGAGAGGAGAAACAGTATCTATGCCTCCCGAGATGCTTAGCGTTACTAGAGTATTTGCGGTCGTTGGGACATTCGCGATGGTACTGGTAGTGGTGATGACTCCGCCATAGGATTCTTGTATATCCAGAGAAAAGGTTCCACTCGCTTGGCCATGCATGATTAGTTGATAATTCCCTTCTGGAACAATAATGTATTTAACGTCACCGAACTCTCCGTAAGTAGAACTGGGAATAGCCTCGGTAATGGAATTATCCGTTGCAAGACCGGTAATATTTCCGTTACCATCAGTTAATTGAAGTGTAAGCGGTGAGTGAAGGAAGAAAGAGAGTTTTTTACTTTCGGTTATTGGATCTGGTTGGGTTGTAGATATATACGCTGGGAGCGAACTCGTGCTGTTTACAATGATGTTTTTTACAAAATCTTCAAGTGATGGGATTTCAAATAAATCTTTATGGCTGCGTTTAATTGATGTCGCCCGAAAATAAGAATCTAGATTCACCCAATACCTCTTCACGCCTTCGGTATTTGTATTCATCATAAGGGCACTCGGTACGGGAACGGTTCCGTCGCCGTCTTCGGTAAATATCGGCCGATATTTGCGTTGTTCAAGAGCTGTGACAACATCAGTCCCTGTTACAGGAGTTACGAAGCCGATACCAGCGACAGTATCTGCCCCCCAACCGGCAATTTGATTCACTTCTATTCCTGTTGGCGGTGTCCAAGCGTCTAGCGAAGTGTGTATATCGTTCGCATAATCAAGAAAAGACGCATTGAGTATCTCTGCAGAACTTGTATCACTCGTGGTTGGCTTCTCGCGTCCGCCATCTTTGGCAAGAAGAAAATCATCAAGCTCAGTTAAAGTCTCTATAGTGGGACCGTATACAGAAATTTCTTTGATATAACCGTTACCATCAAAACGTATAACAGGATGATTCGTATCGCTCGCGACACTATTGAAGTAGTTCTGCGATGGAAGTAAGTGATACGCCATTGGCGAATTTTGGGCGAGAGAGCGCATCACAGCATTTGAAATTATCGTGAGGAAATATTTATATATGCCGGCGTTGTAACCTACAAGCGTCGAACCAATAACTTCCGGCGCGCCGCTCTGCGGAACGCCGACCATAATTATCTTGTCTACTAACGACTTGGAAGCTTCGCTTCCAAGTCGATTTAAAAGCGCTTTTGCAACGAGACCTCCATTACTGTGTGCGATGATAGTTACTTTTCCAGTCTTCGAACCCACCGCAAGTGAGCGAAGCGTCTGTTCAATGTATGGAGTACTCGTTGCCCCGTTGATATCTTCATAATATATTTTGCCATCGCGTTCTGCCCCATTGTTCAGGAGATCGTCTAGCGAAAGACGCCAATCATAAGCAACTGGTTTCCAGTTGGCAATAGTCTTGTCGGTTTTTAGTCCGTCCATTTCATCAATGAACGATTTATAAATATTGCTTCCGCCGACCGAATCAATGATGTCGTTTGCTTTCGCATACACGCTATCGCACACACTGTCTCCGGTTTGATTCAGAAGAAGTTTCTTCACTTTCTCATCACCGGCACCAAAAACGGCGCTCAACAAAGAGTCATATGGCTCCCAGAGCTTTTCTTCAGATGCTGCAGCGTCGCAATTAGCTCCCTCATATAATCGACTGCCCTCAATGCCTGGTAGGAAGAGGACGCTTGAAGAACAATCATGCGTGCAGGCGACGACGACTGCTCGTGTCGTTGTCGCTGAAAGCCCGTGTGAATTGGAGACTGAGTATGTGAGAGTGGTAGTCCCCATCATGCTCGTGTTTACTGTGCCGGAAACCTGAATAGAACTGGTAATGTCTCCATCCGAATCATCATGTGCAGTAGCTCCCGGATCAGTAAAAACCGAACCGAATTCTGTGGTCGTAGTTGTAGCGCCCAGAATGGTGATTGTTGGAGACAAAGATGGCGGAGCGGTATCAAAAAATTCAAAATAAGGAGCATCAAGACCTGTGGTTCCCCATTCGTAGGAATTAGAGAAAGCATTTCGATAACCAAACAAACTTAAGAGTGTTGTGGATGCGTATGGTTTTCCGTTCATCGAAACCCATTCTCCCCTTAAAACGGGCGCAGATTCATTCATAAAAAAGACGTGATAATAATTTGGAGACAATGAAATCGATTTGTCTCTACCATATTTATCGAGTGTAGTGTAGTCGCAATTTCCGTTTAAACCAGGCGTTGTTGTGCCGACATTAACGAGACTACCGACAACATTTTCACCGGCTCCCCAAGCTGATGGCGGTGTTGAGGTGCCGTAATAACGCATAACCCCACCATTTGTCGGACACACAAACTTTCCTCCGCCGCTTGTATTTACTCGGAAACGCACACCATAAATACTGATGTCGCGCGGGGGCACATATCCTGCGGCGAGGAAAAGATAACTTATTCCCGCAGGCCGTATTGCTTGTGCACTATCATCTAACTGGGAATCAACCACAGCGGCATGCACTGACACACCCCACGCAAGTGAGATGCTTACAAAAAATAACGCGACGTATTTGGCGCGCATTGCCTTTACTATAATATTTCCGAATACAGATTGAGCGTGTTGTACACAATTGGGAAATTATTGGCGGGATGAAATTGAAAAATTATTTTGATTTGCTATGCTTAGATTATGAAACGCGCATTTACTATCATTATTGTTACCTTACTCGCCGTAAGCATGATCGGAGTTCTTATTCCGTCTATCTTTAATTAGTTTATCCACATCCCGCGGCTCGACTTGCTCTTTTTGAGCATTTCTGTCATACTATCTGCACTCGCAGAGTATTCGAGCTTCGCTCGGTTCTACCAGCTGGTGAACCACAAGTGTTCAGTTTCGGCGAGGTTAATCAGTTAAATCCAATACATGGACAATCAGCAGTCAGTACAGGGGAACAAGCTCTACGTGGGCGGTATCCCTTATCGCTCAACAGAAGACGATATGAAGAAGGCCTTTAGCGAGGCCGGAACAGTCGTTTCTGCGAGCATTATCAGCGATCGTATGACGGGCCGCTCACGCGGTTTCGGCTTCGTCGAAATGGCTTCCGAAGCGGAGGCTCAGGCGGCGATAGATCGTTGGGATGGAAAAGAGATGGACGGGCGCACGCTCTCCGTTTCTTTCGCTCGCCCGCAGGGTGATCGTCCTCCTCGCCGCGAAGGCGGTTTCGGAGGCGGTGACCGTGGCGGTTACGGCGGTGGCAATGGCGGCGGCTACGGCCGCGGCGGATACTAATTTCCCTGCCTGCCGTCAGGCAGGCTTTTGCCGAAACGAAAAATGCCCCGCTAAGCGGGGCATTTTTCGTTTCTGTGTTACCGTGTTTTTGTGGACACACCCTACTCCGCTAAAGCTACGAAGGACAAGGAAAAACCTCTCGCCTATATCATCGGCGCCCAGCCGTTCCTCGGCCTGAAAATTTACCTTGATTCAAAACCGCTCATTCCGCGACCGGAAACTGAATGGTGGACCGAACAACTTTTCAATCTTATCATCAGCGGAAATTCGGAGGTGTTCCGCAGGGCGGCGGCCCGAGGCACAGCGATTTTTCAGCAGAAAAATACGCGACCTCCGAATTCTGCTGGTGATATTCGATTCCTGGACCTCTGCGCCGGAAGCGGCGCCATCGGTTGTGCCGCACTTGCACGATTACCGAATGCGCAGGTTTATTTTGGAGAAATTGATCCGACACATGAAGCGACTATTTTGAAAAACATCCGCGAAAATAATTTGGACCTGCCTGCCGGCAGGCAGGCGAATCGCGCACATGTATACATCGGCGATTTGTTTGAACCATTCGGTGATATTGAATTTGATGTCATCGCTGTGAACCCTCCGTACATTCCCTCTGACCGAGTATTGCCAGCAAGCGTCGCCGACTATGAACCGCCGCTCGCTCTTCGCTCCGGTCCCGATGGCCTTGACCTTATCCGCCGCATCGCGCATTCCGCAAGGCGTCGCCTCGCGGAATGCGGTGTGTTGTGGTGTGAATGTGATAGCGAGCATGCGGAAGCTGCGCGAGCGCTATTTCAAGAACAAGGTTTTTCTGCGGAAATACGCACAGACCAGTACGACAAACCGCGCATTATTGTTGTATCATTTCCATAATGGTTGACCAACCGCTTCAGCCCTTCTCGGCTCCTACTGCCCTTCTTTCTTATCTGCCGAGCGGGCTTTCGTCAGGAGTAGTCGTGACGTGGATACTTTATGCAGTTTTTGCTTTCTGGGCTCTTTATACGATAGTCGCAATTTATCACTGGGTTAAATATTCTCACGCGTCAATGATAGCTTTCCCTGCCGTCGCGGCGCATTTGGTAGTTTCATTCGCCCTTATGTCATATGCGCTTTCCGGCAACGCATTCTTTCTTACCCAATATCTTCCATGAAAGAATTTGAACTCGAACCTGGTGAGCATGTGGTGAAGCAGTTGCGCAAGCATTGGTTCATATTCCTCGCCGAGATTCTTCCCTACGCCATAATAGCCGCCATTCCGTTCGCTCTGCCAAATATACTTCCTATGGCTCCGCCTCTGGAAAAATATGCGGAGTTCTTTAATTACCATTCGATACCGGCGCGCGCGGCGCTCGGCGTCTGGCTTCTTATAACTTGGACCGGCGCATGGGGCACTTTTACACGCTACTTTCTTAATGTATGGGTGCTTACCAATAAACGCATCGTGGATATCAAACAGAGCGGTTTTTTCAATCGCGAGGTCTCAAGTTTACTGATTTCGCGAGTGCAGGACGTGACGACGAATGTTGTCGGTCTTATTCCTTCACTGCTCGGCATCGGCAACATCAATGTACAGAGCGCCGGCGCTGTTGATGAATTCCATATGAACGGCATTCCGCGTCCGGAACAAATGCGGGACATTATACTTAAATATGTTTCCGTAGACCCGAAAAATACCGGCGTCTGATATAATCGGACATATGTCCGAGCCACTACCAACTGAACCATATAAAGGTGTTCGGGACTTCTACCCTGAAGATTGGGCGCGCCTTGGCGCTATTTTCTCGCGTATCCGCAAAACACTCTCGCTCTGGGGTTATGAAGAATATAACGCTTCCCCTCTTGAGCGTGCTGAACTTTACGAAGCCAAAACTTCTGAAGAAATAGTGAGCGAGCAAACGTACACTTTCTTAGACCGAGGTGACAGGCGCGTAACCCTGCGCCCTGAGATGACCCCTTCTCTTGCCCGCATGATAGCCGGCAAACGCCGCGAACTAGTTTTCCCTCTCCGTTGGTTCTCAATCGGCAACCGCTTCCGTTACGAACGTCCGCAGAGAGGTCGAACGCGCGAATTTTATCAGGCGGATATCGACTTGGTCGGTTTGCCGGACGGTGAGGCTGATATTGAGATAATACGATTGGCATCCGCAATACTAAAAAGTTTCGGGGCTACAGAAAACGATTTCATAATCCGCATAAATACGAGAACGCTTTTGAACGCGGCGTGCGCCGCGGCAGGACTTAAAGGCGAAAGCATAAGGCGATATCTGAGGCTTCTGGATAAAAAATCAAAAATGACAGCAGGAACATTCGCCGCGGCATCGAGCGCTCTTGCTTCTAAAGACCCCCTCGCGTTCATACAGGATTCAGGTGAGAATTCTGATGTTGCCCTTGAGAAACGCAAACTACTTAATCTTATTGACGCTCTCAAAGCATGCGGAGTTAGTAATGTAGTTTTTGATGCGGGTATCACGCGCGGTTTTGATTATTACACCGGCATGGTTTTTGAAGTGTACGACACGAATCCGGCAAATCCCCGAGCACTCTTCGGCGGCGGACGCTTTGACAAGCTCGTCGCACTTTGGGGAGGCGAACCGATACCTGCTGTCGGCTTCGCGCTCGGTGATGTCACTCTTTCCGATTTTCTGGAAACGCACAAGTTAATCCTTGATACAGGAGCGGACAAACCTCAACTTTATCTGGGAACGCCGAATGCCGGCGACATTCCTTCCGCGCAAGCTTTTGCTGACACATTGCGCAAGCAGGGTTGCCGCATTTTTGTAAACCTGACTGAAAAGACGCTTAGCGATCAGATAAAAGATGCTGTGAAGCGCGGCATTCCGTTTTTCGTCGCATACGGAGCTGATGAGATAGCAAACAATACTGTTCGTATGAAAATCCTAAAAACAGGCGAGGAAACCGGTTTAAATGTTTCTGAACTTCCGCGTGCCCTTAGTAGCTTTAGCGAAGGAGGGACACGACTTCGCGTCGGCAGTTGATATATGCGTGCTATTACTTTTGATATTGAGTCAATTTCAGATTCCGTTGTGCGCGGGCATATTGACGTCAACGAACAGGAACTCACTGTCGTAGCCATTCATGATTCGCACACGGGAGAATATTCATCGTATTTCAAAGAGGAACTTCCGAAACTTTGGCCGATACTTGAACGCGCCGATATGCTTATCGGTTTTAATTCCGACTCGTTCGATATTCCTCTGTTGAACCGCTATTACCCGGGAGACTTGTCGCACATACGTTCGCTTGACCTATTGAGCGAAGTGCAGAAGGTTCTCGGGCGGCGTATCAGACTGCAATCGCTGGCAGAAGCGACTCTTGGCAAAGGCAAATCCGGCGACGGAATGAAAGCCGGCGAATGGTGGAAAGAAGGAAAAAGAGACGAGGTTCGCGAATACTGCATTGAAGACGTCCGGCTCACGCGAGAACTTTATGAATATGCCCTTCTGAACGGAATGCTTAAATATAAGGACCTGCGGGACATCCGCGACATTAAAATAGATACTTCCCTTTGGGGACAAGAAACGATAGAGTCTCCGGCAATGACGCACGCTCTTCCATTATGAGACATTCATTTACGATACCTATAGCGATAATTCTCGGAGGCATTGTTGTGGCCGGCTCTGTGTATTTGTCACTGCGGGAACCTTCCACATCATCAGGCAACGGCAACCCCTCGCTTGTGCGTCCGGTATCCAGCGACGACCATATTCTTGGAAATCCTGCAGCGCCCGTAATGATAGTTGAGTATTCTGATTTTGATTGCGAATATTGCAAAAATTTTGACGATACCCTTCGTCAAATCATTGCCAGTGAGGGAGCCGGCGGAGAGGTCGCGTGGGTCTACCGCGAATTTCCGCTTAGTGAAATCCACCCGAATGCTTTTCCGAATGCGCGCGCCGCGGAATGTTCCGCTAAGGTCGCTGGCAATGACGCATTCTGGAAGTTTACCAGCGCACTTTTCGCAAGTCAGCCTATTAATCCTTCAGATTACGGGACCGTAGCCGCTGCGGCCGGAATTTCCGGCGATGCTTTTGCTATATGTTACGCGAGCGCGTCCACAACGCTTGATGCGCGCATAAATGCCGACCGCCAGAACGCTTTCGACGTTGGAGCGCAGGGCACTCCCTATTCTCTTATCGTTGTTAACGGCAAAACGCCTGTCGTTATGGACGGCGCTTTTTCATACGATGCCGTAAAAGAATTGGTTGACGAGGCGCTTCAGGGCGTTAAATAAAAATAAACAGCACCTTTTTGGGGTGCTGTCGTCTAAGAACTTTTTCTGTGAATTACTCAAAATTGCGGATCAATAGGCACCTGTCGTTATGATATTTGTAATCGTCATTTATTCGCGTGTACTCAGCACGCCAGTTCTTAAATGGAAACAGATTCATAACAGAAACGCCTCCGTTTTTGTTCGGAACAAAAGCGCTTATGACACCACGATTCCTGTACATCTTTTTTATGCGCTCTTCTATTTCCTTAATTTGTTCCGGGGTCATCATGTACCCGAGTTTCTTGATGAGTATCTCGATCATGGCGATTGAATTCGCCGGAACGCCCAGTAAAGCTGAAGCCAGCTGAGCAATCGTTATTTCCTTTATTCCTCTTGGCACAGAAAACACCGTTATCTTACAGCCTGAATCTTCGGCAGTTGCGCTGATCTTAAACGTTTTCTGCCTGCGAAGCACAACGAAAGGAAGAGAGAAATTCTTTTTAATAAACATAAACAACCTCCTTATCTAAGGGTTACTCGCGCAAAAATTGTCACGAGCGAAGCCTAGTTCGCAACGGAATCAAGGTTCTTCTGCGTTATATTATGCACATATTTATCACTCTGTGTCAATGAGGCCAAGCCGGTAAATATCAAATGAATTATCGCCCTCGAACATGTCAGAAGGGTTAGGCAAATAGATACGATTTCGCGAAATCTCTTCAGTCGCGTCATTTATGAGCCTATGGAAGACAGAAAATTCTTCCTGCAGTTCAAGAAAATCAAGAACATATCGCCGCATTTGCTTTGAACCATCGGCATTCTTTGATTTCTTGCATTCATATACGATGAAGCGCCGAACCGGCTTGCCGAACAGTTCCCTGACCGTGTAGTAATTAAAAATCGCCTGAATAGCGAAGATGGGTTTTTGTGCGCCGCCTTTGCTGAATGACGCGACGAATTTATGGTCTACGATATCAACTGCATTTTTATCAATGCTTGAGGCTACTACCAGATCCGAAACAGCCTTTATCGGCAAAGGAAGTCCCGGAACGGTCACAACGCCTTTTACTTCTACGCCGAGCACTTTATGTTTTGGCGGCCGCTCCAAATAAAATGAAATTGCGCGCAAATAGTCCTGCTCCATATCTGCGCGCTTCGCTTTTTTCGCGCGACGCGTTTTCGCTCTGCCGAAATCAATGTCAGAATCTGAAATCGCGCACAGATAGTCCAAGCCGAGTTTTATCGCTATGTCCTTATTTGCGCCAGAGTAAAAATGCTCCAAAGCCACGTGTCCGGCACTACCAATAATAGAAGCCGGAGTTCTGGGCGTATCATATATTTCTTCAACATACCGCTTGTACCAAGCTAGAGGATTGCGCAAGAATGCCATCAGAGACGAATGGCTCCAGTGTTTGATGGGAAATTTCTTTTTCGCTTTCGCGGCTTTCTTCTTCCTATTCATATCTGAAGTATAGCAGACACTTGACGTAATAAATGAATTATGTATAATAGCGACAGATTTGAAATAAAAAATAGGAGGAAAGAGCTATGCCAATTGTAAAAGTTTGGTGTTTGCCGTTGATGGAACAAAAGAAATTGTGGGAATTGAAAAAAAGAATTAAGGCGGCAGTCGTTAGTGTAGAAGAACTCGAACTGAGAGAAAATGACATCACTTGCTTATTTCCGTTGGACATGATGTCTTATGAGCTTGGAGAGGAGATTATTGTGGAAGTAACCGGATTTTTTGAAACTGCAAAACGCACCGTTGATGTACGAACACGGTTAGCTCGTGCTCTCGGACAAGCGATCTTTTTTATGTTTCCAGAAGCAAAAATTGAATGCTTCATCTATCCTTTCCATCCTGTGCAAGGTTTCTGGACTAAAAGAGTTTCCAAAATAGATACTTTCGCCTGAGCCAGCTAACGCTAGAGCCACCTTTTTAGGTGGCTCGTTCATTTTTAATACGACTTCAGATGTCTCGCTTTATCATGTGTCCGGATTTTTTCCAGCGCCTTTGCTTCGATCTGGCGGATGCGTTCGCGTGTGACGCCGAATTCCCTGCCCACTTCTTCAAGCGTGTGATAAATGCCGTCCATGAGGCCGTGGCGCATTTCAAGGATTTTGCGTTCTTTCGGGGACAGGTCGCCTAGGATTGTCTTTACTTGCTCGGCGAGAATTCTTTCTGAAGATTCCTGCATCGGAGATGGGATTTTGTCGTCCGGAATGAAATCGCCGAGCGTTGACCTGTCGTCATCATCCGAGCCGACAGGATTCTCAAGCGACAGAGTGTCCTGATTTATTTTCTCTATTTGATATATTTTCTCCGGCTCTACTCCCATTTCTATCGCTATCTCTTCAGCCTGAGGATCGCGCCCGAGCATTTGAGAGAGGCGTCGCGATACCTGCTTATATTTCGCAATCGTTTCAACCATGTGGACCGGAATACGTATCGTGCGTGACTGGTCCGCGAGCGCGCGTGTTATCGCCTGACGTATCCACCACGTCGCATAGGTTGAGAATTTATATCCTTTCTTCCAGTCAAATTTATCTACAGCACGGAAAAGACCGAGATTACCTTCCTGAATAAGGTCAAGTAAGGTTAGGTCTGGAGAACGCCCGACGTATTTTTTGGCTATGGAAACAACGAGGCGCAGGTTGCTTCGCGCAAGGATGTTGCGCGCTTCGCTGTCGCCTTTCTCGATGCGCTTCGCCAGTTCGCGTTCTTCAGCGGCCGTCAAAAGAGGATATTGGCCTATTTCACGAAGATATATTTGTATGGAATCGTAGCTGGTTGAATGGCGGTCTTTTATGTTGCGCGTTGCGAGATATTCATCGGCGGCGTCTTCAAGCATTCCTCCTTCAAGAACATCAACGCCGGCAACGGCGAAACGCTCATAGAGCGACTCAAGGAAATTAACATCGTCCTCAACGTGCGGGAA
>Ga0247841_10011685_pt1 | contig 11622 bp, 7 predicted proteins | sample LaCruzMarch2015__2_FD_192410 | JGI IMG/M metagenome (GOLD analysis project Ga0247841, IMG submission 192410) | Freshwater microbial communities from meromictic Lake La Cruz, Castile-La Mancha, Spain - LaCruzMarch2015_18m | ecosystem: Environmental > Aquatic > Freshwater > Lake | place: Spain...
CGGGGCAAAGTGCAGATCAGCGGCAACGCTGACCATCTGACGATTAATCTCTTCGGGGAAAGGTTGATACTTGTCGCGTGTGCGCAAACCGGCCTCCACATGGCCGATCTTAATACGCGCATAAAAAGCCCCTATCGCGGAAGCAAGCACCGTGGTGGTGTCACCCTGAATCAATACCCAGTCCGGCTGTTCGATTTTGAGCACCGGTTCCAGTTTCGTCAGAACGGCCGCCGCCACATCAGTTGGCGACTGTCCCGCTGCCATCACGTTCAGGTCATGATCCGGCACAATGGCAAAAAGCTCCATTACTTGGTCCAGCATCTGCCGGTGCTGGGCTGTAACGCAGACGCGGCTGATAACGCGTCCGGCGTGCCGCTCCAGTTCCTTGACGACCGGGGCCATCTTGATCGCTTCCGGCCGTGTTCCGATAATTGAAAGGATTTTCATGATTTAGTCCCCGTTTCTTATGAACCGATAACAGGTTTATTACCTTTAAACAATTTATCCATTTCCCGGTAACATGAAAGAAAAGTTTCAACAATATTTGGGTCAAATTGCGTTCCGGAACATCGTTTTATTTCCGCCGCGGCGTCCTCAAGTGAAACTGCCTTGCGGTACACGCGATCCGACCTGAGCGCGTCAAACGCGTCAACGACCGCGAACAGCCGAGCTTCGAACACGATGGCCTTCCCGGCCAAGCCGCGCGGATAGCCGCTGCCATCGTAATTTTCATGATGCTGATAAATCATTTCCGCCTCCTCCTGGAGAAATGGAATATTTTTCAGGATGCCATAACCGATGGCCGCGTGCTTCCGTATGTTATCCCTTTCAGGACCGGTCAAAGATCCGGCCTTTTGCAAAATGGCGTCCGGAATACCGATTTTTCCGATATCATGAAGGAGCGCGCCCCGTTTTATTTTCATGATTTGCTCCTCGCTGATGTTCATACGGCGCGCCAGGAGCGCGGCGTATTCCGCGACGCGCCGGTCATGCTCCACGGTGTCGGTTTCATGCACCGTCAGCGCGGCGGCTAACGCCTCCATGGTCGCCATGTAGGAATTTTCCAGGGCATGCGCAGTTTCATTCAAAGACCGGGTGCGATCATCCAGTGTCTCTTCCATCTGTTGCCGACAGGTTGCCACTTGCCGGCGCAAGCGCCGATGTTCCACCCCACGTTTAAGGGCAAACGTAAGATCGTCAAAATCCACCGGCTTTTGCATGAAATCATAGGCTCCGGCGCGGATAGCCGCGATGGTATTATCCACCGAGGCAAAGCCGGTCAAAACGATGCACACAATTTCGGGCACCATGGCCTTTATCGCCTTTATGACGTCAATCCCGTTCATTTCCGGCATCTTTAGATCAATGAGCGCCAGGTCAATCTGGTCCGGCATCTCTTGGATACGCTCCAACGCCCGGCGCGGGTTGGTCTCGGTCGTCACCGTAAAACCTGCTGAAGTCAAAATCTTTTCAAACATATCGCAGATGACGGATTCATCATCAATGATCATTATCTTTCCCTGGTTGTCCGGAACGGCCGGTTCCGGCGCCGGCGCGCTGACGGGCAATGGTGTTTGTTCTTCCCCGTGGTTGACTTCATCGGCTGAGCTAACGCTTCCCTTGCCGCCATCCTTGGCCAGATAGCACGCGCGATCGGCCAGTAATAACAAATCAGATTCCTTGTCAATGCCCGGATGAGCGCTGCTGGCGACGCCAATAGAGACGCTCATCTGCAGGGGATAACGATCCTCACAGAACACGTGATTGGCCACCGCGTCCCGGAGCCGCTGGGCAAACGCCTTGGTCTGTTCAGCATTGGCGTTGGTCAGAATTACGGCAAACTCGTCTCCGCCATAGCGCGCGAGAACATCGGTTTTGCGGGAAACCTCTTCCAGGATCCGGGCGAATTCTTTCAGGACGGCGTCGCCGATCATGTGGCCGTAATTGTCATTTAGCGATTTGAATTTGTCCAAATCCATCATCAACAATCCGATCGGATACCGGTAACGTTGACTGAGCTGCCATGCCCGCATCATTTCATTTTCAAAAGAACGGCGGTTATTTAGTCCGGTCAATTCATCCTGAACGGCCAGGCTCTGCATGCGGGACAAATCCGGGAAAACCCTGGACAAATGATTGATGATATGACAGATATATGAAGTTTCCGCGCTGGAATACGCATGGGGTTCAGTCGCGGCAAACGCCAGCATCCCGTGCAATTGCTGGCCGGCCACTAACGGAATCACGAAAAGCGAACCGACGGCCTTGACGGAACTGTTCTCCGAAATATGTCCCTCATGTTCCACGACCACGGCCCGGTCAATTACCTGACCGCTTTTAAGCATCTTGTATCCGGCCAGCATTTCATCTTCCACCTGCCGCAGGAACGAATCGGTAACCGGATGAATAATTTTCAGCTTCAATGTCGGATAATTTTCGCGCGTGATGAAAGAGACGGCCACCTGGCAGGGAATCATGCTGGCGATTCCTTCCCGTAAATAGTCCATCAGGGGAAAAGTTTTATGATGCTCTAATAATTCCGGCAGGAAAGCGCGCAGCTTTTCAAGGAAAAACAACATGCGGTTCAACGGCAGACGCACGGAGGCTTGCATTAATTGCTGTTTGAGTTGAACCGCTTCCAGAACTTGCCGCCGTAAATCTTCGGCCTGAAGAGGTTTTTCAAGCCGGAAGCCGGATTCCGCCGGCAGGAAGACAGGCAAGCCCTGCGCTGGCAACAAATTTACAGGGCAAGCACAGGGCAAGCTGGCATCCTGATGATCTGGCTGGCCCATCACCATCCACTGCAACCAGGGCTGGATGGTCTGGGCATACCCCATCAGGCGGTAATCATAGGCCGGCAATGCGGCATCAATAATGACTATATCAAATTCCCGGCGCAGGAGCACCTGGACCAAGTCCAGCGGGGTGAACACCGACTCCACAAGACAGCCCCATTTTTTCAGCATCTTGTTGATGACTTTCTGCCCATTTGGATCCGCGCTGAGCACCAGTATTTGGGAATTCTCAATCTTATTCATATCGGGGTTAACTTTCAATGCCTTGCTCCTAATCTGATTTAACCATGAAGAACATGAAGAAGATAAAGGTTTCCTTGATTAACAAAAACTTCACGAACTTCCTGCTCTTCATGGTGAATATTTGACTCCCCTGAAACCTCCCTTTATATCTTGCGTCTGTCATGAAGAAAATACCGAGTTATAGTATAGGGAAATTCCAGCAAGTAGCAATGCAAAAACCTTGACTTTGTTCATCCGGATAAGATACTTTCAATGTCATCTAATGACAATATGTACTTCTTCGGTCGTGTTTCGCACATCGTGGCGGATCAGACGATCTGCGACATGCAAGTACGATGTGCGATTTAAGAAGAATAATAAGGATTTTAGATGTCACCCCAGCAGAAAATAGTTGATGTCTTACGCCGGGAAATTCCATATCTGAAAGAGAATTACGGCGTGAAAAAAATAGCGCTCTTTGGCTCCGTGGTTAACGGGAAATACACTAAACACAGCGACATTGACATGGTGGTTGAATTTGAAAAACCAATTGGTCTTAGTTTTATAGATATGGCCGAATATCTTGAGAACAAGTTGGGCCGAAAAACTGATATTTTAACTCCCGATGGTTTAAAAAGCATAAGAATCAAGAAGGTCGCCCAAGATATTAAAAGGAGCCTGCTTTATGTCCAAGAGAGCTGATTTTGAATTGCTTTGCGATATCAAAGAGGCCGGCCGAAGAATATCCACCTATACTGATAAATTAAGCAATGTACGAAGTACGACATACGATATAATTCATGAAGATAGCCAGTAGAATCGGTCTTTCATTCTTTGCCGTTACCGTTCTTTGCACGGTTGCCGCTTTATTAGTTTTGTATTCTATTGCCAAAAGTAATTTACAACGGTCAATAGAAGTAAATCTGGAATCGGTCGCCCAGTCTCGCACCGCTCACATAGAAACCTATCTCGGAATGCTGAAAATCTCGGTCGGGCAGTTATCAAAAAGCACTACGCTGGAGGGTATATTAAAGATAACTGATAAAGAAAATCTCCAGCAGAGCAAAGAATTTGAGCTGGCGATGACCAGATTAAGGCGCACAAAAGAAGCCAATCCTTCCCTGTATGAATTTTTACTGCTGGATAAAACCGGCAAAGTAATCGCCTCCAGCAACGAAAAAAACATCGGATTGGACAAATCCACGGACGCCTATTTCCTCGGCGGGCAAAAAGAGATTTACATCAAGGATGCTTATTATCTTGAGTCAATAAATGAGTCGTTAATTGCCGTGTCCGCGCCACTTTCAGATAGCCAGACCAAGGAATTACTGGGCGTGCTTGTGGCAACGGTTAAATTTAATGAATTATGGAATATTACCACCGACCACACCGGATTGGGCGAGACCGGCGAAATTATTATGGTCAACAAATTCAAGGCAATGATCACGCCCTCGCGGTTTTTGAAAGACACGATCTTAAAGCAGAAGGCTGACACGGAGGGTGTAAGGCAAGCGTTTCTACACCAGGACACCAGATTTATTCCAAATATTTTTGATGATTATCGCGGAGTACCGGTATTGGGCGCACACGGATATATTCCCGAAATGCAGTGGGTTTTGATCGCCAAAATTGACACAAAAGAAGCATTCGCGCCTTTGGCTGAACTGCGCCTGATTTTTCTTGTAGTTATATTTTTAACAGCCCTTGCCGCCTGGTTATTAAGCCGGGTCATCGCCAAACTTATTGCCGGCCCGATCAAAAAACTGCATGAAGGAATCGAAATAATCGGCACCGGCAATTTTAACCATAAGGTCGGCACGGACGCGAATGACGAGGTGGGCCAGCTTTCGCGGGCATTTGACAAAATGACGGAAAATCTGAAAGCCACAACAACCTCCATTGAAAACCTCAACAAGGAAATCGCCGAGCGCAAGCAGGCGGAGGAAAAATTACGAAAACGCACGGCTGAATTGTTTGAGCGCGAAGAAGACCTTTCCATCACCCTGCGTTCCATCGGCGACGCGATGATCGCCACCGATACCGAAGGCAAAATAACGCGGATGAACCCGGTGGCCGAACATCTGACCGGCTGGTCGCTGGCGGAAGCGGCGGGCAAACCGCTGGAAGATGTTTTCCGCATCATCAACGCCCAAACGCGCGAGCCGGTCCAAAATCCCATCGCAAAAGTTTTGGCAAGCGGACAGGTCGTCGGTTTGGCGAACCACACGGCCTTGATCGCCCGCGATGGAACCGTGCGCCAGATAGCCGATAGCGCCGCGCCTATCCGGGACGCGGAGGGCCGCATCAGGGGCGTAGTGCTGGTTTTCCACGATGTAACGGCCGAATACCAGATCAATGAAGTGCTGCGGAAAAAGACCGAAGAGTTGGAAGGTTTCTTCACCATTGCCCTTGACCTGCTATGCATCGCCGACCTGGAAGGTAATTTTCTCAAGGTCAACAAAGCCTGGGAAGACATTCTCGGTTATCCCGCCGCTGAACTGGAACAGAGAAAGTTTCTGGAGTTTGTCCATCCCGAGGATATGCAAGCCACGCTTGACGCCATGGCCAAACTGGGTGAAGAAAAACGCATCCTGAACTTTACAAACCGTTACAAGCACAAGGACGGAAACTATCGGTTCATTGAATGGCGCTCCAACCCGCATGGGAATCTGATCTATGCAGCTGCCCGCGATATCACCGAGCGCAAGAAAGCGGAGGAAGAATTGCGCTTTAAAAATCTCCTCTTGACCACCCAGCAGGAGGCCGCAATAGACGGAATATTGATCGTGGACGGCACGGGGCAAATTGTTTCTTTCAACCGCCGCTTTGTTGAGCTATGGCATATTCCTCAGGAAGTAATCGCGTCAAAATCGGATCAAAGCGCGCTGGAAACGGCGCTGGCCCAGCTTAAAAATCCCGATGAATTCATGAAACGGGTCCGCTATCTTTATGAACACCAGCGCGAGACCAGCCGGGAAGAGATTGATCTGAAGGACGGCCGGATTTTTGATCGCTATTCCGCCCCGCTCATTGATAACGACGGGCGCTATCACGGACGGGTCTGGTTCTTCCGCGATATCACCGAGCGCCGGCAGGCCGAACAAAACCTGGCTCAGGCCAAAGCCGACCTTGAAAAGGCATATCAACAGTTGCAAGAATCCTTTGAACTGGAGACCGAGCTTGCCGTCAAGGCCCAGGCCGCCAGCGCCGCCAAGAGCCAGTTCGTCGCCAATATCAGCCATGAAATCCGCACGCCATTGAACGGGGTCATTGGCATCTGCGAGCTTCTCCTTGAAACCAAAATGTCAAACGAACAGATTGAATACGCCCAGATCATCAATTCCAGCGCGGAGGCGCTCCTCAATATCATCAACGCCTCGCTTGATTTTTCAAAAATTGAGGCCGGCAAAATGGAATTGGAACATATTGACTTCAATCTCAGAAACATACTGGAAGATATTATCAATGTGCTGGCTGTGAACGCCGCCAATAAGAAACTTGAAATGGTTAGTTTTATTGAACCCAATGTGCCCATCAATCTAAACGGCGATCCGGGCCGTCTGCGCCAGATTCTTTTCAACATCATCGGCAACGCCATTAAATTCACTTCCGCCGGCGATATAACCATTACGGCGGCGTTGGCGGAGGATGATGGTTCGGTGTTCGGGCCCCGCGACGCGCGGGGTTCCGCCGAAGGCGGATCCGCCTATGGCGGAAAAGTTCAGGGCTTGCCCAGCGTTTCGCAGGGTCCAGGAGGGCAGGAAGACATACAACCCGGCCCCCGAACGCCGAACACTGAACACTCTTCTCCCGTCCACCTGCGCTTTTCCGTCCGCGATACCGGCATCGGCATTCCGACCGACAAAACAAACCTGCTGTTCACTGCATTCTCCCAAGTTGACGCGTCTTTGGCACGCAAGTTCGGCGGAACGGGACTCGGACTGGCAATATCCAAGGGACTGGTGGAACAGATGGGCGGCTCAATCGGGGTTGAAAGCGTCCCGGGCAAAGGTTCAACGTTCTGGTTCATTATTCCGTTCTTAAAACAGCGGGCCGACGCCCAAACATCCGAACCCCCGACCGAATCCGGGAAAGTTTTGGAAGAAAAACCGGGGCACTGGTTCCAGAAACACGAACAATACCAGCCCGGCAAGCGCCTGCGCATCCTCGTTGCCGAGGACAACATGGCCAATCAAATGGTCATTTTGGGTATTCTTGAAAAAATAGGGCATGTCGCCAATGCCGTCGCCGACGGCAAAGAAGTTGTCAAAGCACTGGAAACGATTCCCTACGACCTGGTGCTGATGGATCTCCAGATGCCGGAAATGGACGGGCTTGAAGCCACCGCTGTGATTCGCGATCCCAAATCTCCGGTGCGCGACCATAATATTCCCATCCTGGCGCTCACGGCGCATACTATGCCGGAAGACCGGGAACAATGCATGGCCGCCGGAATGAACGGGTACATCACCAAGCCGGTCAGCACAAAATCCGTTGCCGATGCCCTTGCCAATATTGTTTTGCCTGCCAAGGAAAAACCCGCCGGCCTCACCGCGGCCGGCTACAGTGCTGTAGCCGGGGGCGACTTGTCCTGCGTAGCTGGCTCAGCGAAGCGGGATGACCCCGGATTCTTTCCCGTATTTGATTCCAAGGCCTTTTCCGACCGGCTTTCCGGCGACAGCGCCCTGATCCGCGAGATTATAAATATTTTCCTGAATGAAACGCCAAAAAGCATACTCGAGCTTGAAAAAACGATTGAAAAACAGCAACAGGAAACCGCCGCCCGGCTGGCGCATACCATTAAAGGTTCTGTCGCCAATGTCAGCGGACAAAAGCTTCATGCCGTTGCGCGCAGGATTGAAGATGCCTGCGGAACGGCGGACTGGAAAGAAGCGCAGGCGCTTCTCCCCAAATTAAGCCGGCAGTTTGAAATGCTGGAGCGGGCCATGCGGGAATATTTGAAGAAGGCAGAAGGGGCATAGGCAGTAGGCAGAAGTGGGGAATAATAAAAAAAACAGAGAAAGAATGAATATAGTGGTGAAAACATATAGAGATTTAATCGTATGGCAGAAGGCGATGGTTCTTGTTACGGAAGTTTATAGAATATCAAAAAATATTCCCGCGTCTGAAATTTATGGATTAACCTCCCAAATGCGACGTTGTGCGGTTTCAATTCCAAGCAATATAGCGGAAGGATACGGAAGGCATTCGACGAATGACTATGTTCGTTTTCTGCAAATTGCGTCCGGATCTCTATACGAATTACAAACACAGTTGGAAATTTCAGTTAATCTAGGGTATTTAAATAAAGGCGAGAGCGAACGATTGATCGAGCTGTCCGGAGAAATCGAACGAATGCTCAGCAGTTTAATACGCAAACTGGTTTGCAGGAAGGCGGAAAGGAAATAAGAGAGGCAGAAGGCAGCAGGCAGAAGTAACAATGAAAAATGTTAAAAACATTATGTCCGTTCCGGAGGATTTCTCTGCTCTTGACTCAGAGCACTTTGTACCTTCTGCCTGCTGCCTTCTGCCTGGATTGAACCTATGAAAATACTGATAGCCGAAGACGATTTAACCTCGCAACTGATGATCAAGGCCATTGTCGCCAAGGCCGGCTATGAACCCATTGTAACCGGCGACGGCCTGAGCACCTTGGAAATACTCAACAAACCTGATGCGCCAAAAATTGCGGTTCTGGATTGGATGATGCCCGGCATGGATGGCGTGGAAGTCTGCCGCAAAATCCGTGAAATAAAGACTAACGAACCGGCTTATCTCATTCTGCTGACCAGCCGGGACAACAAAAAAGATATTATCCACGGCCTGAAATCCGGGGCCAACGATTATATCGTCAAGCCTTATGATGCTGAAGAGCTCCAGGTGCGAATCGGCGTCGGACGCAAAGTCGTTGAACTGCAGGCCTCGCTGGCCGGAAGAATTATCGAACTCCAGGATGCCCTGGCACAGATCAAGACCCTGAAGGGATTGTTGCCCATCTGCATGTATTGCAAAAAAATACGGGATGACAAGCAATACTGGCAGCAGGTTGAAAGCTATGTAACCACCCACACGGAAGCCCAGTTCAGCCATGGAATCTGCCCGGACTGCTATAAAAAATATATCCAGCCGGAGCTGGATAAAATTAAAAAATCATGAAAATACTCATTGCGGAAGATGATTTAACGTCGCAGTTGATGATTAAAGCCACTGTCTGCAAGGCCGGTTACGAACCGATTGTAACCGGCAACGGCCTGAGCGCCTATGAAATACTCAGCAATCCTGGCGCGCCAAAACTGGCGATTCTGGACTGGATGATGCCCGGCATGGACGGCGTGGAAGTCTGCCGCAAAATCCGTGAAATAAAGACTAACGAACCAGCCTATCTCATCCTTCTTACCTGCCGTGATAAAACGGAAGACATCATCCAGGGGCTGAAAGCCGGCGCCGATGATTATATCGTCAAACCTTACAATGCGGAAGAGCTCCAGGTGCGCATTGATGTCGGACGCAAAATTGTCCAGCTACAGGGCTCGATTGCTGGGCAAATAAATGAATTGGAAAGGTTAAGAACAGCGGTGAACCAGAGTATTGATGGCTTTGCCGTTGCCAGCCTGGATGGACACATCCAATTTGTCAACCCCGCCTGGGCTCAAATGCATGGTTATCCGGTTTCCGAGCTGATCGGTAAACATTTAAGCATGTTCCATACGGAAGAGCAGCTGCGCAGAGAAGTCATCCCCTTCAATGAACAGGCGATGAAGAATGGTTGCCATAAAGGCGTGGTTGGGCATATCCACAAAGACGGCACAATATTTTACACCCTGATGACAAGCAGCATTCTCACGGATGCAAATAAGAAACCGATCGGGTTTGCCGGCACGGCTCATGACATCACCAAGAGCAAACAGGCGGAAGAAGCACTGAAAAAAAGTGAAAGCTTGCTCAATGAAATGGGTAAAATGGCAAAAGTCGGCGGATGGGAATTTGACGTGGATACTTTGGAACAGGTATGGACGAAAGAAACTTATCGCATCCACGAAGTTGATCTGACCTACAATCCGACGGTGAGTAATGGCATCGCGTTTTACCACCCATCATCCAGACCGATCATGGAACGGGCGGTGCAGCGGGCCATTGAGTTGGGCGAATATTATGACCTTGAACTTAAATTCATCACCGCCAAAGGTAATCATCGCTGGGTTCGCGCCATCGGGCAAGCAACCAGGGTGAACGGCAAAACCAAAAAAGTCTCGGGAACTTTCCAGGACATCACCGAGCGCAAGCGAATAGAAAATGCTCTGCAAGCATCCCTGAATGAAAAAGATATTCTTGTCCGTGAGGTTCACCACAGGGTAAAAAACAACATGCAGATCATCTCCAGCCTGCTTCAGCTCCAGTCTGACCATGTGAATGATGATACCTACCATCGCCTTTGCTCTGAGGCGAGGAACCGCATTCGCTCCATGGCCCTTGTCCACGAGAAGCTCTACAATGCCGAGAACATGGCAACACTAGACTTCGCGGCCTATGTGAAAGATCTCGCCACCCATCTCTTTCGCTCTTACGGGATAAATGATAATCACATACGCTTCAGATTGGAGGCCGGCGAGGTAAACCTGGACATGGATGACGCTATTCCCGTGGCGCTCATACTTAACGAGCTCATCTCCAACTCCCTCAAGCACGCATTTCCCGACAAGAAAGAAGGAGAAATATCCCTGCGGCTTGAAGACCGGCAGGGAAAGGTGACGATTGAGCTGACTGACAATGGCATCGGAATGCCTGATGGTGTGCAAATTAACAGCACCAAGACCCTTGGCCTCAAGATTGTTCAAGCCCTCATCGAACAACTGAAAGGCTCCATGGAACTGGCAAGGCGTGGCGGCACCCGTTTTGTATTGTCATTCAAGAAAAAGTGAAGTCCCAGGCGCAATATTTTCGTTGAGGCCCGTCTTCTCCTGTACGCAGGGCTCAAAAAAACACTCTCCAGATAAAGAACGCTGCAGCAATGGCGGCAACCGCCAAAATAAACTTTAAAAGAAAATTACTGCTCTTGCGCCACTGTTCGGATTGATCTTCATCCTGCACCTTTGCCGCCATGGCCGGTCTAATCCCGGATTTAAAGCGCCGTTTACTGCACGACATGGTGCTGGCTCCTTCAGGAACCGGCGCGGATAGCGGCGGCCGGTCATGGATAACCTCGTCAATATCGTCCAAGACTTCAAGCCAGGTTTGCTGGCGCATTTTTTTGTCACGCGCGAGCATTTTTTCAATCAACCAGGCGGCGCTGTCGGATACGGCCGGATTGGTTTCCGTGACATCCGGAAGGTGTTCGGTAAGTTTTCTGACCATGGCGCTGATCCCGGGCGTTTCGGCAAACGGCGGCTGGCCGGTCAGGAAGTGATACAAAGTGGCGCCGAGCGCGTAGATATCGGCGCAACAATCAATGTTTTCCTCGCCCTGCGCCTGTTCGGGGGCGCAATAATGAGGCGACCCGATCATCGCGCGGCCCACGGTTATACTGGGCGCAAAGTGATCCATGGTCTTCGCCAAACCCAGATCGGAGAGCTTAACCGTGCCATCATCATCTATAAGAATATTATCC
>Ga0247841_10011687_pt1 | contig 11620 bp, 25 predicted proteins | sample LaCruzMarch2015__2_FD_192410 | JGI IMG/M metagenome (GOLD analysis project Ga0247841, IMG submission 192410) | Freshwater microbial communities from meromictic Lake La Cruz, Castile-La Mancha, Spain - LaCruzMarch2015_18m | ecosystem: Environmental > Aquatic > Freshwater > Lake | place: Spain...
AAGTGGTAAGATAAAGTTATCGGATCGTTGGTGTTGTTCGCCTAGTATTGTTAATATAGTTGGATGGGATACACCAGAATTTATAACACATCAAAATGTTATTAACGATAACTATATTGAGCACTATGCAGATTTAATGCCCCCTAATACGTTAAACAACTATCTGGATTTATACAAAGAAAGATTTGGTGTATTTAAACCGGATAATATTGAATGGTTCTATGTACAGGATTGGTTGAATAGTTCAAGCTATGCACAGGCATACATGGAAACACCACCACTGCCTTGTCGCGATTGTTTATTGAGTAATTTTAAAACAGATGCTAAACCTGAACGACCAAAAGGTTATGCACCTAAGAAACTAGTTAAACCTAACTACAGAAAAGATCACAGGCACTATCAAGAACAAAAGTATGCAGAATATGATTACAAGATGTGGCATCGTTATGAAGCCGAGATCATAGATATAATGCGTATAATTGAAGCGGCTAATTTGGCCGTATTGATGGAAACGACAAGATCTAAAGCACTTAAGGTATTGATTAAGTTGCGGAAGAAGAACTATCTTGCAAAACTTAAAAGACTTAAATTAGAGAAGTATTTAGAAGATGGTTTACAACGCATTAAAAAAGGAACGCAACTAACAATGCGGCAAGCCGAACAGGTAGCTGCGTTCCGTAAACGAACAGGATCAACTTTTAGCTATAGCAGCTGATTTAAGTTTTGTTCTACTCCATATGTATGCGACAGTTGTAACGATTGTAACAATACCACCTATAACTTGTGGAATTGCTGTAGTAAGTTCACTTGCTTGATCTGGTGTTATATATCCCAGAGTAGTAAACAGTCCGAGAACAGCAACAACGACGGTTAACCAACCTTCAGAAGTTTTAATACCTGATTTTAACGTATTTGCCATATACCCTCCTATTTAATGGGTTTATTGATTTACGTTAAAACTATAACATAATAAGGAAAATATGAAAAGAGAAAAGAGAATGTATAATGATTTTGATGATACTATAAACGAAAAGAAACGGGTATTTTGCACAAATTGTCAGCAATGGCTTCCTTTAAGTAATACTGTACATACTTGTTATAGTTTTCATGATAGTCAGATAGCAAGATTTGAATCAGTACCCACAGGTATGACAAAAGGACAATTATGCCAGTTATTGGAAGATGAAGCTAAAGTATATCTTAAAGATATAAATGCTTCTATTAAACGTAATGGGCACATGTTTTCATTTAGAGGTAAAATTGATAAGCAACAAGCTATTGCTACTTTAGTTGATTATATCAATACAGTAGCCAGTGGACAGGGATTAGATCTTGGATTACTTGAAAAACATCTTACGACAAAGGGCAAGAAATGTCCATAATTATTAAAGAAACTAAGAAAGATTGGTTGACCCTTGCGGATACTGGCATGTATGCTAATGCAGAAGATGCACTAGAAAAATCAAAGGAACTGGCAAAAGAAGCTGAACAAAATGCAGTATTTTATGTCTGTGGTATTGAATATAAGGTGTTTTCAAATCTAATAACAAAAAAATCTAACGGATAAGGAGTTTATGCAATTAAAGGAAATAAAACGTAAAGAAGCCATGGAACGTAAAGCGACTACAGATAAATTGTCCGCAAAAGAAAAATTAACTAGATTAGATAAACGATTAGGTGTCGGAATAGGTGCAAAGAAAGAACGCACAAGACTTCTTGCACTAATCAATGGGGGAAAGAAATGACTTTGTTACATAAGACGGTTGTACGCAAATGTGCTAAACCAATCGGTAGATATAACTTGATTGTACAACTAGAACCCGGTGATATGCTCTCAATGCGTGAATCCCACAGTAAAAAGTGGTATACGATAGCATTACATGGTTTATATCTACAAATGGTAAAGAATGGGGTTGCAGAACAACGAGATAAAAAGAAGAAAGAAAAGATGATTGAAAAAGGCTATTATGAGTGATACCGAATTACTTAATGAATTAAACAACGCATTAGATCATGCTTCAGAATGTTATGCAGATGCTGAACTTAAAGAATTATTAATGATCTGTTTCTATACGGATTCTACTAGTGATGTTCGTAAAGACATACAACGTGTAATAGAAGAGATCAACGGCAGGGTAAATGAAAAAGAAAGTCAATAAGGATACTAAGGCGTATAAAGAGAGACAGGTACGTAAAGTACGTAACAGGTGTTTAAAACTATGGAAAGAGTGTATTAAGATTAGAGCAAATCATAAATGTGAAGCGCCTGGTTGTAACGATACTGAACGACTTAATGCACACCATATTGAAGATTATAGGTTAAATCCATATTTAAGATATGAAATAGATAATGGTTTATGTCTTTGTCCGAAACACCATAAGTTTGGTCAAAATAGTGCACACAGAAGTTTTCTATTTATGACTAAAATGAATGACCTTTTTCCTGTTAGATTTAATAGTTTAAATAGACTCAATAGAGAAATTATATTAGACAATAATTTACCAGTACAAGATCTAGTATATTTTGAGCAACTAGAGAAAAAACTGATTACGGCAAAAGGAGAGATTAAATGAGAATTAATATTAGCATGTATGGGGATGATAAGAAGCAGTTTGAAGATCAGGAAATATATAGAGCCAAGGATTTTGCCATTCAGACCATTACTATCTGGATGCGTTGGTGCGCAGTGGATAAGGTAGAGTTAACCCGTATTAGAGGCGGTATATCTAGTTTATCTGAATTAAAATGGGCAGGGCATGATAACGAGAATATGCCTTCGATTGCAAAACAATTTAGGTCATATGCGTTATTTTATATTATTAAAAATCTGATGGAACATTTTGGTATTCATATCGTAGAAATTACACTAGAAAAACAAGAACTTGACGAACAAGTAAAATACTGGCAATATATTAAAGACGGTAAGAATGAAACCAAAATACCAGTAAGTTCAAATGAATCAAACGGAAAACAAAGCACTACATGAGTTGACCATCAGATCAGCAGTCTATGAGGCAATATCTCGATTACTACCTACCTTAGGACGTGACTTCACTGTAAGAATTAATGTTGGGGATGATTTACATCATGCCGATATTATCGTACAGGGGTTAACACCTATAGGTAAAGCAGTAGAGATAATGTTAAATAAGGAATTGAAAATTAAACTCCACGAAATACTTGTGGAGCAACAAAAACAAGAAGAAGGAGAATCAAATGGAAGAGAAGAAAGTAACACAGGAAGAATGTCTGAAACACGCAGAGCAGAGTCAAGCAAGTCAACCTCAGGCGGAGCAACCAAAAGTGGAGCAACCCGCATCGAAGGAACCATCTAATCAACAGATACCACGGCAGTTAAAACGAGAAGCTGAAATTATAGCCGGTGATTATACAGTGGAATGTCCACGTAACTTAACCGAAATTATTAAGACGCTTCAAACAGATGAAACGCTTAAAAAGTTAGCCGGCACTGATACCCAAATAATTATTAACTTGGTATTTACTGATACTATTCCTAATGAACCTAACAGGCAATCAATAGGCAAAGGTACATATAATGAGTTAATTAAGACACTACCAAACAATGTCTTAACACCAGGTAATGCGGTTGAGATGCTTCGTCATTTCTGTATTCGTATGATAGAGACAAGTAACCTTAAAGCAGCTATGTTTACAATGCTGTTTGACAACAATGAGCAGGGTAAAGATATGTTAGGTGGGCTTGGTATTGTTAATGAGAATGTTGAAATACTACCTGAACATATAACAAAGTTTACTACGGCAGTAAGTGGACAACTTGATTTATTCAAAGATGCCATGCGTAAAAAGGGTTTCCAGTTTAAAGAAGATAGTAAAATAATTATTCCTGGGCGGTAATATGCAAAGAGCAAACGTATATAAATTGATTGATGGCGAACGTGACTATCAGGATAGAAAATGGACTCCTGAAACTACGACTAGTAATGGTATTCACTCGGTTGAAGAATGGTTACTCTATATTCACGATTATGTTCATGAAGGTATGAATATTGGTAGTAGGAAACCGAGACAAGAATCAGATGTAACTTGTATGGAAATCATACGTAAGATTGCCGCTATGTCAGTGTGTGCAATGGAGCAACACGAAACACCACCAAGATAACTATGAATTTAAAATACTTGTTTTCAAAATTGGCAGAAATGTCACAACTTGAACAAGCCCCTGAAGGGGAACCGGTAATTCCGTGTTTCCCTTGTTACCTACCTAGTTTCCCTTGTTACCTACCTAGTTTCATAGGTGTGCCATCATTTAAACCATGTGTATTATCAACAGTTAAAGAAATTCCTTCTATTGGAGGATATTTTGATATTCTTGCTGATAAGATTGCAAAGTATTATACGGGCATACCAAAAGATATAATTGAACAGTATGTTATTGCTACTGCCAGGGCGGCTAGTCAATTTCCAGAGGGAACAATATTAAGGGTATTTATGCAGGATGGTGCTGTAAGTGTTCAAGATGTAAAAACAGAAGACGTTATATATTTGTGGAAAACACAACCAAAAACGAAGGAGAATTAAATGTCAAGTGGATATGGGGATACTAATATTAAAACTGACCCAACTGCGGGTCGTATTTCAGATAGACCTCCGACAGGAATGCAAGAACCAGCTAGAGATCCAGAGATGGTATTAGCAATACAGAAACTTAAACATAGTGTGGACGACTTAGAAAAATCAACTATAAATTTACATAATAGACTTACACCTATATTAAGAGCACAAGAACCTTGTGTAAGTGAGGAAAAAAGTATAGAAAACAAAATCTCTACAGTTCCATTAGTGGCAACAATTATTGATATTAATAGACGTATTGCTGCAATTGCTAATGCTAATAAGTGTGTGCATAGTTTGGTTGAGATTTAATATGAATATGGAATTTAATCCGTGGACTACTCCTAATTTTATGACAATTAAGATGCCACCACGACCACGACAAGAGGGTTTTCAAGAAGGGCCTAAATTGGCATTATCAGAAGTAGATGCTGAAACGCTTTCATATCAATGTGATAGATTTCGTGAAGAGATATTTAATAAGGCTGGTAAAACAGATCCAGTAAAAACAAAGGAGAATTAAATGGGTAGAATTATCGCAATAATAGTATTAACTGGTTTAATGATAATACCGGTTAAAGCAGGTTGGAGAGATAAACAGGTAGATACTGAACAAGATAGACAAGCAGTAATGTGGTCGGTAAGAACCGCTACAGTTACAAACAAGGTTGAAAAGGGCGAGTATGATAAACATACGAATGGTTACATGTGGGTAGAGAATGCAGAGACATTTCCTAAAACTATACCACATGCTGAGATTAAAGATTGGGTGGGTACTATAAGTCAATGGAATAGTATATGTGGAACTAATATGTTTATCACTATTAACGGTATTTATAGTGCTAATCAAATGTTTGTTAATGCACCCGATCCATTTGAGGAAAAGGTTACTGTCACTATGTATACAGTTCTTGAAGTAAAAGAGTATGTAATACATGTAGGACCACTTGATTCTAAGTATTGTACACAGTATGTAGTGACCAAACGTTGGCGTAATATACGTAGCCAAAAATTAGCACAGACGGATACTACAGAGATAAAGCAGGATTAGTATTAGATGGATACGAGTGTAACACTTTCAAAAGAGGAATTAGCGTGGGCTACCAGTGTAGGTATGCAACGCTATAATGAGAGTTTAAAAAGAGGACACAAGAATAAACACGGACTAAAATATGCTACAGAGGCATTGGATGTTGATGGTGCTTGTGCTGAATTAGCTGTTGCTAAATTTACAGGTTGGCCATGGAAAGCTGGTGTAAATACATTTAAAGAAGCAGATATAGAAGATAATATACAAGTAAAAAGTACACCTAAACAAGATAACCGTTTAATAATACGTAATGATGATAGTAGTGATCATTGTTATATATTGGTTGTCGGTGTAGCTCCAACATTTAGAATTGTTGGCTGGATTATAGGTAGAGACGGTAAACAACCTCAATATTTATATAATCCTAATGATCGTGAGCCGGCATATTTTATTCCTCAAACCGCTTTAAATAGTTTTGATGAATTCATTAAGGCATAATATGTGGACAAATGAATTGATACATATTCCATCCAGTAAGACAGCTATGAACGAGTTATCTTTCATAGCTGACCTTATTGGAATGTTGATTAACTGTAGACATATCATATTATTTAAACATTTTGATAAGGACTATGACTTTGATGCCATAAGCATCTTACAGTCAATTGGGGCAGATGTTTTATTTTATGAAGATGATGCAGAACTTGATAAGTTAACTGCTACAAAAGCCATATTATATAATACTAATTATATTAGGTTAAATATACCGACTATATATTACTCATATGGTAACTATGATAAAACTAATACATGTGATACAATAATATCTGCATCAAAGTATAATTCAATTAAATATAAGTTAGATGATAGTATTTTAATAATACCACCGGCTGTAAACACACGTGCGTTGATTGGTCACATAAAACCAACCACGCAATTTACAGTAGGTGTAGTTAGTGAAGGTAGAGATAAGTATCCAAAGGAGTTGATTTTAGAGTTAATTAGTAAAATACCAAAGGATATAATTTTAGCAGTTAGTTTTCCACCTAATTACAGCGAACCGGATGTAATTGAGGCTATAAGAAAACACAAGAATGTAATAACGTATCCGGTGAAATTTATGGCAGGCCTTTATCATATATCGCATTGCGATATCGTGATATATGGCACGAGTAGTACTTATGATCCTGTGTATAGTAGAACAGTGATTGAAAGTATGGCTTTCGGGAAACCTGTTATATGTGAAGATCGAGGATGTTTCCGTCAACTGTTCCAACATGAAGAAAATATAATGTTTTATAAGTCTGTAGATGATATTTGTAGATACATTGACAGATTTAAAAACGACAAAACCTTTTATAACAAGATTTCAAAGACTAGTCAAATTAGAGCGTCCTGGGAAGATATAAGCGTATACGCCGAAGCCCTCCGCCAAATGGTGAGGGAGACGTATAGTGGAAAGAGCAATATTAATAATCGAGAGGGAATCAACCCCTGATATCTTTGGTCATTATGATTTTAAAGTAATGGCCATTAGATTTGAAACTATAGTTGATAAAATACTAAATTGGTTTAACGACCATTTTAGACGTAAGATTGTTGCTAGTGATATTAAGACCTTAGATATATTTAATGTTAAATTACCTAAGGAGTTGGCATGCACCTTAAATGTAGTACCAACGCCGTCACTATGTAATTACTTATACAAGTCGAAGACAAAGGAGGATCATGAATAATCCTTCAAGTCTTAGACTGAGTTGTGATAGAAAGACAAGATTTTATAAGACACAAAAGAATACGCTTGGTTTGTTACCTGGTCCTGAAGGTAGTTGCCCTGGCGCAACTACAGGAGAGGGTGGTTGTTGGAACAAAGAAGGTAATAGAAAATTAGAAACATGTTATGTAACTCGTTGTATAAGTTGTTATCCAGGAGTTAAGAAAATACTAACTGATAATACTATATTATTAAAGGATGCAGATGATACAACAAAACTCAGTTTGCTTAATACCACAGTGGATGAATTACAAACTCAGAATGTTAAATATAACCGCCCCGATGCAAACTATTATAGATTGCATTGGTCAGGTGATATATTTAATGAATCCTATGCTAATGCCATTGCAGAAAGCATTAGACAACACCCAAATACAAATTTCTGGGGATACACGAGGTCATTGTTTGCAGTGCCCCGTTTATGCAGAGGACTTTCAAATTTGTCCTTATACATCTCAGTAGATAAACAGAATATAAAAGAGGGTACGAAATGTTATGAACAGTTTAAAGATAAAGGAATAAAATTAGCATATTTGGCACCGACTGTAGATATTAGTATTCCCGGTGTTAATTTTGTGTCCTGTCCTGTTGATTCAGATAAAATGGAGTTGGAGGGTGCTTGTGCTAAATGTAAGTTATGTTTGCGTACAGATAAACAAACCCATATCCACTTTAAGACAACATGAAAATTAGAGGCATAAAAAATAGATGTAAGGCAAAACAACTTATTAAGAAGTTAAAAACTGGTCCACTTCGCAATATGGAAATAAAACAGTTTTTAAAAGTAAAACATAGATTTTATATGCTACATATATTGCGACCTTTGGTGAAGTATGGTATAATTTTGAAGAGTAGAACTAAGAAAACGGGTCGAGTAGGGACGATAGATACAATGTATAGATTGGGTAATTATGATATTAATACATTACACAAACTCGGGCTTTAAACGAATTCATGACATGCGGGATATGTATAAAAATCAGACCGCATTTTTAATCGGTGGAGCCCCATCAATTAAAGAACAGCCATTAGAAATGTTAAGTAGACGTGGTGTATTAACGATGGCAATAAATAATGCGGCCATTCACTTCCAACCCACTCTATGGGTTTGTGGTGATCCTCCAGGATGTTACGAACCTCAAATACTAGCTGATCCTAAGATTACTAAATTTGCTCCCGTCATTTATGCTGAAAAAGAAGTAGAGAGTTTTAAAAATCAAAAATACTATATGCTGCCGAATATTAACTTCTATATCCAAGAAAGTAATGTACCCTGGGGACAGTTCCTATATGAACAACCTGGAGTACCCTGGTATAGTAACACTTTATTCGTAGGTATACATATACTGTATAGATTAGGTGTTAGAAGAATAATACTTGGTGGATCTGATTTTGGCTTTAAAAAAGATACTGTCTATGCACATAAAACTAACTTGGGCGAATTAGAGCAAAAATGGAATACGGATTTATATACTAATTTAGCAGTTGAAATCAAAAGGTTAAAACCTATTTTTGACGAGGCTAAACTGGAATTATTAGATTGTTCGAAATATAGTCAGATCAAAGATGTTTATAAATACATTAGTATGGAAGATGCCATAGCATTATGCCTGGAAACTTTCCCTCCTAATATGGTGGATCCTGTCACGCTACCTCATTGTTCTAAGTATGCAACTAAAAACATAAAAGAACAAATAGCTGCTTGGCCGGGACACCGTGGTGTTTATGAAGGATACTTTAAATCAAATACGATGGAAGAAGCACAACATATCAAAGTAGAAGATATGAAACCTTTAATATAAGGAACATTATGATAATAAAACAAATTGATTGGCTCGCACCAGTTGGAATAGAACAGTTTAATATTTACGCAGTAGGCGATCCCCACATGGGAGCAAGAAACTTTGCTGAAAGACAGTTTGATGATTATCTTGATATAATTTATAAAGATAAAAATGCCAAATGGTTTGGTGGTGGTGATTTAATTGATGCAGTTATATTTCAAGATGCAAAGCGTTTTAGTCCTACTTGTTTACCTGATTGGTTATTAAATAAACCATTAAAACAGGTACGTGAAGCATTAAAAGATATAGTTAAAGCGCAGATTGATAGACTAGTAAAAAAACTTATACCTATCTCGGATAAGTGTATTGGTTTACTTGAAGGTAACCACGAGTATGCCATATTGCAGCATCACAATAGAGATATAATGGGAACACTATGTGAAAAATTAGATGTGCCTAATTTATCTGATAGTGCATTTATTAGATTTAAGATGAAACGATATACATCATCAAATAATGATACTGCAACTATTACAATGTCAATTCAACATGGTTTCGGTGGTGGAAGATCTGCCGGATCTGAACCTAATCATTTAATGCGTTTGGCACAGGAACGTGATGCCGAATTTGTATTCAGAGGTCACTCACATACATTTCATATCATGCCGCCTATTCCACGGCTTACTACACCTAAGACAGGTGATTTACCTGAGCACGTTAATTCAAAGATTATACGTGCGGCTAACTGGGGTTGTTTCCTATTGAGTTATGCTCCTGGCGATTCTACTTATGATAGTAGAGCTATGTATCCCGCACGGCCATTAATGACGTTTAAGGCCGTTGTTCAACCCTGGGTTAAACAATCTAGTGGCAAAATAAAGATGATTTATAAGTTGGAAGAAATCAATCTAGAATAGTAATAATTTATTGACTGGACATGAAAAGAGCCTTGTTACCAAGAGCACAGTCTTGGCATCTGGTATCGTATACTGGTCACTGATGCTCGAATCAGACAACGACGTGTCCAGTCAATATTATTTTAATATAGGAAAAACAATGAGAGAATCGTGTCTGGATTGCGCAAGAAAGCACCTAGGTATTGTTGAAGCTGTTATGGATGAAGTATATCTTGGTTATTCTCAATTCTTCTGGAAGATCATAGGTGAGATGAATGAGGCTAGTTCAGAATTACTTAAGAAGTATCCGGAGATGGCCGCTATCATCAGAGACCGCAGGGTAGAAATGATGAAGAATAGACGAGCAAGGAAAAAAGATGCCAGTATAGCATTATATGACCCCAAAATACTAGAACTAACTGCTTTGCTAGATAGTGTTGAAGATCAGGAAATAGAGTTAGAAATAGCCGCAGAACAAGCAGTTAATAAACCTTCCAAATGAGTTATAATTATTGTAGTGTGGATATTTATTGTGCAAACAGTATATTCACATTGTGTTATCTGTCAGAATATCAATGTCTAATGAAAGGAGGTATTTATGAACCGTGCTGCCCTATAGGGCAGCACGGTTTTATAGGGTATGAGCGGTTAATGAGAACTTACAATTATCCGTCAGAACAAAACAAAGGAGTAAAATGAAGCTATGGGTAGATGATATCCGGGAAATGCCGGATAACTACACTGTATGGTGTAGAACGGCAGAAGATGCAATTGCAATACTACTAAATCATCCTGTGACGGAAATATCACTTGATCATGATTTAGGAGAAGGACAGACAGGTTATACTGTGGCAAAGTTCATTGAAGAGAGTGCTTATAATTGTACAATAGCACCTCTTAAGTGTCATTGTCATAGCGCTAATCCAGTTGGAAAGAAAAACATTCAAGCAGCTTTAAACAAAGCTAAACAGTATTGGAAAGAACACAATGAGTAAACATACCATAGAGTATGATTGTTATTGTAGCGATTGTGGTGGTAGTGGTCTTTATGTTGGATTTGCTGAGCATGATGGTTTTGCCGTAGTCTGTCATGGTTGTGCTGGCACAGGTAAACAGCATAAGAAATATACCTATGAAGACTTTGATGGTCGTAGAGAGAAAAAGGGTATAAAGCGAGTACTTGAAACTAATCCAGGTATTGGTGTAGGACTTGGTAAACCTGGTGACGGTAAAAACTTAACCATCGAAAGTTTCGGTGGTTTAAGTTATGAGGATTGGAAAAATGGTAAACCGTTTGTACTTGGTACAGAAATGAGGGCATATAGTTGTCCCTGCTGGTGGTATCAATGTGCAGATTACGATAAGAAACCTGATTGGAAAGAGTGTATCTTCTGCGGATCGTTTAGCGGATGTGAACACTTTAAAAACAAGCATAAATGCTGGGAAAAATTTGATAAGGAGCATAAACGTAAATGAGTAGTAATGGTGGTACATCTATCCAAATCGGTGTAGGATTTGGTAATGCTTTAGCTATCGCTATCA
>Ga0247841_10011688_pt1 | contig 11619 bp, 12 predicted proteins | sample LaCruzMarch2015__2_FD_192410 | JGI IMG/M metagenome (GOLD analysis project Ga0247841, IMG submission 192410) | Freshwater microbial communities from meromictic Lake La Cruz, Castile-La Mancha, Spain - LaCruzMarch2015_18m | ecosystem: Environmental > Aquatic > Freshwater > Lake | place: Spain...
AGGTTGAAGCGTTCTTTCGTATCTGAATGGTAAAGCAGGAAGTTGCTCAGGTTTTGGTGTAGTAACTTCTCCTGGAGTTTCCATCATATAATATGATCATATCAAAAATTGGCAGGAGCGGAGAGAATCGAACTCTCATATTCAGTTTTGGAGACTGAAGACCTACCGTTGATCGACGCTCCTATGATTATTGACATGATATTATATCAGTTATACTATCCTCATGAACTGGAAAAAAAATACAATTTTTCTTTTTTCCGTCATTATTTGTTGTATTCCCATCTTTCTCACGTTCAACAAAGGGATAAATTATTTTGATGAAGGCTTCATGATAGAAGGGGCACGAAGGATTGGAGCAGGGGAGGTGCCTTATCGGGATTTTTCTTTGATCTATACTCCTGGGTCTCTCTATTTACTTGCCCTTATGTTTCGTATCTATGGTCAGTATGTTATCGTTGAACGCCTTGCTGTGGCACTGGTAAGCATTATTGGGGTAATTTTCTTAGGGTTACTCACTCGGAAATTGACAAAAAATATACTCCTTACCTTTCTTGCAATGCTTATTTACACAATGTGGGGTCCGGCTCATCTCAATTTTTTTTGGCCGGTGATGTGCATTGTCCCTCTTTTGTTTGTCTATCTTTTTTTTATACACAAGCATCACTTATTTCTTTCTGGTGTTGTGGCTGCCCTTATTTTATTGTGTAAACAAAATTTCGGAGCCGCAGTGGTAATTTCACTCCTCTGTTATCTTGTGTTTGCGTGTTATTCAAAACAACAGATTCTGATGATTTGTTTTGGATATGCAAGTGTGATAGCTCTTTTTATGGTCCACCTTCTTGTAACTCATTCTTTCGCTCCTTTCTTCACAGACATAAACAAGTACACCATACAAGCAATACTTCTGCAGAAAGCCTTTTCAGTGCCATTTCCTGCTCAATCCATTGGAAAATTCGCACTCTACGCATTTCCCGGAATTGCATCGTTCATTATGTGTATTTGGTTGATGGTGCAGAAAAAAGCCAAATCACTTCTTTTCATTCCTCTCACTCTTTTGGCAATCTATCTTTTTGGAATATTCCCCACGCCAGACTGGATGCATCTCACGCCGCTCATTAGTATGACCGGTATTCTTTTTGTGCTTCTTCCTCACATCTTTGGAAAACGAGCTCGATTTATCAGTTATCTTTTAATGTTTTGTATTATTTGTGCCGCCCTGTACAGTCTTTTAATAAGGAATTATTATCGATGGGAAGCGCCATTGATAAAACACACACATTGTTTTTCATTTGGCCGCATGAAATATATGTGTATTGATGAGAAAAACTATGCCGTGATCACCCAAACGCTTGCTTCAATTAAGAAAGAAGCTGTAAAAGACACTTATATTTTCGCTTTTTACAACAATCCAATCTACTATTTTCTCACGCAAAAAAATAACCCCACGCGCTATTTTGATTTTAATTTCCCTGTAGGCACAAAAGAAGAAAATAACGTCGTCAAACAACTGCGACAAAAAAAGATAGCAATTATCATTACAAGATTCTCTCTTTTAGAAAGTCAGTCAAAAATAATTGGTGCATATATAGAAAAAAACTATGTACCAATAAAAGGCGTTTATGAATTCACCGTGTGGAAGAAAAAAAACTAAAACTGCGGATCGGGGATTATGGGGGTTCCTCCTGGTGCGGGAGGAATAGGGGCGACAGGCACTGGTGCGACAGGCGCAACCGGAGTTGCGATTTGAGCCTGTTGTTCAAGTGTGTTTAATACAGATGTCATTGCGGGATCCACTGGTGTTGATGTTACAACTGCGGCCGGCTCTGCTTGAGGGGCAGGGGGTAATGATTGCTCGGTTACTGTGGGAGGAACCACTTCCACTGGAGGAAGGTCAGCTGGTTGTACAGGTAATACAGATTCTGCTGCTGCAACGGTTTCAACTGGCGGAGTTGATGTCAACCCAAGTGTTTTATCAAATTCCGCTGCTGTGAATCCCTTGAGCACCACTATTTGTCCATCATCCTTTTCAATTTTCGTCACCGGCGTTCCGGCAAAGTTACTTCCCACCGCAAGCATTTCTGCGAGGAATTCTCTATTCGTTTCCAAATTTTTTTCCTCAAATTGAAGACTATGTGAAGATAGATATTCTCTTTCTTGTTTTGAAAATGGACATTCGGTTATAGTATAGATAGTAATTTTCATGATATTTTCATTATTGATGAATTGTCTCTCAATGTCAAGTGGTAGAAATATTGTAAAATCAAAGCAAAGTGGTATAGAATGAGAAGATGAAAAAGTTCATGTATCTAGTTTTAGGAACACTATTTATTCTTGGACTGGGAAGACTTTTCACTGTTAAATTACAGACAACAAACAACAAATATAAAATCAATTTCGAAACCTTGTTCACAAAACCAATTATAAAAATAACTCCTAGCCACTATCCACTAGTCACTAACCACTCTCGCTCTATTTTTATACCTTACTGGGCGAATAGAATAAGGGAAGACGACTTGACGTACGACGAATATTACTATTTTGGCATTCAACCTACTAAAGATGGCTCGATAGAAGATGAAATAGGGCTCCAGAATATTCCATTGGTTGATATTATCCCCGAAAAACAAAAAAAACTGGTCTTACGCATGCTTGATTCTTCGGTTACCGAAGTACTTTTACAGGATATAACTGCCCAAAAAACCCTTATTTCGAGGGTAAAAAGTGTTCTTCAAAAATATTCATTCTCTGGGCTAATTCTTGATGGAGAAGTTCCATTCACACTTCAAGCTAACAAGAAAGAACAAATAACAAAATTTGTTCAACTAATATGCACAGCGATAAAATCAGACTATAAGACATGCGGCGTGCTTGTTTATGGCGATTATTCATATCGAAGTCGTCCCTACGATCTTAAAGCATTAGGGGAGGCGGCGGACACCATTCTTATCATGGCATACGACTTTCACAAAGCAGGAGGGGAACCAGGCCCGAACTTCCCCTTTGACCGCCGACTTGTCCTCCGTAGTCTTGACGAAGGAGGAAGCTTTAGCGAAGGAGGTTTTGATTATGGTTATGATTTTAAACAAATGATTTCTGACGTCACCGCAGTTGTTCCAAAAGAAAAAATAGAAATAGTTTTTGGCATGTATGGGTATGACTGGACGATGAATGAACAGGGAACACCACTGAAAACAGCGCAAGCGCTTTCTTTAAAGGAAATTCAAGCTCTAAATTCAAATTCAAAAACGATACATAAAAATAGCTCACTGGAGAAACAGATAGAGTACACCGACGAGGAAGGTAAAAAACATATAATCTGGTACGAAGATGAAGAGTCTGCAGCCGTTAAAACAAAGTATTTAGAGGAGCAGGGGATTTGGCAGGTTTCTTTTTGGGCTCAATCTTACTTTTAGGTTTTCCGATGAGTCCCAACTCCTTCAACTTCCACATAAATAAGCCTCCTTTGCTCCGCGCGTGAGAGTCCACCACAAATCGGAGTGCTTCTTCCAGCGCCGGGCGGGGAAGAGTCTTAGCGAGCTTAATATAAAGGCTTTTACGTCGTTCGTCCTGAAGTTTTTCTGCCAAATGGCAGCCGAACGCCTGGAACTCACGGGAAATATATTTGTCCTCAGTCGGCTTAAAGTTTTTCAGTATGTCCTTAATAGTTTGCATGGGTTACTTTTTTGCAAGAATTTCTTTGTAGAGAGCTTCATACTGATCGACCATTTGTTCAACGGTGAAGTGCTTTTCAACATGTTCACGACTATTTCGTCTCATTTGCCAGTATTCTTCCTCCGGCATAGCGTATATTCTTTCGATTGCTTCGCACAATCCTTCTACACCTGTTTTTTTTACTACAAAATCACCTCTTATATATTCAGATGATTGATTCACCAAATATCCAGTAACACCATCCTTTATTATTTCCGGAGCTGAACCACGTGAATATGCAACTACCGGAGTTCCGCAGGCCATTGCTTCGGTAAACATGAGTCCAAATGGTTCCTCCCATTGAATGGGAGCAATAAGACAACGCGCTGTTTGAATATGTTTTAGCTTTATGAGTTGGCTTATTTCCTCCACAAAATACACATTTTTATTGTCGATGTAAGGCTTAAATGTTCCAAAATATTCTTCATCAACCTGATCAACTTTTGCCGCAACATGGAGAATTTTATTTGTTTTTTTTGCGGCAATAGCAGCTTCTACGCCACCCTTCTCCGGGCTCATTCGCGCAAGAAATGCCATATGATTAGATAATGCATTTTTATCTTCAAGATAGGTATATTCACGGACATCGGTTCCGTTATAAATATTTCTTACATAGTTGATGGCAGGTAAATCCTTCCGCTGATTAAGCGAAATAGAAACATGAGGATACGATTTGTAACTTAAAAATACATTCCTCTGGAAGGCTTGATCCAACGGTCCATGATGTGTTGTTATCATGGGAGGTGTTATCAAATTGCCAAAAGTGAGCATTCTCCAACTTGCATGATTGTGCACAATATCATAGTTATTTTTAGAGATAAGCTCAATAATTTTTGCTATTCCGAGCCATTTTGCGCTTTCCCTCAGATGAGAATCTTGTGAATAAGGAGCGAGGGTACGAAGTCCTTCGGGCACAATAGGAATAAGAGAATAAACTTCCTCTTTTTGTGAATCTCCGGTTGCATACAAATCTACCTCATGTCCTTTTTTCCCCAGAAGATGGGCAAGATAATACACAATCCACTCAATACCTCCATAATATTTTGGAGGGATTGATTCTTCGAGGGGAGCAATGAGAGCAATCTTCATATCAATTCCTTATAGAGCGAAATAAATTTATCGACCATTTTATCCCATGAGTAGTGTTCTTTAATGGTAAAGGCAGCATTTGCCGATACTTTTTTGAGGAGTGTTTTATTTTTCAATAAATTATAAATCTGATCTGCTAACAGCTTTCTGTCATGACTGTTAATAATAAAACCGTTTAATCCATCTATTATGACTTCTCGGCTTCCGGCTACACTTGAAACGAGCGGCACAGTACCGCAGGCCATCGCCTCAAGAGTGGTAAGCCCAAACGGTTCATAGCGAGCGGGGAGAACAAAAATGTCCGCGCTTCGATAATATGCAGGCAAATATTCATCGTGATTTGTCTGTCCGAGGAAGGTGATATATTTTTCCATGTGATATTTTTTAATGAGTTCTCCTATTTGTCCCTGCGCATTTTTTTCCTCATTTGACCCCGTTTTTTGATTGATATCGCCACCCATATACACGTGGAAGTTAATTTTGTTTTTTAACAGCGCAACAGCATCTATAAGGCGATCCAATCCCTTTGCGGGGACAACACGACTCATGGTGAGGATAGAGTTGGGAAGAAACCTAATTTTTTTGTCGGCAAGGCCTGTTTTTTGAGAAAAATACGAAGTATCTATGCCGGGGAATATCACATGGAGTTTTTCAAAATCTGCGATGTAATAATGGAGAATTTGAATTCGTGTTGTTTCACATAATACAACAATCGCATCTGCGTCATTAATAATTTTTTGTTCTATGGCGATACGTACATGATACCGATAGGATGGCTTAAGCTTTTGCACGGGCATTTCTTCGACTGATAATTCCATTTTTTTTGCTTTTCCGAGTGTATGGGGAGTATGAATATGGGGGATATCAAGCATTTTTTTTAAGATAACGCCTGCATATCCTGCATCCCAATAATGCGAATGGATGAGATCGTATTTCTTCCTTGTTTTTTCTATGTAGAGCATGAAATTCTCAACCCATTCCGACATATGTTCATACATTTTTTCTTTTGCCACAAAATCGGCTCCTCCACAAGGAATTCGGACAATTTTTACATTGGGAAAGACCTGTTCTTCAAGAGGAAGTCCGTCAAACTGTCTGGTGACAATATCAACTTTTATGCCTTTTTTCCCCAGTGCCTCTGCAAGTTGAAGTACATAAATAGTTTGGCCTCCTGTATCAGTTTTGCCCAACGGGGGAGGATTAGTAACGTAGCCTTGCGGATTTAAAAAACAAATACGGCTTACTTTTTTTGCGATAGTGGCTGTCAACAGTTTTGGTTTTTTAACAAACATGAATTAATTATATTAAAAATAAAACCATTTGCAAACCGGCTGTATTTTTACATTTGTTTTTCTCTACTTAGACGGGAATATGCGTAAAACAAGAGTGGGTACGAGAGTGAGGTAGAAAAGATTCAGCGAAATATACCGTTTTTTTTCATAAACTCCAATGCCTTTTGAATTTCATCTATACTGCATTCATTGGTGAATACTGGGTGCCCAAAATCTTTTATAAGCACCATATTGAGATCTCCTGCACGGTGGTTGCGTAACTCCGACAAATAGGCAAAAAAACGTTCTGCTGGTTGTGCTTTGTACATATTGGTAAATCCAACCTTTTTGAATAGTTCTAAAAGGCGATGGAGCATACTATTTGGTAACCACTGCCTTTGACTAGAAATATGGGCAGATATGATAATGTCCATTCCTACAGCTTCTCCATGAGAAATTTGATAGTTTGAAGAAGATTCAATATATCCACTAAACGTATGTCCAAAATCAAGAATGCGTTCATAAGAATGCTCAAATAGGTTATTATTCAGTTCACGAACCATCTCAAATGCGGTTTCCTTTATAATCTCATCAGTTACTTGACTTGCTTCGTGATTCAAAAATAGGTGAATATTTTTTTCCACCTTAATGGTGAGACTCTTATCCATGACGAGCGTTGCTTTTAATAGTTCGAACAAGCCGTTACGCATTTGTGGTAAAGGGAGTGTTGATAAAAATTGGGTTGAAATAATGGAATAGGTTGGGGGATAAAAAGTACCAAGCAAGCTCTTTTTGCATTTAAAATTAACCCCCGTTTTAATACCAACTCCTGCGTCAATAGCTCCGAGGAGAGTAGTTGGAATTCTAATATATTTTATTCCTCGGCGATAAATCGAAGCAAGGACTCCTACGACGTCCATCGTAATTCCTCCCCCGAACCCAATAAATATTGAATCACGCCTCATACCGAAATCACTTGCTTCTTGAACTAAATCAAGAACGATATCCATTTCTTTTTCAGACTCATCAATTTGTATTGGCTTGATAAGATAGGGGCAATGTATAGCTTTAAATAACAAATCAATTTGTTTGTTGTATAATTCATATATAATTGGATCAATTACGACCATTAGTTTTTTTCCTTGAACTATTCCATCCATGAGTTTTATAGAGTTAAAAATGTCGTCAACAAACAGTATTTCAAATTGAAATTCTGTTTTTCCAGACAACAATATGGACTGTTTTTTTCTCGAAATCATATCCGTATTATACAACCATATAGTCAAATTATATAGATGAAAACATTATTAGAGAGAAAAAGGGAACCAATTTTGGTTATAGATATTGGAGGTACTTACTTTAGATACGCACTTTATTCTCCTGAGAACAATAGCCTTTCATCCGTGCAACGAGAACTAATTCCAAATTTCACAAATACACCTTATGTAAAGATTGAGGAGCTTCAGAAGAAGCTTATTACTAAGATAGTTCAATTGGTTGTTCAGACAAAAAAGAATATTCCAACCCTTTCACGTGTGGGGATATCTTTTCCTTCTGCGATAACTCCCAAAGGCGTTACTTATCTAGTCCCTACTCTCTGGGGGAGGGAGGGAGGAAACTTTCCAATTTTGCAGATTCTTTCCCACGAGATTCCAGAAATATCTTGGCTGGTTGAAAACGATATTACGGCTGCAACAGAGCGATATGTTGCGCATTACGCAAAAAAAAATATCGACTACCTTGGCGTATTCACTATAAGTTCGGGAGTGGGGAACAAAATCTATGATATGCGTCGTAAAATATTACTCTTAAATAATATGGGTTTTGGAGGGGAAATTGGCCATGCTACGCTTGATTTTTCAGATACTGCACCTCTCTGCGACTGCGGTGCAAAAGGACACCTTGGCGCATTAGCATCAGGTAGGGCCATTGAGCGGACCATTAGAGAATATTCTTTGAAACACCCTCAAGAATATGAGATGTCTGGCCTTTCAAAGTTATCCGTTCAGGCACAGAATATAACATCTACTCATATTGTTCAAGCGATTAATCAAGGAGACTCATACTGTCTTCATTTACTTGATAACGCGACACGATATTTGGCAGTTGTATTTTCTATCTTTTACCATGGAATTGGCGTTGATAAATTTGTCATTATAGGTGGTTTTGCAAATGCATGTGGTTTAATGTTCCAAAAATCGATCGTAAAAAATATGCAAAAAATTGGATATATGGCAAAACACAATGACGAAATAGAATCCATGGTTGATATAGGGATAAACGACGGAAATGACTGCTTACATGGCGTGGGGATACTGGTATCTAGGCGATGGAATAACGAAGTAAATTAGGATAAGCTTTTCTTCATGTGTTTTTTGATCAATTCGCGAATGAAGGTTGATTTATTTACTCCTTGAGCGCTACTCGCTTTTTCAAGGTACTGCAGTAATTGAGGAGAAATGAAAAAATTGAAACGCTTATCTCGCAATTCACTTGCTTCCTTTAAAGCATCCGCAACGACAGTTTTAATATTTTGTTTATTATATTTCCTTTCGACCAACTTATCATGACTTATTCCAGATATAAGAACCGGTTTATTTTCCTCGTGATATAAAACAACTGTAGGCTTATTGAGGTCAAGTGATTTATTAATGAGAAATCCTATCGATAAACTTGGAATGGAGGCTTCAAATACATTAATATCAGCTTCCTGCATATGCTTCATATGAAGGTCGTAAAGGTCATAAGCGTGTGTCTCATCTTCTGGTATTGTAAATTTTTTATAGAATTCCTCCGGTGATTGTTTAAGTAAGGTGTCAAATAAATGTTTGTACCCACACGCTTTTATTGCTTCAAATATTTCTCTATAAAAAACTCCGTATTTATCCTTTCCCCGCTGAGTAGCATCAAAATATACTTTCATACTATAAGTATATCAAATTCCATTTTCAACTGCAATTGTTTTTGGATTGCAGAAATGGCTCAAACTGTATCTCAATTTTTTTGAACAGTTCGGGGAGAGCAGAGCGTTCCTCCTCCGTAAAATCCTGGAGCACAAACTCCTCTCCAGGTATTCTATTTTCGAGCGGTCTACTGTCAACGCCAATTCTCACGCGTAAAAACTCCATTGTTCTCAGTTTATTTTGAACAGATGTGAGGCCATTGTGTTGTTTGGGTCCCTGCATTTGAATTTTGAATTTTCCGAAAGGGATATCTAAATCATCATGAATAATAATAAGGGATTGTGAGGGCTTCAGTTTATAGTGGAGAATTGTCTTTTTTACTGCATCACCAGATTTATTCATATATGTTTGAGGTTTAGCAAGTATAAACTGTTGAGACTGGGAGTTGGACGCGCCAACTTGGGCTATTTCGGAGAAGAGATATTTGTCTGTTTTAAATGTTGGAGATTGAATAGACATACTTGTCGATTCAAACTTAATTTTGAATACTTCAAGGAGATAGTTTATAAACATAAACCCCACATTATGCCGATTGAGTTTATATTTTTCACCTGGATTGCCCAAACCAACTATAAGTTTCATATAACACGTAACATGTAGCATGTAACACTTAACATCGTGTACTATGGAATTATATATCAAAAATCAAGAATCAAAATGCAAAATGACAAATCAAAATTTAAATATGAATTCAAACAGAGATTGTATCGATTTGTATTAGTTCTTCTCAAGTATCTTGGTTCAATCCCTTATGATTCTATCTCAAAAATACTTATCAATCAACTTGTACGTAGTTCAACGAGTGTGTTGGCAAACTATATCGAAGGCCAATCTGCATCAAGTAGAAAAGACTTCATCAAATATTTTGAAATAAGTTTGAAATCAGCAAATGAGTCAAAAGTATGGATAGAACTCCTTCGAGATATTGGCAGGCTTCCTCAACCAGAAGCAGTCCAACAGTTAAGAGAACTAAACGAAATTTCAAATATTTTTGCCTCAAGCATTCTTACATTAAAAGGAAAAAAGTAGAAATATTTTTTAATTTTGATTTATATTTTTGATATTTGATTTTTAATCTTTAATTTTGGTATATTGAGTATATGTCGAAATATGTTCCTGATGTCATTTCGCACCGCTGGGTGATTATTGCTTCTCAACGGCTTTCCCGTCCAGAAGAGTTTGCACAATCTAAAAGCTCAACCAAAGGTCGAAAAAAGTGCCCATTTTGTGAAGGAAATGAAGCGCTCACCCCCGCAGAGGTATTTCGTATTGGGAAGGGGGACATAAATAAGCCGGGATGGAAAGTGCGCGCAATCACCAATAAATATCCTATTACCGATTATCATGAAGTAATTATCCATTCGCCCCATCATGAAAAAAATATTGAAAATCTTACCGAAAAACAGATAGGTCTTATTTTGCGCGCATATAAAGAACGATTCAATTATTATCGAAAGATGGGGCAGGTGCTTATTTTCTGCAATAGCGGAGAGCATGCAGGAGCCTCAATCAAGCATCCTCATGCACAACTTGTGGTGATTCCTACGCAAATTAATCTAGACACTCTTGCAAAAGAACCGCTCAATAATGTTGTACAGGACACGAAGTATTTTACTACCTACTGCCCCGATTTTTCGCAATGGCCATATGAAGTATGGATCGCTCCTAAAGAAGGGAAGGCAAAATTCGGAGATTTGAATGATGAACAGTTGGACGAAATGGCAGTTCTCATGAGTCAAACCATGCGACGGCTCAAAAAAATATTTGACGGACATCAACTGACCAATATGAACTTTGCCTATAATTATTATATTTATCCGGGTCATGAATGGTATCTGCGTATTATTCCCCGCTTTGTGCACCGCGCCGGATTTGAGCTGGGGACGGGATTAAACGTAAATATTGTTGATCCTGCAGAGGCTTCATTAGAGTTGCGAGGGGTGGAGAGCAAAATCGTCGGTATTCTTAATAAACTAAAACAGAAGACGAAATAATATTATTTCTCCAATTGTACTTCGGAAATGGGAGTAGATGTTTTTGAGAACTGTATAGAATAGAATGCGTCTCTATTTTTGTCAAATCCTCGCAGTGTGCCTACATGTACCGTTTTTGGTTCGGAAGAAATAACATATCTCCCCGTTTCTTTTCTGTTTACGTCATAAAAGACGATTGTGGATGTTTCAGAAACCTGAGATTTAAAGCTGACGGAAAGAAGGGAGCCGGAAGTGGTGAGATATATTTTCCCAACAATATTACTTGCCCGAGTACTCGTGGAAAAGCCTCCCGTATTGAGAAGTACGGCAACGGTGAGCACTGCAAAAGAGGCAAGCAAAAAGAGTGATTTTGGCGCAGGAAGCAGTTTAAAAACTCCTGAAGCAAGCGGCTGAGCGGGTTTAATTCCTTTGTATTTCAACAAATCGTCCGGATAGGCAAAAATACCTTCACAGGAGGGACATTGCAAAAGTACGGTGTTTTTTGGCAAGGTAGCGTCTACTTTTTCCAGTAAAACACTTTTATCTTTTGGACACACCTTTTGATTTCCCAACACATACTGGCCCTGCGCCTCCTCAGTGAGTGTGCTTGCA
>Ga0247841_10011692_pt1 | contig 11613 bp, 13 predicted proteins | sample LaCruzMarch2015__2_FD_192410 | JGI IMG/M metagenome (GOLD analysis project Ga0247841, IMG submission 192410) | Freshwater microbial communities from meromictic Lake La Cruz, Castile-La Mancha, Spain - LaCruzMarch2015_18m | ecosystem: Environmental > Aquatic > Freshwater > Lake | place: Spain...
TGGATGAGGAGTGGCAAGCTACAGATTCCGGCCTCCACTGGGCGGAACTGCTGACCATTCAACACACCACAGACACTCACAACAACCGCAAGAACCTGTCCAACATTAGTCGTTTCGACTTTTCGCATATGTCCTCCGTTTCAGCCTGGTCATAAAACCTAGGTTAGGCTAGAAGCTCTTCTCAGCGCGAGTCGCTAAGTAGCTGCGAACGCTCGGGTTGCTTTCCTTGAAGTAAAGCACGAATTGATAGAAGTTGGGCGCATTGTCTCTCAGCACTCCTTCGAACTGAGTCTTCATGTTGGGTCTCAAGAAGTGGTCGTAGCCGAATTGGAACATAACAAAGTCGGCCATGGACACAGTGTTGCCTACGAAGAAGTGGTTGCCGCTGTTGTTCTCGACGAGGCGCTTTTCGATCATTTTGAGCATGCGGGGCATGTTGTCGCGGTACCAGTTGGCGATTCCCTCAGTGTTGTTGGTGTAGAAGTTGGGCATGAGAGAACTATAAATGTCGTCTCGCAGGTTGCACAGCGACTCCACCAGGTAAATATGGTACGGATCCGTGGGGTACGCCCCATTCTTCTGACACAGATATCGATAAATCGCGTAACTCTGCACCATCTGCATGCCGTCAATGTCCATCCTCGGAAGCTGCCCAAACTCAGTGAACCCCTCAACCTTGAGTTTCAGCCAGTCGTCATAGGCGATCAGGTGCTCGGTGTACTCCATGCCGTAGTACTTCATAATGAGCTTGGCACATTCGCCTCTTGCGTGGTAGTCGAAGTAGTGGAGAGTGATGCCAGCCATTATTAGCGACTATGGCCTGTGCTGTAGGACTGGATTGATAGGCTGAGAAAGGGCTGGAGCCGTTTCGATGTCACATCATTAGCGAATAAGTATACATCTAGAGGCTTGGGTGAATGGAACTTCTGAGACAGTGTGGTCTGGGAAAGTCTAACTAGTCTAGAAGGCCTTTTCTGTTCGAGTGGCTAGGTAGTTCCGGAGGTTCTCGTTGCTGTCCTTGAAGTAGAGGACGAATTGGTAGAAGTTGGGGGCATTGTCTCTCAACACGCCTTCGAACTGGGTCTTCAAGTTGGGTCGCAGGAAGTGGTCGTAGCCGAATTGGAACATCACAAAGTCGGCCAGGGAAACAGCATTGCCTACGAAGAAGTGGTTGCCGCTGTTGTTCTCGACTAGGCGCTTTTCGATCATTTTGAGCATACGAGGCATGTTGTCGCGGTACCAGTTGGCAATCCCCTCAGCGTTGCTCTTGTAGAAGTTGGGCATGACGCCGCCATATATGTCATCTCGTAGTTGACACAAGGACTCCACCAGGTAGACCTCGTACGGATCTGTGGGGTACGCTCCATACTTCTGACACAGATACCTGAATATCGCAAAACTCTGGACCATTTGCTTCCCGTCGATGTCAAGTCGAGGCAATTGCCCGAACTCGCAGAAGCCGGAGGCCTTGAACTGTCTCCACTCTTCACCGCTGATCAAATGGTCAGTGTATTCGACTCCGTAGTACCGCATTATCATCTTGGCGCATTCGCCGCGGGCGTGGATGTCGAAGTAGTGAAGAGTGATTCCAGCCATTATTAGCTCCTACGACCTGTGCTATAGGGTTGTATTCAGTGGGCTGATAAATACCCTGAAGCCGTTTCGACCCCACACCATTACCAACCAATATGCCTCCATAGACCTAGTCGAATCCCACTTCCAAAACACTGCCTCTGGGAGAGCCTAACTTAGCCTAGAAGGCCTTTTCCGCACGAGCTGCCAGGTAGTTCCGCAAGTTCTCGTTGCTGTCCTTGAAGTAGAGGACAAATTGGTAGAAGTTGGGGGCGTTGTCACTCAGCACGCTTTCGTACTGCTTCAAGTTGGCTCTCAGGAAGTGGTCGTAGCCGAATTGGAACATCACGAAGTCGGCCAGGGAAACAGCATTGCCTACGAAGAAGTGGTTGCCGCTGTTGTTCTCGACGAGGCGCTTTTCGATCATTTTGAGCATACGAGGCATGTTGTCGCGGTACCAGTTGGCAATCCCCTCAGTGTTGCTGACGTAGAAGTTGGGCATGACGGCGCCATAGATGTCGTCACGGAGTTGACACAGTGACTCCACCAGGTAGATCTGGTAGGGGTCCGTGGGGTAGGCTCCGTGCTTCTGACAGAGGTATCTGTACATCGCAAAACTCTGGACCATCTGTTTCCCGTCGATGTCAAGTCTAGGCAATTGCCCGAACTCGGTGAAGCCGGTGGTCTTGAGCTGTCCCCACTCTTCCCCGCTGATCAAATGGTCAGTGTATTCGACTCCGTAGTACCGCATTATCATCTTGGCGCACTCACCGCGGGCGTGGTAGTCGAAGTAGTGAAGAGTGATGCCAGCCATTATTTTTCCAGGGACTAATGTGGAACTTCTAGAAGGTAGTCGGGTAATGGAGGACTGAGACGAATTCCTATACACCAAGGAGTATCCAGTGAATTCAATGAGTGATAGCTGCTGAGTGTATGGACTAGGGGTGTTCGAGTGCATGGCAAAGAAACGGTATTTCCACCCATTAGCAAGGTGCAGCTGTCTAGGGAGTATTAGAGAACTAGACAGGGTCGGTCCTTACTTGCACTGCAGTCCAGCCAGGCTTTGCCTCCCCTATCTCAGGCGCAAGAAGCGGAGACCTCTTCCTTCGAATCCAGAGAAAAACCCCTCCAGTAAGGACCACCAAAGCCGCCACTCCTCCAACCACTCCCAATACCCAGACACTCGACCCAGTTTCCGCATTGTTCCGGGGGTCGGAAGGGACTGGAATAGGCGGAATGACAGCCTCTCTATAGCCTCCATTGAGTAGGTAAGTCGCATTGCAATCTGCCTTTGCGAAGCCAATTGTGTCGGTGTTGCGGTCGAAGACGACGTCCATTCCTCGCATAAAAAGTCCGCCCAGTACATTTCCGCCTCCTCCATTGCTATATATACCGAGACAGAAGTCACTGGGGTGGTCTGGCCATGCGAATAAGTACTGCTCCGGCTCCCAGTCTAGCGTGATGTTGTCGATTTCCACGTGAATAACTGGGAACGACGCATAAAAAGCAGTCAAATTGTCCTTTTTATGTCTGTAGCAGGAATGGGCTTCTCCTGGGACTGATACAGTTTCCCCCCTGCACTTATCCTTGTAACTGCAGTAGTTCTCGAAGGCGTTCCATACTCGGGTGTAGATCACTTCCCGGAAGTACACAAAGGTTGTCCCTGAGTCGACAATGCTGCCCGCGCCTCCGTACATGCTACCGAATTGTTCAGCTCGTACGTCTACTCTGTGTCCGCCCATAATCACCCCTCTCACATGCACAGCGTAGTACACACTATCATACATCCGCACATACGCCAAAGGACTCAAATGAAGCGAGGCATTGAACCCGCCAACAGTCATATACCCATCAGTCTGCCCGAGACATAGGGCGAATATGTCAGTGCTGATTTCGTGGTTCTTGTACAGGACGTCCACTATTGTGGTCATTCGCTTGCTGCTTTCTTGTGCGAAGGCGAGTCCCATGATTCCGTCGGCTAGTTGCGTTCTGAACAGGTTCGTTTCTTGGTCGTGGCAGCCGAATATCAGTTTCGTCCGCTCAGCAGTTTCGTCGTCGCCCAGTTCCACGTAGTCCTCCACTAAAAAGCCTGCGATCGAACTGCCCTCCGCATACCCTTGGTGGTAGTGACAGTGGTCGCTTTGGCACGAACTGCAAGGCACGTCTTCGTTGCAGGAAACGAGGCGGGAAGTGTTGGAGTGGCGGTAGTCGAAGTAGGAGTCTAGGTGCTTGCCGCAGCTCTGGCAGCCGGCGCATGGGAAGGCGGTGAGACTGCTGCCTGTGTCCACAATGACAGTCTGCTTAGCAGGCGGAGTCCCCACTCTCAAGTCCACATAGTAGTACCCCAGGTCCACGCCTCCAAAGACCGCCGCATGCTCGAAGTTCAGCAAATGCGCGAGCACCAAGTTCAAACAGACCCAAATGCGCATTTGCAGAGTTTCTAATAGGGAATTTTAGCTTATCCCACGTTTTTTCCTAACTTGCACAGGCACGGCAGCAAGGTCCAACACTCTGTAAATACCCCCCAAAATCGTCTAATTTTCATGCACTTCCGTGCTTTTCGGCAGTGTTTTTCCTTGTTTCTCGGCTCGGATCAAAGCGGTAGGAGTCTGTTTAGCTATGCGAGCAGCAGGATTTTGGATTTGACTATAGCAGTAAGTCCAGTAGGACTATATATGGCGAGTCAAAGCAGAAAAAAAGTTGGGGTTTTGAAGGGAAATTGAGTGCAAAATAGCGAATTTCCTATAATTTTTCGCTAATTGTCTTCCTAAATACTTATTCCGACTCTGCTGAGAAGGGGGAAAGGGCAAAACGGCTGAGTCACCAGTTTAAAGGACTGGAAATTCTAAAACCAATATAATGGATAAGGTAGGAGAAGCTAGAAAGCCGCTCAGCGAGGAAAAGGCCAAAATAGTGAAGGAAGCAGCGGAACTGACCCCGGAATTCAAGAAAAACAGCCGAAGAGACGCGATTTGCCTCGACTTGCCCAGGCGTTTTCCCTCCACTAACATCTACGCCTAGTGCGTGTTTCTCGCAAAGGCTAGTTACCCCTCTGCACTAGGCACGGGCTGCACCCACTTGTAGGCAGTCTGGTGCACAGTCCTGTAGTCGCCCTTGGCTGCAGGCTTGTAAGCAGCAGGGTACAGTGCTGTGGCTTGGTCGGAAGTGCCCTTGTAGGTGTAGTCCACCTGAGTCGTCGTTTCGAAGCCGCCGTGGCCTCTAAGTCCGAAGGGAAAGTGCTTTTTCTTAGAGAAAGAACCGAAGTCGCAGCCGCTGGCAAAGGAACTACCAGTCGTTCTACCGATCTCCCCAGCAGTGGTGTGGTAGTCGAGACTGTAGCGCAGTTCCCCTGCGCCTAGTTGGAAATTGTGCTTCTGCACGTCTAGGGAGTGATTCAAGCAGTTATCCACCAGCGAATGCCGGCGGAAGTTCGCACCGTAGTCACTCGCCACCGGCTGCACCCGCTCCCCAAAAGCCACACTACAGCCAGTCCAGGGCGCCACTTCCGCCCTGTCTCCCTTCGAAATAGCTTGGAAATGAGTACTATACGTGCTTTCCTTCTCATGTATGCGAGCACTCCCCAACTCCACACTAGTCTTTTTGAGGTGAGACAGAGGGGACTCTCTATGGGGAAGGGCAGAATGGACGTCTGCAGGCTTGATATCAGGACCAGGCGACTCTGTGCCCAGGGAAAAGTGGGTGGAAAGCACGAAAGCGCTCCTTTCCGCTGTGTCCTCCACCGGCTCTACCTTATATTTCCCATACAACTCCTGCGACAAACTGCGCTTTTCCGCCTTTTTTGCCTCTCCCATCCGTATATACGTCCTTCTCGCCTCCCCACACATTTCCCTTCGTTCTCCCTTCTCCTTGCCTATAGCGCTCGCAGTGGTTTCGTAGTTCCGCATCTCTGTGCCCAGTTTCCAGTTCCCGCGACCACACCTGTCCTTCATGGACTGGACGGGCAGATCCCCTGCGATGTGCTTGTAGTTTTCTTGGGAAATAGAGAGGGAGGGAGGAGAGTCGGTGCCGAGGAAAATGGCAGTCGGGGGAGATGGGTGGTGGACTGGGGGAGGGTGGAGAGGGGCGGGAGGAGGGGAAGAAGTAGGGGAATCGGCAGGACGGAGACCTAACGTAAAGTGGTGCTTTCCGTTTTCTCGCTTATTCTCAACGCCTGAGACGCTCGGCAGGTAGGCAGGCTTGGCGTAGGCGGAACGACTGCAGGTAGTCTTCTCAGGCTGGTCTGTGCCTAGGTATATGTTCGAACTTTGGCGACTGCGGATTGGGGTGGGACTGAAAGCTCGGTGAGCAGTAAAGTCACTTCTTGTCGTAGTCTGAAAAGACGTATTTCCAGTCCCCAGCCTGAAGTGATGTCCCCTAATGAGCGCATCCATGTCCCTGCGTTTGGCCTTGGTATAGAACTCCCCCTGCATTACTTCACTGCTATTTAAGGACTACTCTGAGGCAAGGTCGAGACGGGACTGAAGGTCGATGGCTTTGAGGAGAGTTGCGCCTTCAGGGGGGTTGTTGGGCTCGTCGTTGCCATTTCCCTCTCCTTTACCGATTCCTTCCTTCTCCCGCTTTAGATTCTCTCTCAGTAGCTCCGCCAGCGCTGCCTCCGTCCTTCTCTCCAGTGTTTCTAGCTTCTTGCCCAAGTCTCGCTTCAAGTCCCAGTTCGGTTGCTTGGGGATTACGTTCAGTGGCTCTGCCTGCTGGCGGTGGAATTCGGATATTGATGCACGGACGTCGTGCATTATTTCGATTTCAGTCTCGCCAACTAATGTGGACGCAGGCCTCACAAACTGCTTCAACTCCCTCGACTTGGGAATGTAGTTCCTCAGTGTCAGCTGTCTGAACTCGCCCTCCTCCGGCTTCCCCAGCGTCTCCAAGAACCCTTGCATTTCTTTATTACTACCCTTCCCCCAGGTCAAAATGGATCCTGTGCAGTGCCGAGCCTGCAGCCAGGTCGCCCGCCTGCAGCTTCCCTGAGGCGTCTTCAATCCGTCCTCTATCCAAATCAGACCCATTGAGCTGGGAAGCGGACTCACTGGATATGTAGCTTTGCGACTGGATACGGGAAACTCCGCTTCTAGGCGTGGAAATCGGACTCAGTGTCAGTCTCTCCCCTTTCCGCCTAGATTGCGACCGTAGGGAACTGTTCAGTTCTTCTCTCACATCCGGAAGCGTGAAATTGAGTGCGATTTGGTCCTGTTGGGAGTCGCATCCGCTTTCTTCCTCTATGATCGAACTCAAGTCCTCGAACTTCGCACTTGTGAGCAGCAGGCTTTTCCGTTCCTCAGGAGTGACATTCAGCAGGTCTTCAAGTTGCACGTCTCTGCGCTGTTCCGAGCCCGCGCCTGAGTTGATGATGGAGTAAACCACAGCTTCTCGTTCCGACATAGTGAGGGAGTTCAGCACTTCGTCGTTGATCATGACCTTGGAGTAGGCTGAGGAGTCGCGGATGCTGTCGCTGAGGGTTTTGCTGGCGCTGGGGAGGTCGAGAGGGAGACAGGGGGAAAGTGCGAGGGGAGGGATGAAGGCGGGCTCGGGAGGAGGCTGTTCGAGTAGGCCTTGCAGCAGCTCTCGGGCTTTGGCGATGTTCGATATTAGTTTCAGGATGCTGTCGGGACGGGGTGAGTCTTCGCACATGCTATCCTGCAGTGTGTCGCTTTCGCAGTTCACACTTTCATCCCTCAGTCTTGCCTTCGCCCTGCCCGCAACAGCCACCAACTCCGCATCCAGCTGCATCAAAAACCGCCTTTCCTCCTCCTCCTCCCTCCTACTCTGCTCCCTCATCGCCTGCAGCTTCTCCCCCAAGTCCTGCATTTGCCCTTGATACTTCCTCTTTTCAGCCTCATACACACTCTGCGTGTCCTTGATGCTGCGAGTTAACAGTTCATGTTTGCGTCTCCACTTCTCCTTTTGAACCTCCAAGGCAGCTTTGCTTTGCTCTTCTTTGGTCCTTTGTTCGTCCTTTGCAGCCTGCAGCTCTTCCTCAAGCCTTGCGAGTTCGGTGCGCAAGGAGTCGATTTCTTGTAGCATTAATTGTGCAGGGTGGTACGTATAATGGGGACGAGTTGTTGCAAAGGGAGGAGGAAATTGGGGGAAGTGCAGACTGCACAAGTTATAAAAACTGCGAAAACGCGGAGAAGGACGTCTGTTAGAGTGGATTTGACTCGGCAGAAAGATGCACCTGCGAATCAGCCACTTCAAGCCCAGCCTACTTCCTTCTCCAGCGTCTTTTCCCAGCTGATCAAGTCCGCAGCCACTCCCAGTCCCACGAAAGACCCTGAAGGGATCTCAGAAGCGGAAACGGAGCGGACTTCCGCCTATCTAAGGGCTGAAACTGTACATTTGGACCAGTCGCCTACCAGAGTGACATCCCTTTCCGCTGCTTTTCAGCAGCAAATACAGCGGCTTTTAGGGCCAAATCATGAAACTGCCCTGGGAGTGTATACTCTTTCGTTCAATCGATTAAACGCCCCTGTGGTATCGGGCCGGGCTTTGATGTCGGAAAAGCATTTATATCTATTTGCGGAGACGAGTGATTTCCATACCCCTGCGGAAACGCTCGATTTGGCTTCCTTTTTGGTGGCTTTGCTGCACGCGAAAAGCGCAATTTTGGTGTTTTCCTCGACTTCGCTGGATCCTGCCCTATTGGAACTGCGCAGTGCTCAGCTGCTAGACCTGCTGAAAGCCCTGCAACTGCACTTCTACCAGTCCACCCACTCCTTCCTCCCTATCAGTGTCTTCGACAGCTACGCTCAAATGCAGTCCTTTAGCAAGTCTCTAGGCAACCGGGATATTGCAGCCTTGCAGGCGCCCACTTCCCTGAAAGTGCAAGAACTGATAATGACCACAGGCAGTGATTTGTATGAAAGCAGGGTGCTGCTGCAGGAGTGCTGGTGCAGGGGGAGACAGGGCTGGCTTGTGCTCACTACTAGGAAGGTGTATGTGGTGGATGGGGACTGGACGTTGAGGGAAGTCAGGAGGCTGGAGGAGGTGCAGAGGGTTGATTACGTTGAAAGCCTCCTTCACATCTACTCCAAATCCTCCACTCTCGAACTGTCCACCTCCGACTGCTCCAAAGTCATCGAACTCGCCATGAAATCTGTAAAATAGCCTTATTGGCACTACTCTCTATTGTAGCTCTCCAAGTCACACAGGATTTCTCTCAGATGAAAGGTGGAGTTCAGCACTGCGCGGACATCTGCAGCCTCCAGAAGCGCCGGAAAGAAGGAAATCAGGTGCAAAAGTTCCCTATCCGACAGGTCATTCGTCCAAGTCGGGATCGGAATTCCATTATCCAGTTGATTTATAAAGCTCACAACCATGTTGTCCACTATCACAATGTCTTTCAACTCCCTGCCCGCTAATAGTCGCAAGTCTTTGATGTACATTCCTTTGGCAGGTATGCAGTTTTCCCTGTACAGTCTGTGGTGGATGAGTCTATGCGTGGGGTCGAGGTAGTCCAACACAGTGTCTGCGTACACTTTCTGAGAGGCGGTGAAAACCATCACTTCGAAAAGGTCGCTTGCAGCGCAAAGACAATCGTAGGCGTATGGACGGATCTGAATCCCGATAGTGGTCAATTCCTGGGAGGGGAGAAGGAGGGGAAGCCGGATATCCGCTTGAGAGACATCGCTGCAGCAGTGGATCAGGGTTTCGTCGAGGTCAAATATGAGTGTCTTTCTACCATAACACCCTGGCTTCCTGAGTAGATTCACTCGCTTCATTATCAGAGTGCCCTGGTCGACAGCGGGTAGGCTTCTGCCAGTTCTGAGTCCTTGCAGTACACTGAGTGCATGCTTCCGCTCCATTTGCGCATTCTTATCGACCTTCGACGTTGATTGCGCTAGGAGGGATGTGAGTTCTGGGGCGAAGGGGGAGGCCGGGAGTGCCTTTTTCTTGGAGTTGTATTGTGGAGACTTGGGAAGGAGGTGGCCGTTGGAGCCGGTAATAGGCCGGAGCGGAGGCAGTTCAGGTCCGAAAGTGCGGGGAGAGGGTGGGAGGGATTTGGGACTTGGGGGCAAAACAGCCAGGGAACGAGAACTATTCATGGTTTCATGTGCTTTGCCCATAGACCCTTCCTTTTCTTCCATATACCCCCACTTCTCTCTTTCCTTCATCCCCACCCACAGTGAGTTGAAACTAGTGCTCTTGCCCAGTCCTTCCTGCCTGCCCCTGCCTTCCTTCCTATCGTAGCTCAGGTTTCTGTTCGTTTGGACGTAGGCTTGGGAGCGGAGGTGGGCGAGAGGTCGTTTTTTTGGGGAGAGTGGACTGATGTGGGTAGCTCCAGATGCCATTTTACTAGTCTTTCTGTGAGTCTGTGGCTGAGACGAGCCTTTTAAAGTCTACTTTTTGATAGGGAATAGCAGGAACACTGCTGGGTCTTTGGAAATCAAGCATAAGTATCAAGATCAAACTCCATCTCATTTACACACTACAAGCCAGACATGCAGTCGCACGAACATCACAGGCAGTCCAGCATTCGAACTTCCGTACCGCAGTTTGTTACTTCCTCTTCCAGTGCATCTAGTCCTCTTTGCTTCGATTCTCGTGAAAGCGTGGTCAATATTGCCCCAGTGGGAGCTTGGCGATATTGAGCGTCTGATCCTTGTAAGGAGAAGGATATGAGTGAGAGTCGGTAGAGACATTCAGAGGAGTTAAGGGTGTTAGGGACTGGGAAGAGTGAGGAGAGCTGAACACATAATCTCGAATGTGTTTGTCTCTTTGTAGCCACTTCTTTATAATGAGAAGGCAAACAGACCCAACTCTTTTCCCGCAATTTCATGCACTCCCGGGATCTATGCAATTTCTGATCAGTAACAACACATTGAAGTCCTGGACTCAGCTCGAGGCAGACGTCAGAAATATCTGCATCAAGTGCAAAAAGCCAAAGATGCTTCAATGAGGAAAAGCTTTGACTTGCACAGTGAGGGGGACTGGTGCAGCTACAGTGAGACCTGTCTGATTCGTGAGAGCTACGAAAGCGTGCGCACTCAGATTCTGGCAGAGAGAAGACAGTTTGATGAGAAGTGGGAGGCTAGGGGCGCCCTGCTGGACTGGATTGAGCCGTTTATTCTCCAAGACGCTCGCAACAATCGTAGAGCCTAATTAGATATAACTGGTCCTGAGTATTTGAACTGTTGGCTTCAGTGGCATAAGCCGAGGACAGAGTAGTTTTGTGTACAGCAGATCTTGGGGAATAGAGAGACTTTCCTAGCATATCTAGCCGGATTTCCCTATTATCTTCCCTGAATCAACTATATCGGGACTAAAGTAATATAAATCGAGCCGACTACTGCAGTCAATAGATACATCTGCACAGTTCAGGTCCAATAGATTAGACTTCTATGAGTGTATATACAACTACGGAACTGAGATATACCCACATATCTTGATTTCCCCATAGTGTTTAAATCAGCTCCTCAGTCTCTCCATTCTAATGAACCCTACAGGGCATTTCGAAGCCGACTATGAAGACAGCCAAGTCTGGGCAGGCCAAACCGAGGCCTTAGTGCGCAGAACTGCAGTGATCGCAGACAGCAACCTCCGCCTCATGCAGCTTCTGCAGGAAAAAGACCGAGAAGGCGCCAAAGTCCGCAGAGAAGTGGAGGAACAGAGGGCGGAACTGCGGAAAAGAAGGACTGTGACGAGGGAGTTGAGGGAGGAGGCGGGGAAGTTGGGGGAGACACTGGTATGAGCGATGTAGTAGAGTCGGAGAGAGGTGCTGATTGAAGGAGGGGAGAGGAGTGGGACACCTGTGCTGTCGGCGGAGAGGAATAGCTACAGCGCTATCAGCAAGGCGAAGAAAGCCGCAAGAGCCACTTCGCCACTAGCTAAGAGCACACAGCGACTGGCAAGCCCCACTCCTCCGAGAGAGAGCGGCAGAAGCCAGGGCTCATACGCCCAAACCAGCAGAAGGACTGGCAGGACAGAGGAGCACTAGGTAGTAACGGAAAACTGCCTCGTCTTAGGGGTAATTGCGAGGGAATTTATAGGCAAATTGTGCTAAACTTGCAGAGGGAATAGCTAAGTCTA
>Ga0247841_10011693_pt1 | contig 11613 bp, 4 predicted proteins | sample LaCruzMarch2015__2_FD_192410 | JGI IMG/M metagenome (GOLD analysis project Ga0247841, IMG submission 192410) | Freshwater microbial communities from meromictic Lake La Cruz, Castile-La Mancha, Spain - LaCruzMarch2015_18m | ecosystem: Environmental > Aquatic > Freshwater > Lake | place: Spain...
TGGCAAAGAGCTGTGCGGTGGATGCGCTGGAGGAGTGCTCATCGTCTGCGCCCATTGGCACCGGCTCATGTTACCAAGCAGTCAAGCTGAAGGTAAGGGCAATCGGTGCAACGTCAAATGAGACTGACTACTTATACTATCAGGTGTCCGGAACTTATGGGCAAGCGTCACTGAAGCCCCTCCCAAAATATTCTAAGCCACTGGCTGGCAATGGTGTCACATACAGCATGGTGGACATAAGCGTGCCCGGCGGCACCACAGACGGGCCAACCACCTCCTACAGCACCAAGGCGATAACTGTTGCGATAAATGAGAGCACCGGTGCGCTTACCGCCACAGCCTATTGTGAAGTCCTTTGCAACAACAAGCGCGGCGATTTGAACGGTGATAGCATAGTGGACTACGATGATATCCCGATTATCCTCAATGTCCTAGACGCGGTTTCAATACTAGGGGCTCAGCCATATCCAAACTCACTAGTGTGTATCGATGCCAATGGGGACCGGTTCGTAAACGAGGACGACGAGCTTTGCGTCTCAATGATCGCTTCTGGCATGAACCCGGAAGATTGCTCGGAATGCTCTGGAGATTCAGAACTAGAGATATGTAATGACGGCGTTGACAACAACTGCGACGGGCAGAATGACACGGAAACTTATAGCAGCACGAACAGGTTCTATGGCTTTGCGCCGCCGGCCCTTGAAGACCTTTGTACATGCACCGCAAATACGCCGTGCTCAATGCTTTGGGACATCGATGGGCTCAGTGGGCAATCAACCGAGCGTGATGTGTTCAGGTGCGCTAAGCTGAGCAATCTTAATGGCGGCAAGTATAAGTGGTATCCCTGGAGGCAGTGGAGGTGCGACAGTACGAAAAGCTCCGCAGGTACGCAACTGAGCTGCGGCGGCTCGTCATATATCTGCCAGCAGGTCACAGATGTATGGACTTGGGTCAAGCAGGGGCAGAACGGTGATGCATACCCGCCAAACCCACTGATTATACCCACTGGTTCGACTCGTTTTGAATGTGATGACGCGTCATTCACCTGCAAAGAGGTGGATGGTGCAGGAACTGACAAGTGCAGCGTCCTTGGCCCAGACGGCTATTGGGGAACCTGCGCGCATTATGGGTGTGATTACACAGGAAAGACATGCAGTATAGTCTACAGCCCCGGGGAGCACAATTGCAGTGTCATCGGCCAAGACGGCTATTGGGGGACATGCGCCCATTTGAAGTGTGACACTGCCACCGAGTCATGTGTCGAGGAAATGGGGCCCGGCGAGAACCAGTGCAACATCCTAGGTTCGACTGGGTATGACGTCGAATGCAGCGGGGCACTCCCTGCGTCGGGATCCCAGACTACTCCTTGTGAGGGGAACTCTTATTTTGCTATGGGGACCAGTAAACAATGCGGCCTGACTCTACCAACATTATACAGCAGCGGCGTAGAAGCCACTTCTCCTGATTTGGGCGTCTTGTTTAAGACCGGATATGAAAGCGTCTATCTTTATGCGTCTGGTGACAACAAGCGAAGTTATATCATTACTCTAAATAATTATACTTTAAGCACTGACGGGGCAACTGATACTGCTGACATCTCCATCACTGATTTTGTTACACGCAGGTCATTAGGGCGAAAGACAATGCCCATGAATGGGCTAATGACTGAGTTTGGAAGCGGGATAACTTTAGCTATTGAGTATACTGGGGATCACGGGGGGCGAGAGTATAGCACCCACGATGGGATCTATAGCCCAGTAATCCTAACGTTTCAAAGGCAATTAAGGGACGGGCAGACGACTACCCACGATCCTGGAGCCGGTTCTTATGTTGCAGCGATACGCCCAAGTTATTTGAATTTTATTGCTTATCTAAAATATCAGGGATACGATCTCCCCGGCTGTTCTAGCGAATTAACTGATATCCCCCCTGCGGATACCTTTGGCTTACTCTACACAGGCATGGAGCATGCATACATGTCCCAAGGAGAGACGAAAGGATTCCTATGGAGCTCAAAATATCAGGAAGTTGGAAGCCAGATTAGGGATGGCAGATATACGGCGTTAGATAATGTAAATATCGGTACCGCAATACGCAGTGGTCAAAATGCCCACCGTATCTATGCAGCAAATCCGGGTAATTATAGTATCTTTGTTACATTAAATAGCGTAGACTCCAATCAGATTGATATCTCTGTCGATTATCCAAAATTAAATTTCAAAATTGATAATTTGACCGTCCCTAAATCTGATTCTAATACCTATAAAGATGTTTCTGCTTATGGATTCCTTTTCAGATGGGATTACCAATCGGGGACCAATGATATACAACTGTATGTTGCAGAGGACCATTATGGCAGTTTTATTGACTTAACCGCATTTTTAGTTGACAGGTGTAACCTGCAATGCCGAGATTATCCCAGGTCTGCTTTCCCAGACTTTAATGTTATCCGCACATCTGAAAGTCAAAGAATAACCTATTTGAATGAGCCCCTAATACCTGCCTATAACATAGCCAGCCCCGGGTTTGTTAATTATCTTTCGTCTGGCCATGGCATATTTGGTTCCAGCCCTTCTTGTGTTAGTGGCTATGGCTGCAAGGGCGTCATTAGTTTTGACAGTATAATCAAGAATTTACCCAATGGCGCCAGAGACGGGCCCATTTTGCGAACAGGTAACTTTTCTTTTGAAGATTTCAGGTCAGGATATCAATGGCCAAGTGCAGTTTTAGGCAGCACTCTTGGGGGTAACACAAACGGAGTTTATCTCAAGGGGTGGGGGTACTATTTTATTACATACATCCAAGGATTTGGTGAAGGCCGGAATGGGGGGCTCAGTAGCGCAGAGGATAAAACCGCATATTATTATGACGCAAACCTGGAATTCTCTTACTCTAAAGCATTGGACTTCTTGAGTAAGAATTGTTATCTACAATGATAACCGTAATAACAATAATAACAATAATGCCGGGCGATTATCAGTCCTAACTAAGGGTGATTACTCGCCCTGCATTTTCCGCATCTGACTCGCCTGCCGGGCGCCGCCACATATGGGTTTTTCTACACCCTCACCTTAATTTTAAGCGATGACCCTCGACGACACCCTATGGGATATCCTCGATAAAGTACATCTTGGGGAGTTCTTCGACAAGCACAACCTCCCCCCGATAGTCTTCCCAATCGCAGTCGTAGCAATCATAGCCGTCATAGCCTTCCTACTCATGTCGCCTTCCGGCACGGCACCGCCGGCCGGCAAATGCGGCGACGGGATGTGCCAGACCCAGGACGGCGAGGATTTTGAGTCATGCCCGGACGACTGCCAGAATCCCAACCCCGTTATAGACAAAGCCATCAAGGTCTATGTCCGTGGCGGGTCTGACTGCAAGAGCCTCAACGTAGTGCTGAAAGAAACTGGCGGCGGGGTCATACAAGAGAGATCCGGCGTAACCGGCAGGGCATTCTCGTTCACGACCAGCAAGGAGAACGTATATGTCGAGGTGTCGTCCTCAGAGTCCGAGGGCAAGCAAGCCAAAACGTCAGACTCAATCAATACGGGCACTACGACTACGATAAACATAGACCTGCCTACAGACTATTGCCCGTCACCGACGCCCGTAACGCAGAAGGGCTCCGTTTCTGTAACCGTAACCGACCGGCAGACCGGCGCAAGCATAAGTGCAGACGTCGCGCTTTTCGACGAAGACGGTACGTTCGTAGACAGCATGACGGCTTCGGGCCAGGGGCTATTCCCAGATCTGGATTCAGGCTACTACTATCTGACAGCCACTGCCTCAGGGTATGCCCAGTATAGCGGGTCATCCGAAAAGTTTTATGTACAGCTGGGCCAGCAGACCAACGAACAGGTCGAGATGGCCAGGTCCACTATCCCCTCGACTGCCAAGGGCAAGCTGGAGGTGTGCGTATCAGGCGACGGCGTGCCTATAGAGCATAGCGGTGAGATAGCGGTTTACGACCTTGAGGGCGAGATGAAGCAGACAGGCAAGCTCAGCGACTGCCCATTGTTCAGGGGCCAGGCCACGTCCGAGGGATGCTTCATATTCACGCTGAATGCGGGCGAGCAGTTCAGTGCAGGGGTAAGGCGCGCCCCGGGCGGGTGCGAAGTCGGCGAGAGGACAGAAGCGGTACTTATAGAGGAGAACCAGAAAGAGACAGTATTCATACACCTTTCATGCAACCTCATAGGCAGCATAAGGGCTATAGTATACGGCGAGGATGAGGATGACATCCGCACAGAGAATTGCACTGTCGAGCTGTATGCCAAGAACAACACCAAGATAACCGACATGGAGGTGGACTCGGAAGGCGATTATACGGAATATGTCGAATTGCCAGACGGGGACAAGGTGTATGTCTATGTCAAGGACGTGCCCTCCGGGTATGTAAAGACCAAATCAAGCACTTATACTATCAAAGCAGGCGAGAACAGGACAGTCGAGATATACCTTGAAACTCCCGCACCACCCAGGCCAAACCTGACAATCGAGGGTGCTGCGCTCTCAAAGAACGTGCTGCAGGTGAATGACAGTTTTGAGTTCACTGCGACTGCAGTAAAGCTCAACGGCACTGCCATAACATCCACCTCCAGCGGCCTCTCTGTCAAGTGCAGGGGCTCGTGGGCGACGAACACACAGATAACCGCCGCTTACTCTAGCGGCAAGTGGAGATGTGCGATGACAGCTCCGATGTCGCCCGGGACAAAAACAGTCACCATGGAGGCCACCAAGGCGCAGGCGAACCCGGCGTCCCAGGCACTGAACATTTACGTGTTCAATGAGACGGTGCAGGGATGCCTCAGCATCTCGGAAGACCTTGATAATCCCAATTATAATACTATGGGCCCAAGAGTAAAGCTGTTTTTCCGCACAATCCAGAACAACGGCACACACGACCTGGTGGCCGACGATCTAGGGGCTGCATATGTCGAAGTTGAATACAAGGGCAAGCCCATTGTCAACAAGACCCTTTCAAGGTTCAGCGCAGGGGTATATACTGCGCAATTCGACGTCCCATTTGCGGGAGAATACACTTACAACGTGTTTGCAGAGAAGGCAGTGGGCAATGCAATGTGCCTTGGCGTCCTTCCAGGAAAGTTCCGTTCGCTGAAGGGATGGCCGACGGGCATGAGGTGTACCGTATCGCCTGATCTAGTCTCACCAGGCGGCCCGGTGAACATAACAGCTGAATTCACGCTGAACGGCCTGCCCTTGACTAACCAGGACCTGAAGGTTACCATATTCGGCAGGGGCGAGCAAAGCCCATCGCCGATGGCATGGGACCCCGAGACAAAGAAATATACCCTAGAGACTCTTGCTCTCAATGCTGACTCCGAGGAGTGCATGTACACTGTCATGTGCTGGTCTGCAGATGACCCAACAATAGCTGCTAACACCAGCCTCTATGCAGTCAGGTCTTCCGGCGAGGGCGTTGACCCGCAGAACTGCGACCCAAGTGAGTGCACTGGCGTTGCCATGGCAAGGGACTGCTTCAGTTACTACGCAGAGAGCCCGTCGGTATCCAACAAGGCGATGGCAAAGAGCTGTGCGGTGGATGCGCTGGAGGAGTGCTCATCGTCTGCGCCCATTGGCACCGGCTCATGTTACCAAGCAGTCAAGCTGAAGGTAAGGGCGACTGGGTCCTACATCAACGAGACATCGTTCTTATACTATCAAGTCCCCGGGTCTTACACTAATCCCCCGACGCAGCCGCTGCCTCTGTTGCCTACTGTACTGCCCATAGCAGGCCAAAACGCCAAATACAGCATCACTGAGGTAACCGTACCGGGCGGCACCAATCCAGGGCCTACCACGTCTTACAGCACCAAGGTCATAACTGTTGCGATAGACAAGGACACCGGTGCGCTTACTGCTAAAGCCTATTGCGAGGTCCTTTGCAACAACGAGCGCGGTGATTTGAACGGTGATAACAATATCAACTCTAGCGATGTGCCTATCATGAGCAACGTTATGGATGCTGTGTCCCTCTTAGGGGCGCAGCCTTATCCAGATGCTCTTGCATGCATAGACGTAAACGGGGACGGGCTTATAAGCCAGGAGGACCTAGACTGTGTCAGTGAAATCGCTTCAGGCTCAGGTGCTACGCCAAATACCTGCTATGACTGCACCATACTATCACCATTGGAAGTCTGTAATGACGGCCGTGATAACAATTGTGATGGGCAGACTGATAATGAAACGTATAATAGCAACACAAGCGGATTCTATAGGTACGCGCCGCCAGCCCTTGAAAACCTTTGCACATGCACTTCAAAGACGCCTTGCGAGATGCTCTGGGACACTGGTTCCGGTTCTGGCGAGTCTCGCTTCAAGAGGTGTTCATCACTGAGCAACGATGGTGAGTATAGATGGTATACCCAAAGCCAGTGGGCGTGTGACAGTTCCAAGAGCTCTAATAATATAGTGTTGACTTGCAACCACATATCTTTCATATGTACTGAGCAATCGGCGGGTTCATACAAATGGGTGCAGCAGGGGCCTAGCCAACTTTCTTACCCGCCAGTTTTGGATACGCCACCAGGCCCGACGCAAACCGGGAATCTCACATGCAATTACACGACAAGCTCTTGTGACCTAGTCAATCGCCCGCTGACGGCTGGCGAGGTGCCATGTTCTGTTAGGGGTACCAGCGGATATCTTGGAACGTGTGCCAAAAAAGTATGTCATGGCAGTACGTGCTCTGAAGAGCCGTGCACCGCAGGAGGGTCATGCATAGGTAATTGCAGCAGTAATGCAGACTGTTTATCCTACTACTTTGTTTGTAATGATGCCCTTAGAACATGTGAGCGAAAATCCGGCACTGGACCTGGCACGGGCGAACGCAGTTGTAGTGTGGAAGGGACTGACGGTTATTGGGGCACGTGTGCCTTCAGGACATGTGGTGACAACAATACTGGTTGTGTGGTCGTCGAGGGAGGTTCGGGGCCTGACAATTGCACTCAGAACAGTGATTGCCCAATAGATACCACAATTCCCTCGCCTTTATTCGGCCTTTTAGAATACTCCACTAGTCGCACTTGCTTGGAGGGTTATGCGATGGTTGGTTTTGACTGTCACAAAAGCCCGACGGATACAACAGGCAATTGTAACCAAGACAAGAGCAGGGCTCTTTGCATGAGGCTCCCGCCGGGTGCTATTGTAATAGGAACACCACAGAACCGCCCTTTGTCTGGAAACAACTCCCCAGCATGCAGGGTTAATGAAATAGCTGTAGGCTTCGCTTGTGTGGACGGCACTGGGACCAGTGCTAATTGCAATGCTGTTAATATGCGACTGGTATGTAGTGAACTAAAAACTGGCACCGTAATATGGGGTGATCCTGGAGACACTGACATAGCAAAGGGGCTTTTAAATTGTAGTTCTGCCCTTAGTGCAGCTGGCGGCGGGCAGGGTTATATCACTGGGATGACTTGTTATAGCAAGGTTACTCCACCAACCACAGCTGGTTGCAATTCCTTATATATGGCATTAACCTGCACGAGGCTGTCTTCGACAAACACTATAGTCGACTAGCCTTAGTCGACTAGCCTGCCTTCAGCTTTAATAACCCTTCCAATAATATAAGACAGTATTAAGTCAGTATTAAGTTAAGACAGTATTGAGTCCGCATTAAGCAACCTGGCGGATAATTCGGCGATAAACGATAACAATGGGCCTTTTCGACAATATAAACCAGAAATGCTGGGCAATGCTTGACTGGCTATGGGACAGGCACATACCGATAGGCGCGGTCTTTGAGAAATTGCGCTTACCAGCAATACTGTTCCCGCTGGCGATAATACTGATAATACTGTTGGCGTTCTTCCTTCTCTCATCGCATGGCAGCACAGGCCCCTGTGGCGATGGGAATTGCATGAGCACAAACGAAACGTGCGAGACATGCCCCCTCGATTGTGGGGAATGTAGCTCTATCACATCGGGCTTAATCCTGACTGTCGAGGTGATGGGGCAGGTTTCTGAGCCCATCACTGTCGAGATATTTGACGCCGAGGACGATCTAGTAGATACAACAACAGAAAGAAAAGCCCTGTTTGAATTCACAAAGCTCGAAGCAGGCAGTTATTCAGCAAAGGTCACCTGTCCAAACGGCAAGAAACAGACCTCCAGGCCAAAGACGATAAAGAGCGGTGACAGCAAGATATCAGTGCTTCTGCCTGACGGGTGTTTTGATTACCCGATTGGTCTGAATAACGAGCCGTTGGTCACTTTTGGTAATATAGTCGTGACGGCAAGCGATACCGACACAGGCGAGCCGATCGAAGCCTCAGTCGCGGCACTAAGGGTAAGCGATAACGGTGTTGAGGCGACCGGATTCTCGTCTGGCGGAGAAACGACCCTGGCAGTGCGTTCAAATGACCGCTATTATCTTACGGCAATAAAAGAGGGGTATGAAAGTTATGACGGGTCTGCTTATGATTTCTTTATGTTGTCCGGTGATACAGTCTCCAAATCAGTGCAGATGAGGTCTCTTGGCGTTCCTGCCGGTTCCATGGGGAGCCTAAGAGTCTGTGCGAGGTCCGGCACTGCGCCGATGACTACGGGCCAGATATTAGTATCTGAGATAGGCGCCGGAGAGCTAGAGTCTGCCTTCCTGACGCAGGCCGACAACGGTTGCGTCACATTTGAGCTGCTAGTAGGAAAGAGCGTACAAGCTACTTTGATATCGCCGCCCCCAAACTGTATAGCACCGGGTTTCTCCTCACCAGTGATAATATCTCTGACTCAGCCGGGGCAGGTAAACCTGCAGGTCACATGCGGAGACCCTGCCTTTGTGAAGGTGATAGTCCACGACCAGCAGGGCAACATACTAACAGACGAAGCCACAGTGACCCTTTGGAATGCAGCCACAAAGCAGCAGATACCAGGAACTGGGGACGATTCATCATTAAGCATTGCTGCGAGCCGGTACACTGAGGAGCTGGCTGTGCCTGCGAATACCCTTATACAAGCCAAAGCCACCAGCGTGCCGCTTGAATTCATAGACACGGTATCCGGGCCGGCATCCTTCTTGCCTGGGGAGCACGGCTCAATAGACATAATACTCGGCAGCCGAGACCGGGGCCAATTCACGTTCCTAGGCGCTTCAGTTATCTACAGCCCGGCGACCCCCGGTTCGCCAATCAAGGTCTTTGTGCAGCAGATATTGTTCAATGGCACTGTATTGACGTCTGAGAACAGCGATGTTACAATGATACTAGGCGATATTACATATGACGCCGAGTACGTAGTACAATGAGACGATGGGGAGAAATGAGCTACTTAGGTCTAAGAAGGGCTTTTATATCATCTCACCGTTCTTGGGATTCTTCTTCTTTCTTATAACTGTTAGCACTGCGTCCATATTTCTAGCAGAAAACAATCAGCAAATAGAAACCGCACGGGGTGGTGAAAGCCAAAGCGTCATATTCATTTCTCATGCTATACAGGCAGATGCAGTAGAGGTTTTTCTCCAGAACTATTTACAGCACGAGCTGGATACCTACGAAGTGAGTGCGGATTCTGAAGCGCTGACGACTCTTTTAGAAAAAAAAGTAGGGTTAGCTGTGTCTGGAGAGATGCAAGCGACTTATCTGGGCATATACGCCAATGCCTTTAGTACCAATTGCTCAACAGCCGAGAAAGCATGGTCCTTCTTCCACTTGAAGTTCAACGGATACGGGATAGAAGTATTCGGTACCAATAAGGAGTTCAATGTCAATCCATACACTGGCATAGGCCAGCTGACTGCAGTCCGGCCTTATCTTTCCCAGTACGGGCTTCGGTGCCTCAAAATAGAGCCGCCAATAAATGCTACAATAGATCTCAGGGTCGAAAGGCCAATCCTCCTCGACGCGAACTGTATCTGTTGCCAGACGAATGGGTTTGGGGCGTGTTATGATTGTAGAAGCGGGACTTGCACATCGCTCACGGATACCGCCATAAATATCAAAAACTGCCAATATTGCCTTGGATACGTACCGCCTACATAAGATTTAATTCGTGTCACCTAATAGTTATTTATATATGACTATAATCAAATCTACCGCTTTGCTATTCACTATTAATAAGAACTAATCTGAACTAATCTGAACTAATCTGTTTTATTTAAATTGTAAGATTAAATTGTAATATAGTATTTAAATTGTAATATAGGGGGTTCCATGGGTTATTATGAAAGTGTCTACTCAAAGGTGGACTACAGGGTTTGGCTTTTTGCCGTTCCATTGATAGGCATACTTCTGGCGCCCTTTGCCCTTAACGTGCAACTCGGCATAGACTTCACCGGCGGTACGGAGATACAGTTGCTGACAGAGAAGCAGGTATCAGCCGGCCAGCTCCAGTCTGCCCTCTCCCAATGCGCGTCCGACCTCAGGATAAATCTCCAGTCTTTCAGCGGGCACACGACTGCGATAATAAAGAGCAAGCAGGAGATAACAAAGGAGTGCTCGGATACCGCGCTCGCGTCGATAGGGTTCTCTCAAAATGAGCTTGAAAGCATCCTGCCGTCGACCTTCAAGCCAGAGCTCGGCAAGGTCCTCCTCCAACAGGGTATAAACATCTTCATAATAGCAGGGATATTAATGGCATTGGTGATATTCGTAGCATTTCGCTCAATCATCCCCTCAGTTGCGGTAATACAAGCGGCTGTGCTGGACATAACTATAGGCCTCGGGCTACTCTCTATATTCGGCTTTGAGCTTTCACTAGCGGGTTTTGCAGCCCTCCTCATGGTCATCGGCTACTCGGTTGACGACAACGTAGTCCTGACCTCAAGCGTTCTGAAGGAAAAAGGCAAGCCACTTGGCCAGCAGGTGAACCAGGCGTTTGCTACAGGTATTACAATGACCGGGACCACCATAGCTGCCCTTAGCTCAGTCGCAATAGTATCGGCAGTCGTGCAAATCGATACAATCATGCAGATATCAACAATCCTCCTCACGTGCTTAATCGTCGACTTCGTCACGACGTGGTTCACAAATGTGGCCGTATTGCAGTGGTATTTCGGAAGGCCAAAGTCGCAAAAAAAGAGGATCAAATTCAACTTGTTTAGGTCTTAATAAATTTGTTTAGATAATAATTATGGAGCTAGTAAAGAATTGGCGGATAGTATTGTTGTGCGGTCTCATCATAGCTTCGCTGTTGTTGGTTTCGACAAAGGGGCTATCATTCGGCATAGACTTCATCGGCGGCACAGAGCTGAAGATGGAGCTCGGCAAGGGCGGCGAAGCTTATACCGATTCTGTAGTCGAGATATTGAAGAACAGGCTCAACGGGTTAGGGCTGAAGTCGACTCAGGTGTTCAAAGAATCGGACGGGCTTCACATAAACATAAGGGTCGCATCGGTTAATCAAACAGACCTCAACAAGGTAAAGGAGATAATAAACCAGCAGGCGGTCTTCGAGCAATTAGTAGAGGGCCAGTTGTGCGCGAAGGGCGAAGAGATACAGCTGGAGGTAACCCGCCAGGGCGGTGCCGTGACATATGGCAACCAATGGGAAGTCTATGTCAAGACCAACGGCGACGCGCCCGCACGCTGCGGAAAGGTAATGGAAGGAAAGTCTGACCATATGACCGACATATTCCTTGACCGCCCGGCAAAC
>Ga0247841_10011698_pt1 | contig 11610 bp, 10 predicted proteins | sample LaCruzMarch2015__2_FD_192410 | JGI IMG/M metagenome (GOLD analysis project Ga0247841, IMG submission 192410) | Freshwater microbial communities from meromictic Lake La Cruz, Castile-La Mancha, Spain - LaCruzMarch2015_18m | ecosystem: Environmental > Aquatic > Freshwater > Lake | place: Spain...
GTCTCCTCCGTTGCCTCCGTGTGCGATGACCACTGCATTACCGGAAATGGTGAGTCTTCCGCCCCCCCTTTCTTCGGCGCCCCCGATGCCTGCCCCTGCGAGCCCACCCCGCGCGATGACGACCACGTTGTCTTCTATCCTAATTTCACCTGCGTCTCCCGCGTAATCACCTCCAATGCCTGCTGCTAATTCTGCGCCTTCTGCAACGAGCGTTCCACTCCCTTTAATCTTGAGAAGTGGATCACCGCCTGCTTTGCATACTCGAATAGCAGAAAAAGATTCAGTTTCTGTGGCCTGTGCGGTTGTTTTCAGGATATTACTTGTCCCTGGGGCAAGAAACATTTTCACGAGAGAGGAGTTGGCTAGCTCGATGGGCACATCTTGATCGCTATGAATCACAACATTGCTCAACGTAATGATAGTTTCAGAGCCAGATGAAAATATCCACGGCGTATCAATTAAGATCGTATTGGCGGTGGGTGTACTGTTTCCGTAGATGATAATGTTGGGAAAAACATTATTAATCGGTTCATAGGCGACGGTGTTCCCGTTCTGAGTGACTTCAAGATTGTCACCATTTTTAGTAAAAGTAAGAGACCCAGTCTCTATGTTGTAGCTCTGTGCGAGGGAGGTGCCAGAGATTATCACGAGAACAAGCCACGTCAAAATAAAGTATCGTTTCATGCTTATGTTACCTTTCTTCCGAATCAGAGAATTTAAATGCGAGTGCGGTACCACTAAGAAACATTTTTATACAATAACATTTACCTTAAAAAATGTCCATCGTGAAGGGGGTTGGGCGCAGTTTCGATTTCGATTTGGTTGTATGCATTCTAAGGTGGCGTGCTACCCGAGCTGTCGACACACCTTTTCAGCAGTATTACTAGGCTCCAAGGAAGGGAGAAGTAAAGCCAAGAAGAAGTACAATAACCTAAGTGAAATGTGTTGACCCTGAATGCACGCTCCTATAATATGACAAACGAAAACGGACCTAACGGATGGCGTCATTTTTAAGCATCCGAATGGCCCGAACCACCCACCTTCGCGAATACGACTACGGTGGGCAGGCACGAATGAATTAAAATAAGGCAATTCTTAAGTGATGGACAAGCTGATAAATCTCATAATGATGCTGTTTCGGGAGCCGAAATACCAGCCCTTGCGCTATTTAGGGGTGGGTGCTTGGAACACGGTATTCGGTGCCTTTGTCTATGCAGCCCTTCACTATTTCTTCAATACGCGCATCCATTATCTCCTTTTGATCATCCCTGCAAATATTTTTGCCATCACGAACGCTTTTCTCTGTTATAAATACATTGTTTTCCAGACGGAAGGCAAAGGGTGGCGCGAGTATTTTAAATGTTACCTTGTCTATGGATGGATCGCGCTCTTGAATGCTGGTTTTCTCTATCTTCTGGTCACCTTCGCCCACCTTCATCCTTCCATTGCTAATTGCTTTTGTATCCTGACCTCGACAACTATTAGTTACTTTAGTCACAAGCACTTCTCGTTTAGGGGTTAATCCCACTATGATAATTTTGTTATCTGGAGGCGGAGGCATTTAAACGTTTCCCCGCCCGCAAATAGATGAAGAACCAGGCGAGAACGGCTGTGCATGTTGCCGCATGGATGCTGAGCGGTAACAGGCGCCAGTGCTGGGAAAGCGCAATCGTTGAGGCACCAGCGGGCACTACAATCGCGGCCCACTGTCCGTTCGCCTGCCCGACCGGCACCTCTTTTCCGTTCACTGTGGCGGTGAGGTTGGGTAGGTAAGGCTCATTGAAGACAAGAAGAGAGGGTTTGGCTACTTTATCAATGGTTCCCCGAGTGACGTAGATGCCTTTCTGTCTGCGCATGGCCGAGAGTGCTACAGGCACAGGAGGAGAGTCAGTAGGGCGGGTGGTTGTGGATGACAAAGAAGCAACAGGCAACCCTATGGCATAGGATTGCAACGCCCCAGATTGCTGGTCCGCAGGTATATCCCCCTTCCAGCTACTGTATAAAGCCGGTAATGGGGCATAGGCTTTTATTTCCGCCAAGACAATGCTGTTCTCTTGGGGTGGACAGCTTCGGATGGTGCCATTATTTTGAATCTGGAAGTCGTTGATCGGGGTAACGATGTTGCGTTGAAGAAGAGAAGAGATCTCTTTCCGTGGCAGTAAGATGAAGCGGACCCCTTTGATCTCCCAATACTTGAGCGGTTCATTCTGATATCTTTTGAACAGTTCATGTTGTGCAGGATCATAAGGACTGGGAGCCATGTTGGGATAGCCATGAAGCCTCAGGGAGGCGCTGAGCCAGTCTTGCTGCTCATCCCCGGAGGTCACGTAGTTGATCATGTTGGCCGGATGTCCTCCCGTTCTATTCTTTAACGCTTGAACAATAGGGTTCATCGCGTGATGGGGGCCCACATTGACAACCTGGACATATCGCCGGGCAACAATAGCCAAATCAACCGTCCCGATGATAATGATCAAGGCGATGATGGTGTTCTGAGTAACGTGTGTCAGCTTGGTCGTTCTGGACAACCAGAACAATAATCCAGCCAGTGTAAACACGATGAATAACGTTCGGGCAATGTTTGATAACGAATATTTTATTAAGGTCGGAGCCAGGTTGCCAAAGCCAAGCTGGCTGACATAGAGGGTCAAGGCTTCCGAATTTGACATGAAGACCACCCATGCGATGATGAGCATGCCCAACAGGAAGGCAGGGACCCACCAGGCCTTTCTCTTGAGGGTCTCTAGTTCTGTTCTTAGGAGAGCTTGGATACCAAATCCAGCCAACATGGCAACGCCAATCTCAGCGAGGTGCAACCATTTGACGGGGGCCCGCAGATAGTCTGCAAAGGGTAAACAGTAGTAGGGGAAGTTGTAAAATGGGGTGAAGCGCCCCATTGCAAATAAGACGATTAGAAGCGATGCAATTCCCCAGAACGGGACATCCTGGTAACAGGGGGTTTCTGTATCGAGAAGGGCAACGCTCTTTTGTTTCCGCATGGCCAACCATCCCATGATCCCGATGAGTGAAAGCGTGAGTGTGACGATTCCTAGGTAGACGGTGTGTTGCCTCAAGTTAGGGCGCATTTTCCCGATTTCGAACTGATAATCCCGTCCGAGTCGTCCCCAGTAGGGATAGGGTGGGCGGAAAGAGGAATCACCAAAAACGCCTGGAACAAAAAACTCGAGTGTATCTTCGGGCGGAAGGCTCCAGTTCGTGCAAAAAACCCATTGGGCGAATTTTTGCTTTGCCTCTGTGCCTGGCGCCTTGTCTGCTTCTTTGACATTACCAGCGGCTTCCTTAAAATGATCCTCGCGCATTGACTTCGCAGATGTAAACGAAGCGTGAAGCGTTAAGAACCCGACTAACAGCAAAACTGTGATAGTGAGCAAGAAGCGTGGATAAACCTGCCAGAGAAATTGAAACGACTTTGTGTTTTCCCATTCTTTAAAAGAACACCAAATGCCATACGTTGCCAAAAGAAACATGGCGATCATCCAGACATCAACCTGCGGCATAGACCAGGCAAGCGTCATACCTAAAAGCGCAAAATAAATCAGTTTTCGAGTCTGAAAACAACGATTGAGCAGGGCGAAGGGTAATACAATGAATCCCCAGTTCAAGGTCGTTCCCGCGTGCCCAGCTTGAAACAAAGTAAACCAGTAACCCATAAAGCCAAACAGTAATCCCCCTCCATATGCAGCAAGGCGCGAAAGATTTTGAGTCCGCAAATAATAGAACATCGAGAGGGCGGCAAAGAAGCCAGGGATCATCCAAAAGAATTCGGTCGTCCAAAGGGAATAAGCTAAAAAACCTGCTGGAAGCAGGGGTGTAAAGTATGTGGTATCACCCGATAAAATCCGCGAAAAAAACTCAACAGAAGATGCCTCTGGAAAGAGGTTCGGAAAGTCTGAAGCGGGCAACGTTTGGCTAGTCCCTAAAATGGGCCAGAAAACATATAGCATGCACGACCAGAAGAGGCTGGTGAACAACAAAAAGGCAACGACAGACTGCCGACGCAACAACTGAATGATTCGCTTCATTATTCTAACTCCTCTGGTGTTCCTGGGTTACATCATCTCTTGGCTGAGCTAGGGCGTACTCATATTCGAAGAAACAGGCCCTGCAGTGTACCGTTGAGGTACTCTTTGAAATCCTTTACTCGCTCATTCGCTAGATAAACACGGAAATAATAGGCGCACCAAAGTGGAATAAAGCAGAGAAAAACAAGATAGCACTTGGAATATCGTCTCATGAAGAGAATACGGTTCCGCGCAATAAAGTAACCCCTGTTCAAAAGGCGATGGGCATTTTGACTCTGGAAGGGGATGTCATGGAAGCCAACGACATGAGGCGAATAGAACGTGGGAAACCCATGTTTCTTGTAGCGAAAGCAAAATTCAGTGTCATCGTAGTTGGCAAAGAAAAGATCATCGAACCCGCCCAATTTTTGAACCAAGCTGTAACGCGTAAAAATGATTGAAGGTGCAACGCCAACTTGCCGATACGTTTCAAACTGTCCCTCGTCTTGACCGCAATAAAACATGATTTTTCCGGTATACAAGTTAATGTCTGTGCCAGCAGCCCATATCCAGTCGTGGCGTTCCTTGTAAAGGACTTTTCCTGTTAAGATGCCAATGGGTTCCTGTTGCTCAAGAGTTTTGAAATCATGAACCAGATTCTCAAGACAATCCTCCCGGATGAGGACATCATGATCCAAAAATAGAACGAATTCACAATCAGGTTCAATATATTGAATGCCTTTGTTCCTGCCACCCGTGACGCCTAGATTAGTATTTTGGCCATAATAGTGGATAGCGGGGCAGGTGGCTAATTTCGACGTGAAGAGCTTTTTATATTCCGGGCATTGACTGTTATCAATGACAATGATCTGATAGTTCTGATAGGTGTTACGCGTAATCGAATCAATGACCGACTCTATGCCTCGATATTCATAGAGGGGAATAATGATCGCAATTTTGGGCGTTTGTAAAGACATGGTTTGATCCAGAATAAAATTACGAAGGTCTCTTTTTCCCTACAATTACTAAATGATACGGGAAGAAAACAGCAATATGAAGAATATGAATATTTAGGTGTTCAAATAATGCTTTGGACAGCTCTTCCGTGAAAACATGATGGTGCAAATAGCGTGTTTCAAGGTTGTTAGAACAGCGTTCTTTCAGTTGCAAGGGACTGGTTAGGCCTGGATCAAGGCAAAGATCATGCAGGTTCAATGTTTCTTCAAGATGCGTCAAATCAGATTCTGAAACATCACGTTCAAAATCACCTATCAAATGTTCGAGTTTTGTATCGGGCCGCTTGCGATCAAAGGTGAGGGCTTTATGGGGTAAGACAAGCGCGATCATGCCCTGCGGCTTGATAATGCGCAACCACTCCTTCAGGGCACGGATGGGATTGGCCACGTGTTCGAGGCAATGCGAGGAGATCAAAAAATCATATTTTTCAGATGGAATGTCCCTCAAATCACTGGCATCCAGGATATATTGGTGCCCTGAGGGTTTATCCCTGTTAAAATTAAACGAAGGGCCAGGCAGCAGGTGTTTGTTCCATGGGGTGAACGAGTTAAAATTACAATTATCAATTGCAGATGCGATGCAATAAACAGGAAGCATGCCCGTTTTCTCAAATATTTTGCTAGGGCCCCCGATTTCAATACCTGTCTTGTCCCCAAACCAACTGTACAGGGTTTTCCTAGAATAAAACGATTTTACATACAATTGCTTCCAAAGGGATGAAATAAAATGAGACCAGCCAAATCGCTGAATAAAAATAATGCTCCGGCGAATAATTCTAATCATAGAAGTGATCTACTCTTTCTCGGATACCTTTATTCCAACAAACTCGATCTCGCTTATGGGCAGGCCAGCCCAATCCCACAAGAGAGGAGAAAAATTCGCTAAAAACTCTAATGGCTTGGCTATACTTTTTCGATACGCAAAATTAATACGAAGGGACTTTTCTTTAAACAGATGTTTGCCCCCGAATTGATAAGGCACTTTCATACAGAGTAATTTGGGTGTAAAAACACTAAAGGGCCAGCGATGTAGATGCCAAATGGCAAAGGGGCTGCGAAAATGGGGGACCCGGAAATGGATAAGCCCCTCTGGTTTCAGAATCCGATGGATCTCAAGCAGTGTCTTTTCAATATCTGTTACATGTTCAAGAAAATGACACATATAGACTTCATCTACGGTATTGTCACCCCAAGGCCAAGGGAACGTCATGAGATCGCAGCGAATATCAGGCGAACCATGGAGATCTACATTGCTGTAGCCATCCATTTTCTGATCACCACAGCCAAGATTCAACTTCATATCAGATTCTCCTCTTGAACGAAATAGTTGTATAAGCATCCCATAGGGAAATGGGTTTCTTTTTCGCTAATCTTTTGTAATCATGAAGGCGGAATTGCCCAGTCAACAAGCACTGCAATTTATAAAGCATAAGATTATCGGTTTTTAACGAGGTTGTCTATTAGATTTCTAGTTGCCAAAACACAAAACCCATGTCCTCGGAAGGAACACGAGGAAACTTGAATCCGAGGGCGGATTCTGATAAAGTCACCCAAATCAGAGCCTTCAGAATGTAAAATGATCAAAGAGTACTATAGTCAGTTAAAAAAGCAGATCAAATCCCGGCTGGGGGATCAGTGGTGGTATACTCTGATTCTTTTTGTGGCGCTTCAGTTTGGCTCTGTCATTAATGCGTTTATTGGTCTCTGGCTGGTTCCTAAATATGTCCCTCAAGAGGAGTTGGGAGCCTTGTTGCCGTTGGCCCAAGTTGGCTTGGCGCTTGGAATCCCCCTCAGTATCTTTTGTGGGACACTCAGTAAATTTGTTAATAAATATGCAACCCATGGGGAGTATGGAAAATTAAAGGCATTGCTTCGCGATACCGGACTTCTAACCTTGTTTCTTTTTATGGGGATGATGGTTTATTCCAGATATGTGATCCAACCCGTTTTTGAACGGTTACGTGTGGCTGAGGGAAGTTTAGTATTGTTGATCGTGTTTTCAGGGATCGTCACATCGGTTACTCCCGTCACGAATATGGCTTTGCAAGGATTGAAAAGCTTTCGTTTGTTAGCGGGTATTGGCCTTATTATGGCACCGATCCGGCTGGGAGTGATGTTGATTACGTTGCCGATCCGTGGCATCTCAGGGTATTTTGTCGGACAGATTATGCCCAACCTGCTCAGTATTATTTTATCGGCTTTCGGGTTGAGGCATATTTTCGCTCGAACGATAAAGGCGGAATCCTATTGGCGGAGTGATGGCGGGGCGATCTTAAAATATATGATTCCGTATGGACTCTATATTCTTCTTGGAACAGCTCAGGGGACCTGTGAGACCTTTGTGATCCGTCATCGCCTCCCTGATTTTGAATCAGCCGCTTATTACATGATTTCGCGTTTTGCGGAGATAGGAGCCATGGCTGGAATGGCGATCATTTTTGTGATGTTCCCCTATATTTCCGAGCGCCATGAAAAGGGAACATCATCCAATCGCCGACTGTGGCAATCCATGGCGGGTTCTCTGTTCGCAGGCCTTGTTATCGCGATCATCTTTTGGCAGATGGGCTCATGGATGTTTAGTTTGTTTCTTCCCTGGCACCCCTATATGCCGTTTGTTAAACAAATGGTCTTATTGACGGTTCTGCAGGCTGTTCGCATTTCAGGTGTTTGTTTTGTGACACATGAAGTGGCCTGCAATCGCTTTGGCTTTCTTAAATATTATGGGAGCCTACTAGTTCTCGAGATCGTGTTTTTGTATGGGATCACGGGGTTTGGCTTCTTCGCGCCGTTTATCCCCAGTGAGTGGATTGAATCGCTTCGAATATTTAATCCTTGTCGGCTGGACTTTGTGTTGATGGTCATGATGGCATCTACACTCTTGGGATTCATGATGGTGCTTGTGCATGCTTTTGTATCAGGTTTTCATTTGAAGGAGCATTCATGTGATTTGCCAGCAGATTAGCACGATAAATGTTTTAACCTCGACATAAATGTTTTGCCGTTGCACTATCCATACGTCTCCATTATAATTAAGCAACTTTCGGATTTGTTTCTTTATAGACCGCTCAACGTTCTTCGGAATAGGGCGTAAAAAGATACTGTAAGATTGGGTGATGCGCTATGGCTGAAACATTAGGATCTCTCTGTGACAAGTTGTCGATCGTCAAACTGAAGCAGTTTCACTGTGATCATGAGCAAAAGGCCCAGAGTTTAATAACTCAGGAAGCGCAATTGGTTGCTGAAATGAATGCGTTCCTAGAGGATGCCCTCTCAGGCAGGACACCTGTTGCGCGTTTAAGTTTTAGTGCAAATAAAGTGTACAAACAAACGGGTAATGAACTTTCTCCAGTTCCGGAAGGGTCGATTGGTGCAGCGTTTGCTGAGCTGTCGAAGGTTAATTGTGACCTCTGGCATGAACAGGAGAAGGTCTATGAGTTCGAAACCGTGCCTGCAGAGGAGAAGAATACGGTCGTGAAACAGCTGGCACTTTTGAATTTACGTCGTAATCAGTGTATTGATGCGATTGACAAGGTTTTAATTAGGAGTATAGAATGTATACTGAGATAAAAAAATGTCGCATCTGCGGTAGCACTAGCCTATTAGAAGTTTTGTCCCTTGGGGAACAGCACTTGACAGGGGTTTTCCCAAAAACAATTGACACGCCAGTGACAAAGGGCTCCCTGGGAATGGTCTGGTGTCAGGACTGTAGCTTGCTTCAGCTCAAGCAGTCCTATAGCCTTGATGAAATGTATGGCGATAACTATGGTTATCGTTCGGGACTGAATGCGTCTATGGTGGCTCATCTAACCCATAAGGTTAGGGGGCTCGAACGTCTGGCCCAGCTCTCTGACGCGGATTTAGTCATTGATATTGGAAGCAACGATGCGACATCTTTAAAGGCGTATTCCGGCAAACATCGCAAAGTGGGCATCGACCCTACAGGAAAAAAGTTTGCTGAATTTTATACAAAAGATATTGCGCTTATACCCGATTTCTTTTCCGCTGAAGGCTTCCGTGCAAAATTTCCAAAGGACAAGGCAAAGATTGTGACGTCCATTGCTATGTTTTACGATTTGGAGAGCCCTGTCAGCTTTGTAAGGGATATTGAGGCTGTCTTGGCGGATGACGGTATCTGGCATTTTGAACAGAGTTACATGCCCTCGATGCTTCGCACGCATTCGTATGACACCATCTGCCACGAGCATCTGGAATTTTACTCCTTCAAGGTTGTTAAAAATATGCTGGAGCGTTGCGGCCTGCGGGTGATCGATGTCCAGATGAATGCAATTAATGGTGGTAGCTTTGCAGTGACTGCCTGTAAAAAATGCGCCCCATACCGGTCAAATCTGCCCATTATCCAATGGATGGTACAACAGGAAGAGGACATGGGGCTCGATACCCCCCGCCCATATCGAGAATTTGAGGAAAACGTCTTCAAGCACCGGAAGAATTTGGTGAGCTTAATCGATTCTATCGTAGGTGATGGCAAAAAAGTCTTTGGTTATGGAGCCTCAACAAAAGGAAATGTTTTGCTCCAGTTCTGTGGTTTGACATCGCGTCATATCCCGTGTGTTGCAGATGTCAACGAGCAAAAATTTGGAAGCTTTACACCAGGCACGCATATTCCGATTATTTCGGAGAAGGACGCACATGCAATGAAGCCTGATTACTTTCTGGTTCTACCCTGGCACTTCAAGCACACGATTCTTGAGCGAGAGAAGGAGTTTCTTGCCCGTGGTGGAAAATTCATCTTCCCGTTGCCAGAAATTGAAATTGTATAAAAAATGAATGTTAAAGAAATACTTGGGATGTATCGTCAACTGGCTTGGCGTGATTTTTATGGCAGGGCATTAAGAAGGGTTTTTGATTTTGCTATACCCCAGACCTCGTATTCTCAGGCCGGAGAAGACATGGTGGTTGATTTTCTATTACAAGGAGTAGGTATTCAGCCTCTTTATTTAGAGTTGGGTACAAATCATCCGAAAGCAGGCAATAATACATATAAGTTTTATCGGCGTGGTTGTAGCGGGCTATTGGTTGAAGCAGACCCATCACTCATTCAGGCAATTAAAAGAGCAAGGAGAAGGGACACTGTTTTGAATGTTGGTGTTGGTATCGATGATTCTTCTTCCAAGAAATTTTATATTTTTGACTGCTCGGGTATTAATACATTTGATGAAAAAGAAGCGATGGCACGGGATCAGAGCAGTTCTACAAAAATTAAAGCTGTTATTGATATCCCGATAATGAGTGTAAACAAGATCATTGCGAAGTATCTGCCACGGACCCCAGATTTTCTTTCAATAGACATTGAAGGGCTGGATTTGGCTGTATTAAAAACCTTGGATTTTGAGCTATATCCTATACCTATTATCTGCGCTGAAACGTGTCTTTATTCAGAGACGCATATTAAGGAAAAAGACTCAGAAATTGAGAGATTCTTGGCAACGAAGGGGTATTTTGTCTATGCGGATACCTATGTCAATACGATTTTTGTCAACAAAAACTGGTTTCAATCCGCGCAGAGTTAGATATGATCCATTCGCTGCCTCGATGATTAGGCATCGTAGATTTTCTGATAAGTCAATCGTCAGCGGAGCTGGAATTATTGAATGAGTAACTGTATCAAACAAAGACACGAAGACACGATGAAAAGAGACAATTTTAAATTCTTCAATTTCGTTATTTTTAAATGCGTGACAATTTGACCGGGTAATAGCCAAGCCCCAGCCAGAGATACAAGGAACAAGAAAGGATTTGTATGAAAGAGGTATTTGATCGTTATGTTGAATCAACGCTTATTTGCGATCGTCCGACAGATTTCTCATTCTGTGTGTATAACACGAATTATCAGAGCTTTCTACCAACCGACAAGTCAGCCGTTATTCTAGATATTGGTGTTGGGGTCGGCGGATTTCTAATCTTTCTTCGAGATTTGGGGTATCTGAATGCTAGGGGAATTGATATTTCTCCGTCCACAATCAAGAGCTGTCAACAGAAGGGGTTGGCTTGCGAATTGGTAGAAGATACTGTTAAATGGCTTGATATGCATGTTGATGAATTTGACTTTATTGTTTTACTGGATGTTATTGAGCATATACCCAAAGGCGAGCTGATTGGATTCCTTTCGGCCATTCGTCGGAGTCTGAAGGAGAAAGGAAGGCTTCTCATTCAGACCAATAACATGCAGTCGCAGGACTCACAGTTGATGCGATATGGCGATATTACACACCACCTTGGGTTCTGCGAGACCAGCATGAGGCAAGTTTGTTTTATAGCAGGATTCAGCCAGGTGGATCTCTTTGGCCTTGAGACGTTGTACGCATTTAGACGCTCGCATTACATCCGACAGACGCCTTTCAAGGCTGTCCGTCATCTGGTATTCACATGTATACGAAATTTTTATTGGTGTTTTGTACGTGCAATGCGTCGCTTGAATTGTAATACTGGGGTATCCACTTGACTGGCGTGACCACAATATGTAGTATGTACGGCTATGGACGATTACCCGAAAACACTTTCTGATCTAGAACAGCGTTTTGCCACAGAGGAGGCGTGTCGTAAGTATTTGA
>Ga0247841_10011699_pt1 | contig 11608 bp, 12 predicted proteins | sample LaCruzMarch2015__2_FD_192410 | JGI IMG/M metagenome (GOLD analysis project Ga0247841, IMG submission 192410) | Freshwater microbial communities from meromictic Lake La Cruz, Castile-La Mancha, Spain - LaCruzMarch2015_18m | ecosystem: Environmental > Aquatic > Freshwater > Lake | place: Spain...
ATCGCTTTTCAGAGATTTCTTGCAAGGGCAATCCATAACAGCAATATATTGGGGATTCTGCAGCAGGATTTTGTGGGCGTACTCAAAAGGAACAATCTTCTTGTTGCGATCCGTAACAGCGCTGACATCCTCCTGCAATTCCAGAATCTTGGTTACATTAGACCCCGAAAGTATTTTAGAGTGGTAACGATTGACGACCATTCGCAGAAATGGATTCAGCGGTTTAAACCAAGCAAAATATGGGGAAACCTTCACGACAAACTGGGTTATTGTCCATACATAGGGATAGTAAAAGGCAAAGTAGATGTAATTGTGAATTGATTTATCAATCCGCCAACCGTGCTTGGCCATAAGTGCTTTGGTCGATTGCCTCATCGCGTGTACCCTTAAAAAAATAAATTGAAAAGGACTTATTTTTTGTGAGAGAGAGTATAGAAATAACAGACTTACATGTCAAGAAAATACAGACTGGTGTTAGCAGCAAATAGATATGTCAACTTTTCCAATGCTTAGGGAAAGGGGCGGAAGGCGCAGCCTGGAGCCCCTTTCCTTCGATTTTCCATACGTATGGACATTTTTGCCGAGTATCAATTTTGTGCGCCAGAAATGATGTTTGGATGACCGGCCGGTGCCCGAGAAACATCATTTTCCAGACTAGGAGTTACAGATAAGATTCCCATAAGAGGGACCAATAGCTACCCTCATTTCATGCGGTTATTCTGCCTTTAAGGTGCAAAAGATAAGCATCCGTTACCATCCAGAAATCGTTCGCGATTTACAAATCCTACATCGTATAGAATCAATGTTGAAATATGGCTTTCCGAATAATTTATGTTAAGATTTTTTCTTTTACAAATGATCCCGGAGATACGCCGCAATGATGCGGGAAAAACGCTCGTTGCCATAAGCGGAGAAATGGCCGAGATGATCGACGAAGTATTTCTGGCTGTACGGTTCCTGCAGAACGGCGTTGATGCAGTCAACTTTTTCCTCCCGGCATATCTTGATCAAGGCGTCATTATAAACAACGATGAGAGCCTTCATGTCCTTCTCCCTGATGAAGGGCATCCATCCGTAAGGGCGATCGCCGGCCAGTTGCTCGTTATTCAATATCTGGGGAATGAAGACCGGTCTTACCCCCTGTGCCCGGCAGAGTGCGATGATCATGCGGATATTGCGTTCATAAAGACTCAAGGCACGATCGTCCACACGGGCTGTAAACTGATCTGCATCTCCCGACACCGTATAGACCCCCTCCGGATCATGGACAAAGATCTTGCGCAGCAGGTTGCCGACGGTATGCACGAGCACGGAGCGATTGCCCAGCTTGTAGGCATTGAGCATAAGATGGGCGTACTGGGATTTGCCGTGAAAATCGGCGTAGTCGGATCTTAGTTTCGCCACATGAACATTGCGCAGGTCATTCCAGCCGATATAGTAAATAACGATGTCCGGCGATAGATCGGTCAGATTCAGCGCCGTCTGGATGACGTGTTCAACCGTCGTATAGCCGGGGATGCCGAAGTTGACGACCTCGAAGTCCACTCCCAAATCCTTTTGCAGATAAAAAGACCATGTTTCTTGATCGGACACTCCTACGCAGTATGTGCTTGATCCACCGAAAAGAAGGATCCTTTTTTTGCCCGGCTGCTTTTCTCTGGCCACGGGAAGACTGCGCGCGCCGAATTCATTGTGGCTGAAAGAGATACCGCTACGGGAAGTAAAGTGGGCGTTGGGCTTCCCCTCGGCAACGAGGTAAGGATTTTTCCGGAACAGGGCAAGATATGCGTTTTCCTGTCTAAAAAGCCAGAAGTCATAGCGAATCCTGAAAAGGATTTGTCCCGCCCCTTCTAGAAAAAGCAGACAAATTAAAATCAGCATCAATATGCCGGCGGTCCGGACAAAAAATGATTTACTGGTCATTGTGTCTCCTTAAAGTCCGAAACATATTTCAGAGCCGTTTACCCAGCTTTACTACGTTAATAGCCAAAATATTGCAAATAAAAACCCTATTATTTGTTGATCGATATGTGGTATGGGAATCATCATTTTTTTCATTATAATGCTGTCTTAAGGAGGAAAAGGGCGCATGGCAGAATTGAGCATCGTTCAAACGCGTCCGGCTGCACCTGAAGAATGGGATAAAATCTGGGGAAACTGTGATTATGCTACCTATTTTCATTCCCGTCAATGGGCTGAAATATGGCAAACCTATACCCAGGGCTTCTACCAGCCCGTTCCCGAACTGATCACCTTCTCCGATAACAAACAGGCCGTTTTACCCTTCAGTCTTCAAAAAAGAAAAAAGTTCGTCAAAACATATTTTCTAACTGCAGATGGGCAATTCGGCAACTGGATTTCTCTCGACCCTCTGGATAAGAATCACGTTTCCCTTCTCACCGATCATATACACAGGAAATGTCATAATCTGGTCTGGCGATTGAATCCTTATGATCCTGTAGAAGTTGAAATATCCCACCCCAACATCTATAAACTGGAGGAAGACGAAAATTTTGCTGTTGATCTGACTTGCGGTTTCGAACAAGTTCTCAAGGGATGCTATCATGGACATCGCTGTTCCTACCAAAAGGGGAAAAAAGAAGGACTGACCATCAGACGGGCAGAAACGGAAGAAGACTGGCGGCAATACTATGGTGCTTACGAGGACACGCTTCGTCGCTGGGGAGACTCCACCCTGTCGCAATATGAATGGGATCTGTTTCGTATCATATATGAAAATAAATCAATCCATGTTCATTTATGGCTGGCCATTCACAACACTGCTGTAGTTGCGGGCGCCCTTTGTTTCACCGCCAAGCATCATGTGGTCTGCTGGCATGCGGCGGTTCTGGAGAAGTTTTTCCCCCTGAGACCCATGAACTATATGTTCCTGGAGATTATGAAGGAAATGAGCGCTATTGGTTACGAATGCTTCGACTTCAGTACCAGCGCCCATCTGGAGGGATTGCAAACCTTCAAAAAGCGCTTCGGCGCCCGAGAGTTCAAATGCAATGTCATCTATAAAAAGGCCATACCCATGAGAACTTATATCAAGCTGAAGCAATTCATACAGAAAGCGACAGGGGCAGGGTAAAGACATCGACTCGTACCGCGCCGTAATATTCGCCGCATCGTCCAAGCTTCCTTTACTTGCCGTCACCTATTAGAGGCAATACTTTGTCCACTTTAAAATAGATGAGAAATTTTGATTCCATATTATCTTTGTGGCCGATTCCTTTATATTTCTTGCGGCGGATTTTTTCGATCATAGGGCTGTCTTTTTCTTCGTTTGTCTTTGTAAGATAAAGCCTGCACCCTTTATAAGAGCCATCCTCTTTGAAGAGATATGTCGCGGAAGGATTGTTTTTCAAATTGGCGTGAGTCAGTCTGTCGGAGGCGATAAAGGCAACAGTATGTTCATCCATGAAATGCGGTCTTCCATAGACAGCTGCGTTTACCTTTCCTTTATTATCGGCGGTAGAAAGAACTCCTACTCCATTAGTATTTTCAAAATAGTCATCAAGCTTCATACTTCCTCCTTTTAAATCCAAATCTTTTCAGGTAAATTAAGGCATCTTTACCTTATTGTAAAGAGAAAGGAGAAATTTAAAATGAAAAAAATACTAATGGCCTTTGTTTTATTATTAGCAGGTTGCGTCAATATGCCGGAAAATATTACGCCAGTTGATAATTTTAATATCCAGCGGTATCTGGGAAAGTGGTACGAAATAGCTCGACTCGATCACTCCTTCGAACGGGGACTCACATCTGTTAGTGCTGAATACAGCCTTCGTTCCGATGGCGGTTTACGGATTGTAAATCGAGGTTATTCTAAAAAAGAAAATAAATGGAAAGATATTGAAGGCAAAGGTTATTTTGTTAATCGTAAGGATGAGGGCTTTCTGAAAGTTTCTTTTTTCGGCCCTTTTTATGGATCGTATGTTGTCTTTGATCTTGATCGCGAGAATTATTCGTACGCGCTGGTATGTGGTCCGGATAAGTCTTATTTATGGCTTTTGGCCCGCAGCCCGCTAATAGCTGATGATTTAAAGAAACGTCTGGTTGACAAAGCCGCCTCGCTAGGATTTGACACAGAAAAATTAATATATGTACGGCATGATGGCTAAATCCTTTATTACGGATTGAAGTCCAGCATTTTTATCGATGTTGACGATGTGTGTAGTTCAGGAAAATATACGTAACAAAATAAAAAAGGGCAGTCACTTCCATGACCCGCCCTTGATTATTCAATGGTGCCGAAGCCGGGACTTGAACCCGGACAGGCGTACACCCACTAGACCCTGAACCTAGCGCGTCTACCAATTCCGCCACTTCGGCATTTGAGGGAATGCTCTATAATGAGCAGGCTATTCTTGTCAAGATAAAATGAGCTTGAATTTAATCTCTAAAATGCTATGGTACATCGCTAATTGATTTGTGATTAGATAAAGGGATAGTGACCATGATAGTAGTTGGATCAACAGAAGAAATAAGCAAAGATTTTTGCGGATCGTTTGTCACCATCGGCAATTTTGACGGCGTGCATTTAAGTCACCGGCATATTTGCAGTAAGCTTGCGCAAGAAGCCAGGGAGGCTGGGGTAAAATCCCTGGCGATTACCTTTGATCCTCATCCGAAGATGATTCTGCATCCGGATATCAGGCCATTTTTCCTGATTACCACGCTCGAAGAAAAGCTTAATCTGTTGGAAGATTGCGGTATTGACGCGACACTTATCATTCCTTTTTCACCCGATTACGCCAAGACTACAGCCAGGGAATTTGTCTATGAAACACTGGGGCAGAAGTTGGCGATAAAAAAAATTATTATCGGTCATGATTACACTTTCGGCCGGGATAAAAAAGGTAACGATGTTTATTTGATTTCTGCGGGGAAGGAACTGGGATTTGACGTCGAGGTAATTGACGCCTTCAAGGTGGGAGAAGATATCGTCAGCAGCACACTGATTCGCAATTTAATACTTAAAGGCAAGGTCGCGGACGCGGCCAAGCTGCTGGGCAGATTGTATAATGCTGCCGGCCACGTTGTTACCGGCTTTGGACGCGGGGTTGGGCTTGGTTTTCCTACTGCCAATATAGAGCCGGAAAAGGAATTGCTTCCGCCACCGGGTATTTATGCCGCCTTTGTCGAGGTGGAGCAAAAACGCTATATGGCCGCGCTAAACATTGGGGAGAAGCCAACCTTTGCCGATTATACTTTTACCTTTGAAGCTCACTTGCTGAATTTTGAAGGTGATCTTCGAGGAAAAAGACTAAATACTGAGTTTGTGGAGAAGTTGCGGGACATTGTCAAATTTGATAGTCCCGAAGCGTTGAAGAAACAGATTGCGGCGGATGTGGAAAAAGTAAGAGCAATCCTGATTAAAAAATCACGGGTATGAACCACAAAGCAAGATTTGAGGTTCATACCCTCCGCTTTGCGGGATTGTTCAACTTGCCAATTCCGCAAAGCTTCGCTTTCGAAATTGGAGTTTCAACAATAATACATAAAAAATATTTGGAGGTTATGGAACAATGTTAAAAATTGCTATTGTCGGCGCAACCGGTATAGTCGGTCAACAGGCGATTGTTAGTTTGATCGGGCACCCCTGGTTCAAAATAACAAAGCTGGTCGCTTCGGAACGCTCGGCGGGGAAAAAATACAGTGAGGCTCTGAAGGATGCCAATGGCTCTTCGCGATGGTGGTGTACCGAAGAACTGCCTGAGGATATCGCCAATATGGTTGTAGAAGAGGCGGCATCTTCTTTCGATCCTACTTCTGTGGATATTATCTTTTCCACAATGGACGCGGATGTGGCCAAAGTACTGGAACCAAAGTATGCCCAAACTACACCGGTTATCAGTACAGCTTCGGCGTTTCGTTATGAAGATGATACACCGATTCTTGTCGGCGGCGTAAATATGGATCATGCAGCCCTACTTGCGGTGCAGCAGAAAAACCGTGGCTGGAAGGGATTTATTTCGCCCAAATCTAACTGTACTATCGCCGGATTGGTCATTTCTTTGAAGCCAATTATGGACGCGTTCGGTGTCAAACAGGTTATGATGACTTCACTTCAAGCCATGTCCGGCGCGGGAAGAACTCCGGGTTTATCGGCCATGGATATGACGGAAAATGTAGTTCCCTATATTCCCGGTGAAGAGCCGAAAGTGGAAACGGAACCACAGAAGATTTTAGGTAAATTTACCGGTTCGGCTATTCAAAACGCCGCTTTCGGCATTACCGCGGCTTGCACACGTGTGCCGGTTATTGACGGTCACATGGTTTGCGCGTTTGTACAAACAGTGAAGCCCTGTTCGCCGGAAGATGTCAAAAAAGCGATGATCAATTATGGTAGGGATTTTGCGGAACTGGCGCTACCCAGTTCACCCGCGCATCTTATTGATGTATCCGATGATCCTTTTCGTCCTCAGCCGAGAATGGACAGGGAAAAAGGCGGTGGCATGACTGTCAGCGTCGGACGCATACGCAAAGACCCGATTATTGAAAACGGGATCAAATATGTTTGCTTGGCCCATAACACCAAGCTGGGCGCGGCCAAAGGCGCGCTGCAAACAGCGGAATATCTGGTCAAGAATTATCTGAAACTGATTAAATGATTTTCAGAGAAACCCCGGCCTTTGTTTTCAAAGGCCGGGGTTTTTTGTTTATTGTGATCCATTTGCGTTATTACTTACATGCCAACATCGTGCCGCGGCAATTGGCGGTGCCGCACAGACAGGCGTATTCTTTCTTGAGCTTTTGTGTCTTGCGCGCATCGATAATCAGGCCGTAGTCATAAGAGAGTTCTTCACCAACCTTGATGTCGCGCCAGGCTGTAAAAAAAACTCGATAGCCATCCTGATTTGCTTCCAGATTGGGTTCGCAGGAATGATTGATCCACCGGGCGGAGTTGCCACCGTTCTTGGCGTCGATGACATGGCCGTCGTCGAGGTGGAAGTAAAAGGTGTGATTGGGCTGTTTCGGGTCGTGAGGGTGGATACGCTGTGCTTTCTTCCAGGTGATGATCTCGCCCTTATACTCAAGCACCGTGTCGCCTTCCTTGATTGGACGGATGGCATAGACGCCCTTGCCGTGGATGCCTGATTCGCGCACTTGGGTGCGGCGTCCACCGGCAGACAAGCTTGGTTTGTAATAGTCGAGCTTTAATTTATTTTTGAATTTCAGCAATTGAAAAAAGCTCCTCCCGGTGGGCGCAAATTTAGACTGTTTCTTATACCAATTTGCTTTCAAAGCCCCACTTTGCGGGATAGTTCGACCAGCCAATTTCAATGCGCTTCGCTTTTGTAATTGGGGTCTCACTAAATAAACTATGAATTTTTGAAAGCTTACTTGGTATTATGCCCTGTCAATCAATCTTTTAATATTTGATAGCAACTTGGTATTAATCCTGTTGGTCATTTTAAATTGGTAGTCCCACGGGGAGTTGAACCCCGGTCTCCGGCGTGAGAGGCCAGCGTCCTAACCACTAGACGATGGGACCATTGCTTAAGAGATTTTGATCTTGGCGGCACGTTGAGTCCTGCCATTTGACTATCCCAACAACATTGAGGGATGAGTATCTATTCAATCCAATTATAAAAGTCAAGATCAAATTATGGTTGTCGAAAATTAATTGCCTTCACTAATATAAGCCTGGGCTTCTTGAATCCTGCTGATTACCCGGCTCTTCCCCAAAGTAACCATAACTTCATCAATACCAGGGCTGACGGCTTTGCCGGTGAGCGCAACTCGAAGTGGCTGAGCAATAACCTTCAGTTTAATTTCTCTCTCTTGAACAAATGTCTGCAGATATTGCTCAATTCCTTCTTTATTGAAGTTTTCCAATGAGGCAAGTCCCGCTGCAATTGCTGCTAAATGGGGAGCGATTTCAGGTGTAAGAAACTTCCGGGCAGTCTCCTCTTCATACTGAACTTTTTGGGTAAAGTAAAAACCGGCGGATGCGGCCAGTTCCACTAATGTTTTTGAACGTGGTTGTAAATCAGCTATAACCTTGCGCACAAAACCTGCATCATCTTTATTTGCGCTCGAAGGCCACAAAGGTTTCATTTCTTCATAGATAATATCTGGTTTTTCTTCCCTGATATAATGAGCATTGAGCCATAGCAGCTTCTCCGGATTGAAAACCGCAGGTGATTGCCCCACTGATTCCAGAGAAAACAAGTTCACCAATTCCGGCAGGGAAAAGATTTCCTGATCTCCGTGAGCCCAACCAAGCCGCACCAGATAATTAACCAAAGCCTGAGGCAAAAAACCCATTTCCTTATAAGCCATAACGGAAGTCGCGCCATGCCTTTTGCTAAGACGTGCTTTATCCGCGCCTAGAATCATCGGAACATGGGCAAATTTGGGGACATCAAAGCCCAGCGCTTGATACATTAAAATTTGGCGCGGTGTGTTGTTAACATGGTCATCGCCGCGAATAACGTGGGTGATTTTCATGAGCGCGTCATCGACAACTACAGCAAAGTTGTAGGTCGGATAACCGTCGCCGCGTTCAATGATCAAATCATCTAGCTCTTCATTATTAAAACTGATATTTCCTTTGATTAAATCTTCGACAATTGTCGCACCGGTTTGCGCGCCGCGAAATCGAACAACACTACCCACTGATTTACTTAAATTTTTATCGCGGCAGGTGCCGTCATATTTTGGTTTTCTGCCGGTTGCCAGCGCTTGTTTTCTTTTGGCTTCCAGTTCTTCTGATGTGCAAGTGCAGAAATAGGCTTTGTTCTCATCAATAAGCTTTTGTACCATCTGGCGGTGCAGATCGACTCTTTGTGCCTGAAAGTACGGGCCTTCATCCCAGTTAAGTCCAAGCCAGGCCATGGCATCGAGGATTGCTTTTGTCGATTCGTCAGTTGAACGCTCCTGATCGGTATCTTCGATTCTCAAAACGAATTCTCCGCCGTGGTGACGGGCATAAAGCCAGCTAAAAAGAGCTGTTCTGGCCCCACCAATGTGAAGGAAACCGGTAGGCGATGGCGCAAAGCGTGTTCTAATTCCAGTTGTCATCATATTTTCCTAGTTTTTTCAGCTTTATAAGGCTGCGAGAGCGCATTTGTCAAGCCGCATTTCCCCAAAAACCGCAAATTATACTTGACAAGAAAAAGAATTTATAATTTACTCACCAACTTAGCGCAGCGCGGATTGCGTAATTTTGCTAAGGCAGCAAGTTTTTATGCCGGATTCTTTGAAAATTAATGTGGAAATTATTCCTGAAGAAGGATTGAAGTACGTTGTTTCTGAAGATGGCGCGCGTTTTAATAAATTCTTAACTGATACTGACGACATTAATTTTACACTGCGCAAAGTTGATTTAGATTGTCGAATTACAAAAACGTCCACAACTGTTTTTATTAAAGGTGAACTTTCTGCAATTATTGATAGTAATTGCAGTCGCTGTCTGGAGGATACCAGCGTTCCTATTAGCGGAAACTTTGCTTACACCTTGGTTCCGGATAAAGCCGAAACAAGAGAAGACGTGGAACTAACCGCGGAAGATCTGGAAATAAGCCATTATTCGGGAGAGTTTATAGATTTTACATCGATAATCTGTGAACAGATACTTTTGCAGATACCGATTAAAAAACTTTGCACAGAAGATTGTAAAGGTTTGTGCCAGCACTGCGGGATGAATTTAAATAATTCTTCCTGTAATTGCCATTTAGCCGCCGGAAACAATAGAATGGCTGTATTAAAAAATTTTATAGTAAAAAATTAAATTAAAGAAGGATAATTTATGCCAAATCCAACAAAGAGACATTCAAAAACCAGAAGAAATACAAGAAGGGCGCATGATTTTTTGACGCCACCATCATTATCTGTATGCCCGCAATGTAATGAACCGAAATTGCCTCATCGTGTCTGCCCCACTTGCGGCACGTATAAAGGCAGAGAAATTATATCGACGGAAAAAGCTGCTAAAGAATAAACTGCATTAAATATTAAGCTACAATAGATATAGAGGAGGATTTTACATGTCGTTAGAAGAAAAAGTCATAAAACTCGTAATGGATCAACTTGATGTTACAAAAGAAGAATGCGCTCTGGAAGCTTCATTTATTGACGATTTAGGAGCTGATTCGCTTGATCTCGTTGAATTGATTATGGAAATGGAAGAAGCTTTTGGCGTTGAGATAGCCGACGAAGAACTTGAGAAGATTCGCACAATCAAAGACGTTATTGATTTCCTGACAAAAAAGGGAATCAATTAGTTTATTAATCAGGATTGAAACCAATGAAAAGGCGTGTTGTCGTAACAGGTATGGGCGCGTTAACGCCTCTGGGTAATTCCGTTGCAGAATCATGGGAAGGCGCGATTGCCGGAAAATCAGGCATTACCGCGATTACCAAGTTTGACAGTTCTGCTTTCAATTCCCGAATAGCCGGTGAAATTAAAAACTTTGACCCGCTGCAATTTGTCGATAAAAAAGAAGTTCGACGCTATGACAACTTTGCCATTTACTCTTTGGCTGCCGCCGCAATGGCTATGGAGGATGCGGGCTTAACAATAAGTCCCGAAATTGCCGAGCGTGTTGGCGTTATTATCGGATCAGCTATCGGCGGGCTTAAGACTCTGGAAGATGAAATAGCAACGCTGTACAAATCCGGCCCCCGCAGAATATCCCCTTTCTCCGTTCCCGCAATCCTTGCCAATCTTGGTTCCGGACATGTTTCCATTCGATTTGGCGCCAAGGGCCCCATCAATTGCGCGGTTACAGCATGCGCTTCAGGGACATCAGCAATAGGCGATGCGTATAAAACAATTGCCTATGGAGACGCGGATGCCATGATCACAGGTGGTGTTGAAGCGGCCATTACACAACTTGCAGTTGGCGGATTTGCCGCCATGAAGGCGCTTTCCACAAGCAATGATGATCCCCCAAGAGCCAGCCGTCCGTTTGACAAAGGGCGCAATGGCTTCGTTATTGCTGAAGGCTGTGGTGTACTGATCCTGGAGGAATTATCATTTGCCCTCAAAAGAGGCGCGCGAATTTTCGCCGAAATCGCTGGTTATGGCTGCACTTCCGATGCCTTCCATCTTGCCGCCCCGCCGCCAGGCCATGAAGGCGCTATCCGCAGCATGAAAGTCGCGCTTAAAGATGCCGGGATGAACCCAAACGATATTGACTATATCAACGCTCATGGCACATCTACGCCGCTCAACGATTTATACGAGGCCCAGGCAATTAAAACCCTTTTTGGCGAACATGCCTATAAAATGCTGGTCAGTTCAACAAAATCCATGACCGGCCATATGCTGGGTGGAACCGGCGCTGTAGAAGCCATTTTTTCCATTCTGGCACTTCAGAAGGGAATCATCCCACCTACTATTAATCTGGACAATCCGGACGATGAATGTGATCTCGATTTCGTGCCGAAAGTCGCCAGACACAAGGAAATAAATACGGCCATGTCCAATAGCTTCGGTTTTGGCGGCGTTAATGCCGTTGTAGCATTAAAGAAATATAATGAGACTCGCTGAAAACGAATCTCGACGAGTCGGGATGAAGTTTGAAGCGTAAGTCGAATTATCCCCTGAGCGAAGCGAATGGGGATTGTGAAATACAATTGAAAACGAATG
>Ga0247841_10011700_pt1 | contig 11607 bp, 9 predicted proteins | sample LaCruzMarch2015__2_FD_192410 | JGI IMG/M metagenome (GOLD analysis project Ga0247841, IMG submission 192410) | Freshwater microbial communities from meromictic Lake La Cruz, Castile-La Mancha, Spain - LaCruzMarch2015_18m | ecosystem: Environmental > Aquatic > Freshwater > Lake | place: Spain...
GCCTGAACGAAGGTTCGATACGCAGGTACACTGAAACTGTCATCGTGCTGTACTAGTTTTTAAAGTCGGCTTTTGCTAATTATCCCAGAATGATGACATCCAGGAGGCTGCCGCCTCCTGTCCCGCAAAGTCCTCCTGCGGTCGGACTATTGCGGCACGCTTTTTCACTGCAGTGAAAAAAGTGCCCCTTTTTGCTTGGCAAAAAGAGGGCGCTCCAGGGTGCTATTTAAAAGCTCAAGATAAACAATTTCTCGGAATGATGACACCGCTCCAGGGGGGGTAGCCTCAAAGCAATGACCCAACGGAGTAGCTTCTGAGTAACTAATGACTAACTGGTAAATGCTAAGCAGAAGACGAATAGATATTAGCTATATTCCGAACAATTTTATGCCAGTATATATTTACTATCATTAACTACAACATTATATACTTTTCCAACAAGAAAAATATATGACACAAAACGCTAATTTCTCATTTCATCTGGTTAGGGCAAAACACAATAAAATGCCTAACCGGTTTTATCCTAACTTAGCACTCCCAACGCTTGCGTCCGTATTGAAAGATAAATGCATGGTCGAAATCCACGATATTGGCAGCGATAAGAACAGCTATGTAGAACATGTGAAAGAAACCAAGCCAAATGTAATAGGATTTACGTCATATATGGATGATTTTGGAGAAGTTCTAACTTTAGCATCCGAATGTAAAAAAGTATCTGAAAAAACATTTGTTGTTGTTGGCGGTCCACACGCATCAATTGTGGGCGATTCTATTAAGGCCATGTCGAAATCAATTGACCTATTAGTAGTTGGAGAAGGGGAACTCGCCATCATGAATTTATGCAACGAACTGGAAACTCGTAGCGCATCTTATTCAGATAAACCGGCTGTCCTAAGATCAAATAACTTCTATGATATGAGATTTGCACTCCCTCCTTCGTGGGATTTGTATGATCGAACTCCCTTTTTCCAGATTCTACCAGTAGAAACATCTAGAGGTTGTGTTTATGCATGCAAGTATTGTGGCGAGGGTAAAATGTATGGAATAACAGTGCGAGCAAAAAGTAAAGAGCAAGTAATTCGTGAGCTTAAAATAAACATCGAACGTTATGAAACAAGGTTCTTTCGATTCACTGACTCCACCTTCAACTTCACCAAAAAAAGATTTGAAGAAATATGTCGGGCTTTCATCGACGTGAAACTAGGCATACATTGGAGTGCGTATGTCCGATTTGAAACGATTGAAAAGAATATGCTGGCATTAGCAAAGGATGCGGGGTGTGAGGCATTGTTTTTTGGGGTTGAGAGTGGAAGTGACGCTATCTTTAAACCAATGCGAAAATCTAAGGTAAACGCAAAATATATTCAAGAAATATTAGCTGCTGCGCGGGAAACCGGATTGCATACACACTGTAATTTCATAGTTGGCTTACCCGATGAAACAATCCAAACAACTAATGAAACGATTCAGCTAATAAAAGAAATCAATCCGGAATCAGTTCAAATCAGTACATTTTTTGTAGTTCCACAAACTGAAGTCCATATACATGCCGAGAGGTATGGAATAGAATTTACGGATCCAGAATGGATATCGAATTTGCACCGCTTTTTTGGGGACCCTTATTATTCGTATTTTAGGCATAAGACAATGACTCAAAATGACATGCGGGTATCATATGCGGCAATGAAAAATGAGGTAGATAAGATAGATTCAATTTTCTGGAATCTCCAAGACCATTTCTTGTTATCTTGGCTATCCGCAGGTGGGAGCGAAGCAGGCTTGAAGAAGGTATGGAACAAGCCTGAAAAATACCTGAATAAAATCGAGCTGGAGCAATTTGAAATATTCAAAGGTATAAAAAACACAGATGTGGAAGATGGAGAAAATGGAATTAAAAACATCAAAGAGCTGGCAGTAAAACTAGGGTGAAATCGCTACTATTACAACTGTTATCAATTCATTGAAAAGCGAACATCGAAACCAACAAATCAAAATCTAAGATCGATCATCATGGGTCGATGCGAATTAAATGGCTTGTAGTCAGGACTAACCAATTTATCGATTATTGAATCGATGATGTCCATGATGCGTACTCGGCTATATTCGTCTGAATTTGAGCAATCCAAGATTGCATTAAAATCGGTGAGAACTATTTTGAGTATTCCATCCTTTTTGTTACTGATAACGTGAAAATCGCTCAAATCCCGTACAAAAACATTTACGCCAAGCTTCAACAAACCGCCAACGCAATGTTTCAATTCACGACGCAATTCTAGAATTTGTTGTTCAGTTGCATTTTGAAGAAGACTAGCTAGACTAGAGCCGTTTAGATAGTCATAAATAACTACTCTAAATTTTATATCAGCATTAACTATACTGAATGTTTTGATAATCTTTGCGGCGTGACCCGAACCGGATATTTTATCTATAAGGGCGACATCATTGTAAATATGCGATGCTAATGGATATTTGTCTTCGTGAATTTTCACAACATATGGATTAGTTTTCTTATCTTTTGAGTCGATTTTAAAAATTAATGCATCGTCTCTCCATTTTGGCTTTTTTATCAAGCTCAGCAGATAAACATTTTTATCGAATGTCGAGGCGACCTCTTCAAATTTTAATTCAGGCGTGAACACGCCGTCGAGATGAGTTCTGAGAAGTTTTTCAATAACTTGCACATAATCAGAGACGGCGGTTACCCCAATATGATGGGTGTTCCTTGTGTGTGCAGCTTTTTCGCCCGAAAAGATGATTGTCCCTGCGGGTATATTGAAATTTGTCTTAGAGTATTTTTCAAGTCTTCGTATCAGTAACTCCATGACTTCGGTTCTGTACTCACTGTGATTGAATAGGGTGTGCAGATGAAAATTCATATACGTTTCCAGCGCTCTATCGAGTGTCTGCATGGGGCTTATTCCACCTATTTTTTCAATCTTTGAATCTATATCGGATCGTTCTTCGAAGAATTTTTTTAAGACGTACAAACTTGCTGTCTGTTTCCCGAATGGAAGTGGCACTATTTTTTCCCAGCACTCTAACGAAATTTTCTGCTCTTCACTGAATGGGTCAAAGTGGAAAAAAATAAATTTGCTCTTAGGCGGTACTCCATCAAAAAGATTCGCCAGCTTATCCATGCAATTAACTAACGCGACATCCGGATTCCTTGCGTCAAACTTATGGCTGGTTTCGTCTTTATCTGCAAATTCTGCGCTAAGGGTATAGTGCAGGGCCCAGAATGAAACTACCAAGTCGCTCTTCCGGACTATTGACTGATTTTTTTTAATAAACTCGGCCATTTCACTATGAACAAACTCAAAATTATCATTTGCGCCAATCCTATTCCTGGCTAATTTCAACATGGTTGGGCTTAGATCACAAGCCACAACTTTTTCGCAATATCTCGCTAAAATTGATGTCGCCCGCCCAGTCCCGCAGCCTAATTCCAATGCAAGTTTAAACTTTGAACCCCGGGCGTCGACCCAATTTTTCAAACGTTCATCCAAGATAGTTTCATCTGTCTTATTGCCAAATTTATACTTGGGCAATATCTGGTCATAATAGTTGGGATCGAGATACACGTCAAATTTTTGATTCAACCAAGATTGACTACTCCGGACACCTTGCGTTGATATGGTTGGCTGCTTTTTTTTCATCATAAATTCACACAATATAATATAATCAGGAACATTTAAATATGTGTTTATTTATCTTAGACCACAAATTGCGCTCGTTTCATTTATTCGCTTTGCGGAGAATGCTATCCTCGTTGTTGCGGACGCACTCATATTTATTAAGCTCAAAGTAATGCTTAAAGTATGCTGAATAATATCCAGAAGATGTATATCTCAACTTTCCTTAGTAATCTTACCTTCTTTGGCCCGATTGCGGTTCCATTCTTCTTGGATTGGGGACACTTGGACTACGCAAGGATTTTCATCTTAGAGTCCATCTACATGCTTTCTATCTTTGTTTTTGAAGTTCCAACTGGCGTTATTGCGGATAAATATGGAAAGAAGGTATCGTTTGCGGCAGGTCTTTTCCTGATTGCGTTATCTATACTGGGTTTAATCAGCTATCCTGACTTTATAGTGTTTGTACTTGCTGAGGTCATTGGCGGCTGCGGGACTGCGTTGGTATCCGGCGCGGATAGTGCACTTATCTTTGACACACTCAAAAAAACGAAAGATGAGAAGAAGGCGAAGGAAATTTTCGCAACCCGCTCGCTCTTTGGGAATATGGCTCTGATCGTGTCATTCCCAATAGGTTCGTTCATAGCGGCTCAAAAATTTACGCCATATCCAAACATTCTGATATATCCCTTTGCAATTTCAGCCGTAGCGATAATACTGGCAGGCGGAGTTGCCATGTTTATCAAAGAACCAAAAAAAGAGCAGACTCACGACAAATTTTTTGAAATTGGAAAAAAGGGGCTGCAAGAGATTTACAATAACAAAGTGCTCATACGCCTGGGATTGGACATGACAATGATTTCTGTGACCTCATTTTTCATGTTTTGGTTCTATCAATCAATACTGCGCAACGCAGGAGTAGACATCAGCTTGTGGGGCTGGGTTGCAGCTGGATTTAACCTCTTTGCAATGCTATTGCTGTGGAAACTAACTGCAATAGAAAAACATATTGGAACGGAACAGCTTCTATTTTATTCGGCACTTGCAATAGGAATATTCTACCTCGCCATCGCAGCTTCTTCTATTCTCTGGATTGCGATTGTATCTATTTTTGCTATTACGAGTATGCGACTTATGCGACGGCCGCTCTTTGAACACTATATCAACTTCCATATACGAAGCAAAAGGCGTGCTACCGTGCTATCAACAATAAACATGATGGAACGGCTTGGGGCAGCGATACTATATCCTGTTATTGGCTTCGTTGCAGATGTATCCCTCCAACTCGCATTCCTGGTGCTAGGAATAGCTACTGTTATCTTTGCAATACTGTTGCGAAGCGACGGAAAGGCATTCGAAAAAGGCAAATGATGTTTTTGAGCAACAACAAAAAACCAGTTAGCTAAAACTAGAGGTTAAACGCTGGAAAGCAGTAAAAAATCAGTCGGAGTTGGAAAAAAGCCTTCAGAGCGTCTTTACTCCTTTTACGTGCAGGCGCTTTTCACTCGTTTCGACCTAATACTCCGCATTGCCGTTGTTGCTGGAGATGAATTAGAATCCACACGCCGTGTCGAATAGTTTCACTTTTCCTTTTAACATATCACCATCATTCCTACTTTTTGGGCGCTTGGCATACAACATGCTCTGCCGCCGCCTGAACGAAGGTTCGATACGCAGGTACACTGAAACTGTCATCGTGCTGTACTAGTTTTTAAAGTCGGCTTTTGCTAATTATCCCGGAATGATGACACCGCTCCAGGGGGTTAGCCTCAAAGCAATGACCCAACGGAGTAGCTTCTGACCAAGAACAATAATACGATTTCAATGTGAAAAATTAAATAAAAAGAAAAGAACGCCGCCCATTCTTTTGCGGCGTTCATCTGCTCCTCTACGCGTGCAGGCGGCTCATGCTACTTTATGATTTACGCCAATTTAGACCTTAATCTCGCCCCGCATGCTCTTAAGCAAAAATCCACTCACATGAACCTCTGCCACGTCTATAAATGCTGGTCGTTCTAACTCATACGCATGGTCTTCCAAAACTTCTTTTGGTTTGTCGGTGTTGTCCACAACGAATGCTTTCCAGCGGAATTGGCGTCCTTTGGCATGCGCATCAATGATTTCTCTCGTAGTAAACAGCCCCTTCGAACAATCGCGGCTTACAACAAGCCTAACTAATCTTGCAGAGTAAGGAAGCATGCCGGATGTTAGGTTAGCGTTAAGTTTAGCAGAGTCGATATCCTCATTATCCATAATATCGGGTTTTTTCACCCAATATTGCGGATATCCGTACGTTGGGAGTTTGCTCTGCATTGCAGCAACTGTATTGCAAGCGCATGTAACTAGGGTTTCTGTCATCCCTTCGAGTTTCCAGCGTTCGCCAATCACAATCTTATGGTAATTTGCCGATTTTTCGAATTTGCCCTTGGCCTTGAAAGCATCTTTCATAAACAAGGCTCTGTCTTCTTTCTTAAGTGTCTTGTAAACACTTACGGACATTAAATCGGCAATACTCAAAATGCCTTTTCTCACCTGCCCTTTGAGTATTGCTCTTCCAGGTACGCGCCAAACATCACCATGTTTTGTCAATGCTGGCTTTCCATCTTTCATCAATATCGTCATCTCAATCAACCTCAAAACATTTTTTCTAGCGTATCTGCTACTTTATGATTTTTCCGGCGCGGCAATCAGCACTTCGAGTTCTTTCGAGCAAGGATCGTAGCTCGCATAGACGGCTATGCCGTTAACATATGAATCCGAGTTGCCGACATAGTACCCCCACGCCATGATAGCAGGTGCGCCCAACCAGTTGGCGTTGTCATTCCACAATAAATAATTTGAAACATCTGCTATGCCCGCTGACCAGACGTCATCTCTACCCAGTCCTGCAAATCCCTTAAATACGCCTTTGTCCAAGATCATTGTGAAACAACTTTCATCATTTTTAGGCGTCAGTTCAACCGCGAACCATTTCGAGATGTCCCTGACCAAAATGATATTTTCACCTCTGGTAGTATCAAACATTATCTCACTTATGTTGTCGAACTTTGTAGAGATTGCGTAGTTCTTTGTTTCCTTGTTTTTGACGCTGCCGACCTCGCTGCCAAACTGATCAACGAGAATTGGCGGAAGCTCAATTCTGTACTTCTCACCAGTCGCCGCATCAACTGAAACATGGTATTTGCCATTATCACTCTTATTCGCCTCGGCAAAAGTCATGTCTCTAGGTACAGATGCAAAAAGTTGGTTCGATGAAACGACACGTGGAATGTATGATCCACGTTCATCACGTCTGTATATGATGTCAGAGCCAAGATTACGACAACCCTCATTGCGCCAGATCTCATCAAGAGTTCCGATTGTGAGCATCCTCTGCATAAATTCTTTGATGGGCGCTGCCACACTGACTGCTGGAATTCCAGCTTCTTTCAGGCCAGTGTTCAAATCACTGACAAATTTCTTGGCTCTGACCTGGTCATTTATTGCGTCACAAATGCGCTTGCCAGTCCGCAAAGCAATGATTTCTTTCAATTTGAGCGCATTCTCATCCTGCGTGAGCCTGAAGACTTTCTTGCCGTCAGCAGTGAGCACCGTTTTTTCGATTTTTTGTTTTTGTATCATTCCAACCACCTCATTTGTGTTTCGCTGTGTCCTTTTATGTTTGAGCTGGTATATTAAAGTTATTAACAAAATTTTTGATAAAAGAGCAGTATTTTAAAGAATATTGCCCATATATCAAATATGGATAGCAAACCAGTGCATCTTGACAAAAAAGACAGGCTGATCCTGTTCGAACTGCAGAAAGGCAGCAGGCGCTCGCTTGGCGAGATTTCGCGGGAGGTGAAGATATCAACGCAGGCGCTGCACTACCGCATCGAGCGGCTGGTGAAAAATGGCGCAATTGCCTCATTCATAACGCTGGTTGATTTCGCCAGGCTTGGTTTTGTGAGCCATGAGGTATGGCTCCAACTCGCATCCGAAAAGAAAGCGGAAAGGGCGGCATTTCTCGAGGAATTGATTTCGCACAAAAACGTCTGGATCGTTGCGGAATGCAGCGGCAAATATGACCTGCTGGCCGGCATTCTTGCGAAAAACATAGTGCAGTTCTATTCCATCCTGCACGGAATAAACCGCAAGTTCCCGGGTCTGGTGAAAGTGTGTCATATCTCAATTCCGTCCCAGTCTATTTCATACCAAAAAGCGTACCTTGGCGGGAAAGAGGGGAAGCGGGGAGAATTCTCAATTTCCGGCGAACCGCAACAGGCTGGGGCGGATGCGATTGAGCTGAAGCTTCTTTCCCTCCTCTCATCAGATGCAAGGACGCCTGTAATCGAGCTTGCGAAGAAGGCAGGCACAACGCCCGCCACTGTGCGTTCCAAGATGAAACGGCTGGAGAAAGACCGAATTATCGCTGGCTATTCCGCATTCATTTCACATCGGAATATCGGATATGAAAATTTCGAGATTCTGGCATCCCTGCGCGGCATGGATGAGAAGAAAGAGCTTGAGCTTGAGGAATACTGCCGCTCCAGCCCATATTCCACTTTCCTTATCAAGTGCATAGGGAAATGGGGCATTGACGTTGGATTTGATGCCACTGACAGCCAGCATGCCCAGAAAATCCTTGCCGATTTCCGCGACAGGTTTGGGAACATGATAGATGAGTACGATGCAGTTCCCATCGCAAGCTGGCGAAAATTCACGTACTATCCATTCTGAGCCAAAGATTGGTTTATCCTGAACTATGCTATCAAGATTTCCATGGTAGTTTCTGAATAAGAAGCAATCTATATTCCAACTTCCATTCCGTCTTTTGCCGCGAAGCTTTTCCCGAATATTTTCCTCGCCGCGCGCTCCGCCCCTTTCCTGCTTTCCTTTGTCCTGTAAAGGTGCGCGCCAAAGTGCGTGAGGAAAAGTTTTTTGCAGATTGCCCTCTTGGCAAGCCGCGCGGCTTTTTCAGGCGAAAGATGCGGCCACTCGCTGTCCTCCTTCCCGCCGGGCAGCATGCCGCACTCTGTTATCAGCGCATCCGCGCCGCGCGCGAGCTTCACAATATTTTCGCAAGCCCCGGTGTCGGTGCAATAGGCAATAGTTTTCCCTTTTGTCTCAAAACGATAGCCAAAGCACGGGTCTGCATGCACAAGGGGCGCGGCAACGACAGCGTAATCCGCGCCAGGTATCTTATTTCTCCCTTCCTTAAGCTCATGCACGCTCACTTCCAGCCCAAGCCCCCTAAGCTCTGCAAAGGAGGCGGTGAACGGATGGTTGACGAGCTGTGCAATCACTTTTCCAGTTCCGGGCTGCCCGAATATCCGTATTCTCCCAAGGCGCGCAAGCGCAGGCAATGTATGCAGCCCGATTACATGGTCAAGATGAAAGTGCGAAAGATAGAGGTCAATTCTCTTTTCCCTGCGGGTTGCGAATTTGCCAAGAAGGCGAAGCCCCTCTCCGGCATCAAGCACGATGTAGCTTCTTCCCGTTTCAATGACGGCGCACACGCTGTTCCCGTTTTCATCCGTGTACCATCCGTTTGTGCCGAGAAAAGAGAGCCTGATTTTTTCCGCCATGCGATGACTGCTCCAGATACATTTTAAACTCTTGAGCGGCAAGCAATTTTGTGAACTCCAGATTGCTTCTCCCGCTGCTTTTTGCATGCTCTCTTCTGGCAGCCCAGGGCATTCCCGGATTTCAAAACCTGCAGAATCTTCCAGCAGCGCTGAACGTCACAGAAATACTTTCAAGCAACCAGACACAAGACATTATTGGCGCAATTGGGCAGTCTGCCGGCGTTGCGCTCCCTCAAGCAATGCAAGCGCTCCCGCAAGGCATGCCCGCGCTTCCGTCCGGGTTTGCCGTAACTCCAGAACAGCCCGCAGCACAAAGTTCCCTCTCTCCCTCGAGCATATCCATTTCCGCCTCGCAGCTGCGCGAGCTCGTCCTCATCGCCATTGTTCTCTGCTACGTCTTTGCCGCGGGCAAGATAGCGGATTTTTTGCATTCGTCCGGCAAGAAAATCACCAAGCGTGAGGCTATCCTTGCTCCGTTCGCATACATGCTCGTTGCCTCAATCGGCGCGCTCGCATACTTTTCCTCGGGCGCATGGGTGCCGCCGCAGAATACCATAATAACGATGGGCGTTTACCTGCTCCTCGTCCCTCTTGGCATCACAATCGGTCTTGGCGCAATAGTGCTGCACGCGTTTTTCAGAAACAGGCTCACCCCTCTCCAGTCGCTTGATTTTTCCATGCGAGTCATACTTGCGCCTGTTTTTGACGGGATAAGAGGCTACTGGAACGCGCTCGGGGCAGCGGCAATACTTGTTTTCATCTCGGGGTTCACCTTCTGGTCAAGCGGGGGCAATTTGGGCTTGGTCACACTCGACTTTCTTCTTCTCTCTTCAGTAGCCTCGCTCTACTTCCTATACAAGGCAATCATCTCAACGGGCAATGAAGACAAGGCATCGAATCTAGTTGCCCTCCTGGTGGTTCTCCTGCCAAGCGTGCTTCGCCTCTTTTTCAAGGATATTGTGTGCGCAGGGCTTTCACTGATTCCGCTTGACTTTTTCCGCAACTGCCCGCTTTTGCAGGCCGGCAACGAGGTAACGCTCGCGCTTTCCGTCCTTGCCACACTAGTAATACTAATGCCGGTCATTCCGCTCGCATACGCGCTTATTGTAAACCTGCTGCGTTTTGCCACCGTTCTTGAAATATTGTTCGCCAAAGAAAAGGAGCAGGAGAGAGAAAGGGGAGATTAGATGGCAAAACCAGGCATCCCGCTCATGGTTGCAGGCGCCGCAGCGCTTATTCTTCTTGCCGCGTCCGCACTGCTTCTCCTTTATAGCATCGACCTTTCAGGCAAGTTGTCCTCGCTTGAGCAAAAGCAGGCGCAAACAGAGGCTGCGCTCTTGTCGCTCCAGTCGGACCACTCCGCCCTAAACGCCACCCTTTTGCAGACAAAGGGCGAGCTTTCGGAAAAAAACAGCGAGCTATTTTCCGCAAACGCAAAAATTGCAATGCTCTCATATCAGCTGAACGAAACCGCACGCGCGCTTTCCGGCACCGAAAAAGAGCTTGCCGAAAGCAAAACCAGCCTTGAAAGCCAGAAGCAAAAGGCCGAGCAAATCGCGTCCGACCTGTCCGGGCTCGAGCAAAGCATCAACGAGTCCATGTCCTGGTTCAAGGAGAATGCCGCATTCCCTAAAAACCACAGCTGGGCGGCGGACATTTACGTCAAGCGCGTGCTTGACGACTGCGTGGACAAGAACGAGCTAAACTTAGGCTGCATGAGCTACCTCATGGAAAACACCGCTTTTGCCATACACTACCGAACAGACATAGAAAAAGGGAAAATCGACTTTCTCCAAAGCGTGAAGCAGACAATAGACATGGGCTGGGGCGACTGCGAGGACTATTCACTCATTTTCAAGGCTGCCCTCAACTCTGTGAAGGAAAAATCGCCCTTGCTTGAAGTGGTGGCATGGGAAAGCGGCGGAGAGGGCAATTTCTACATCTACCCGAAAGAAAGCCTGGTCCAGCCCGACCAATCATACTGGTATGTGCCAAACGCGCGCAAGAAACAGCTTGGCACGCTTGGCAGCCTGAACGCATACGTGGTCTGCTACCGGCAGACGGAAACATCCGGGCACTGCACAGTCGCGCTCTCGCCTGAAAAGCTCATCTCGAGCTCGCAGGCGGAAAGCATGCAGGGCGCACAAATATTCGAGCCCCAAATAGGCCGCTACCTCGGCAGCATAGGCTCTCCCTACACTCTTTGCAACCCCTCTTACTGCAGCGAGCGGTTTGGCGCTGTGCAGATAATCATCACGGACTCCGACTTGTACAAGTTCGAACGCGGCAGCTGGGTCGGCTACTCAGATTACCTCGCGCGCGTAAAGGCTGCAAAATCCAGTCTCTCATCCTAATGCGAGTGGCAAACGCTCTGGTAAAAGCAATGGGCATCCTCAGTTCAGGCGCGG
>Ga0247841_10011701_pt1 | contig 11604 bp, 7 predicted proteins | sample LaCruzMarch2015__2_FD_192410 | JGI IMG/M metagenome (GOLD analysis project Ga0247841, IMG submission 192410) | Freshwater microbial communities from meromictic Lake La Cruz, Castile-La Mancha, Spain - LaCruzMarch2015_18m | ecosystem: Environmental > Aquatic > Freshwater > Lake | place: Spain...
ATAAAGCGCTTGACGAATTTATTAAACTATACAAATCGGAACTGAAACCTGAAGGTAGAATATATATTTTTATTGACGAAATTCAGAATATAGAAGGGTGGGAACGAGTCGTAAATTCCTATTCACAGAATTACACTGAAAATTTCGAATTTTTTGTCAGTGGTTCAAACTCGAAGATGATTTCGACAGAACTGGCCAGTTTGCTGTCGGGCAGGTATATCACCTTTAATATTTTTCCGTTCAGCTACACTGAATTTCTTGGAATTACCAAAAGTGAATTATCAAAGACAAGTTATCTGGAATACATGTCAACTGGGGGATTGCCGGAACTTTTTGCAATTCCAAAACCAGAAACAAGGCGAAATTATGTTGCGGCCATAAAAGATACAGTAATGCTGCGTGATATTATACAACGACAGAATATCAGGGAACCCGGATTGCTGGAAGATATTTTTGTGTACCTCATTAACAACGCCTCCAACCTTATTTCGGTGAGTAATGTTTTCAATTACTTTAAAAGTCTGGGCCGAAAAACAAGTTATGATATCATTTCGAATTACATCGGGTACCTGCAGGATTCGTTTCTGGTACACCGCTGCGAACGTTATGATATCCGTGGAAAGCAAACCATTGCCGGAAATGTGAAATTTTATGCCAATGATTTGGCTTATAAAAATTATTTATACCCGGGATTTGGATACGGATTTGGTTATATGCTGGAGAATTTGTTGTACTTGGAAATTCGCAGGGCAGGTTATGAAGTTTATACCGGAAATATCAGGAATAAAGAGGTTGATTTTATTGCAAAAAAAGCTGATAAAACAATTTACATCCAGTGTGCTTATTTGCTTGCAGAACCGGAAACCATTGAGCGGGAATATGGAGCGATGGAAGTTATCGACGACAATTACGAAAAATACGTGGTTACACTCGATGATTTAATCATGCCATCAAACAAAGGAATTAAGCATGTTCAGGCATGGAATTTAGCAGAAATATTGTTATAGCCAGTTGTTCTTTTCATCTCGTCCAATATATTTCTAATAATTCGTGAGCTGTCTTCGGTATTTTTTGTCTGTCGTCTTTGCTTTGTCCGCTTACAGATTGCATTTTCTCTTTAAGGTCAATGTAAATAGGGTGCTTTATGCTCGAAATTAAAAGTCCGCCTTTATTTAGTTCTTCAGTTATTTCTTTTTTAAGTTTTACCTTGTCGGTTTGTAAGTCGTTTACATAGTCAAAGCCACATTTAACTATCGGATTTAATTTCAGTTTTTCAAGTTGCTCGTCAAGAAATGGAAGTCCGTATTTTTTAAAGTCTCCAAAAATTTCTTTAACGGTTTTTGTTGTCGTTTCAACTTGTCCGTTATGAAAATAGTAAGCGTCCTGAATATTTAAAGCTCCAGAATTATGTCTCAATACTTTCAAATCTTTATGCGGATTTAAAAGTCCAATGTTGTATTGGTTTGAAAAAATGTATTCTGGATTTAGTCTTGAAGCAATTGAGCAAGCAAAGTTTCTATCTTTTAGCGTAAAGATTATGTGAAGTATTTCATAAACTGTCAAATTATTTACCTGTCTTAGTCGTTGAAATGAGTAGCAACTGTTTTTATAAGCTAAAAATTCAAAGTTAGGCAAAACTTCACTTGCCGTCTGAATGAGAATTTGTTTTATCTCTCCTTTTTTCAGTTCAGGTGATTTGTCCTGCTTAGTTGTCAACTCTTTTATTTTGTCTATCCAGTTCAATTTGTCTATTTGTTGTGTCTTTCTACAATTGGCTATAACATTCAATCAAATCCTTTTTTCAGAATGGTTTAATCGTCAACTTATAATTACCTGCATGCGGCATTACACGATATCGTTGCAACTGCCGCGTTGCGGTTTCACCAACTCCGGTTACCTCATAATCGACATTTAAAACTGTGTTAGGCGCTTCAACCAACTGGTAAGTATAAACAGAGCGGTCGAGATTGTCGGTTGTATATTTGTGCATACTGAAATTAAGCAATTCATCACCGCTAATCAACAATCCTTTACCGTCTTCATTCTGCACTTTTAACCAGCGCACATCGCAACGGTTTCCATGTTCCTGCGGGAAAATGTAAGGAACGTACATTTCGCTGGCATTCGACAGGTAGTGTCCGATTTTGGCGCCGGTTTTACGGTCGGGGTAGTTTTCGAACGGGCCGCGTCCGTACCATTCAACATTGCTGAACTGTTTTGGTAACTGAAACTGTAACCCGATTTTTTGCACCATATCGGGCATTGGTCCGTGTGGAACGATTTCCTGCTCCAGTTCTATGGTTCCATCGGCCAGAAAAGTCCAGATTTCGTTGCGTTCGAATGCTGAAATTCCGTTGCCCGTTTTCATAACTAAGTTGGCTGGCAACGATGAGTTCGAAAATGCTTTTATCCGAACCACAATTTTTGAATCTGATTTTTTTGTCACTTCAATTTCATCCACCTGCGAAATCAAATCACGCATTCCCAGCGTGCGAAGCTGGTTGTCGATGCTGCGGCCAAAACCGGGAGTGTAATTTTTATGCTTAAAACTTTCGCTTCCCCACGGATCAACGTCGTTGGCAAGGGGTGCACGCCAAACGTTAAATGCCGGACCACCTTCAAGATATTCAATTCCGTTAAATTGCAATGAAGCAAATTCTCCCGTTTTTTTATTGATTACATATTTATATGTATCGCCTGAAATGGTAACCTCATTTTTGTTTTCAGAAACGTTAACTTTCCCTTTTAAAACAACTTTTTCTTTTTTATAAACCGGTGTTTCAACAATCATTTCATCCCAGGCAATTTCGTGACCTGCATCGGCCCAATTTGTTTTTTCTTTTAACAAAAACGAAACCGTAAGAATACATTCTGAATCGGCTTCAATAGTTGGCATCCTAAATGGGATTGAATCTACAACCGATTGTCCTGCCGGCAAATCCAGTTCGAAAAACCCGCGCTGAATGGTGTCTCCGTTTACGCTCAACTGCCACATGCCCACCAGTTCGTTTAAATTTTTAAACTCGTGGCGATTGGTGATGTTTACCTTTCCGTTTTCAACATCAACCGGTTCTATTTTAACGGGTTGACCCGATTTTTTTATCTGGTAGATTTCGGGCTGAATTTTGCGGTCGGGCCAAACTATTCCGTAAGTTCTTCCTCCCAGACCTACTGCATAAAAGTCGCCTTCTTTTTTATCAGTTTCAAAATCCAGAGCGATTAAAGCATTTCTTGTATCATTTTTCAGTTCGGTCAATGAAACTGTTTTGCCGAATATTTTCAAATCATCAATTACCATTTCCGTCATTCGTCCCGAGTATTCTCCCTGATCCTGCGATTCGGCTTCACGGCCAATACAAATCGGGAAAGGCGTGTCGCTGATGTTTCCACCGAAACTGGTTTGGGCAACCGGTTTATCATCAATATAAAGTTGTAGTTTGCTGCCATCGTAAATTCCGGCAATGTGGTGCCAGTTGTCATAAAAATCGGTTCCCACTTTTGTTTTTACCGAAATCCGTTTGCCGCTGTGGATATAAAACTCAAGTGTTTCAGGATTCTCCATAATAATTCCAAATCCGTGTTTTCCTTTGGTAATAAAAGAGTTGGGTTGCGGAATTTTTGATGGTTTTACCCAAAATCCAATGGCAAGCTGGTTGCCGGTAATATCCAGACTGTGGTCGCGATAAAATTCCACCCAATCATCGTGACCCGAAAATTCGAGTCCGCGGCCATTTTTACCTTCAACAAATGTTGGGCGACCCATAATTTGCCCGTCATTTTTCTTTGCCGACAAATCGGGTAAAATCCAGCGTGGAGTTTTTATCCCCGGACTTATCCAGTCCCAAATCGCACCACCGGCCAGGCGCGGGTGTTTCCAAATCAGTTCCCAGTATTCATCAAGACCGCCCAATCCATTTCCGGTGGCAGCAAGATATTCATCCATAAATGAGGCACGCAAATCGTTTTCGGGAAGCACTTTTCCTTCGGCCAGGTTTTTATAATCGATTGGAATCCAATATCGCGGGCCAACAATGTCTTCAAACGGAATGTAAAAATCGTTTCCGCCGTACATCCAGGCCGGGCGGCTGGGATCGATGGCTTTTCCGGTTTTTATTACCTCATTAATATTGAATCCGCTGCCCGATTCGTTTCCGGCGCTCCAGAAAATTACCGACGGATTGTTCCTGTCGCGATATACCAGTTTACGACTCCGATCTTTATACATTTCTGTCCATTTCGGGTCTTCCGATAAATATTCGTTGGCATGTGTTTCATCGCCAACTTCATCAACAATGTACATACCCAGTTCGTCGGCCATTTCAATATATTCGGGTGTTGGCGGGTAATGGCAGGTGCGGACACAGTTGATATTGAACTGTTTCATAATCACCAAATCCTTTCTCAATGTTTCCAGCGGAACTGCCTGTCCGTGTTCAGGATCGTGCATGTGGCTGTTTACACCATTTAATTTTACCGGAACTCCGTTTACAGTGAGAATTTTATTTTTGTATTCCACCTCGCGAAACCCGATTTTTTTGGTGAAGGTTTGTAAAGTTGCTCCGTTTTTATCTTTTAAATGAAAAAGAAGGGTAAATAAATTTGGGTACTCAGCCGACCATTTTGGCGGATCGATAACCAGTGTTGAAAGATTTATTTTTTTTGTTGAAAGAGAATCAACTTTAAAAGTGACGGATTGCGCCCCATCTTTCAAAATCGATTCAAGATTTTCATCGAAAACATCAATTTCCAGTTTGCAGTTTACCGAATCGGGAATAGTATTAATAATGTCGGCTTCGATGTTCAAGTTGGCGTCTTTGTAATTCTTATCCAAATCGGTAACCACATAAAAATCATGAATGTATGTTTTCGGCAGCGCGTAAAGTTTCACGTCACGAAAAATCCCCGAAAGCCGCCACATATCCTGGTTTTCGAGGTAAGAACCATCGGAAAAACGCATCACCTGAACTGCCAAATCGTTTTCGCCTTTCACCAAAAACGGGGTAATATTAAACTCCGCCGGTTCGAAACCACCTTGATTGTAACCCACGCGTTTGCCATTCACCCAAATGTATGACGCCGACTTTATGCCTTCGAAACGAAGCATAATTTCCTTTTCGTTCCATGTTTTTGGCAGTATAAATTTTCTTTTGTAACAACCCGTCGGATTAAAATAATCGGGAATTTTTGGTGGATTGCTTTCAAAGGTCAGTGCAATATTCCTGAACTTTGGATGGTCGTAACCTTCCATCTGCCAGTTGGACGGTACTTTTATTTCAGCCCACTCTTTTACATCATATTTGGGTTTCCAGAAATCTGCCGGAACCTGTTCAGGGGTTTCAACAAGTTTAAATTTCCAATTGCCATTGAGCAACTGAAAATGGGGGCTTTTTTTGTTTTTCAACGCATCATCTGCCGAAACATAAGGAATGTAAAATGCGTGTGGCGCGGTTTGTCCTTTCTCAAAAACTGCAGGATTTTCCCAGTCTGATGGGAGAAATTCAACTTCTTTTTGGGCAAAAACAGAAATAAAAAGGATATTAAAAAAGAGAAATGAAAAAAAGATTCGCTTCATGATAAATGGTTTAAAAGATTCGAAAGCAAAACTATAAAAAGATACCATTATTCAAATTCCTTTATCACTTCTTGTTAAACTCATGGAAATAATCGGTGGGGGTAAAACTGGTGTGCTTTTTAAAGGTACGGTTAAAATTGGAAAGGTTGTTAAATCCGCTTTCATATGCAATCTGGGAAACAGTCATTTTCCCTTCGATAATTAACCGACAGGCGTACCCAATGCGTAAATCGTTTACAAATTCAGAAAGCGATTTACCCGACTTCTCCTTAAAAAACCGGCAAAATGCTGCCGGATGTAAATTGGCAATTTCGGCTACTGTTTCCAGTTCAATTTTCCGCTGGTAATTGGTGTTTAAATACAACATCACTTTTGTAAGCCGGTAGTTGGTAAAGTTTTGGTTTTCAGTTTGGTAAAGTTCACCCGCCAAAAGTTTATACTCGTTTGTTTTTGCCAGCGACTGTAAAAGTTCCTGCAAAAAAATTATCCGTTCGAAGCCATTACTTTTCGATACTTTAATAATCTTGTTTGTGATTTTTCGGATAAAATCTGTCGGGAAATGAACACCCCGCGAAGCGCGTTTCAGCAAATCGCCAATGAGGTTATATTCGGGATAATTGGCAATTTCGTCCTTTAAAAAATCGTTGGAGAACTGAATAACGATGTATTTCACCTTCAGTTTTCCGTTGCTGTTTAAATACTTTTCGTCGCTTCGCCAAAAGTGCGGAAGCGTACTTCCCAACAAAGTAAAATCGCCCGCCTGAAATTCCTCAATACTGTCGGCTACAAAACGGGTTCCCGAACCTTCAATTACATACAACATTTCGAATTCGGGATGAAAATGCCACGGGTATGTAAAGTGTGGTTTATCGCAAATTTTTACTTTCACTGTCGATAGTCCGGGGAAATCGATATGTTCGTGCATAATCTTCATAATCCAATATTAGTAAATTTGTTAAATAAGTACAAATGGTTGCAAAAATAATACTGCTCAAATTGCCGAATGAAAACTAAATTTGTGAGCAAACTAAATTCAATAAACATGACTAATGATCAATGGGAACTATTGCTGGCGACTGTTCACGGTAAAACTCCCGGAAAACCGGTAACCGGCTTTATTGTTGACAGCCCATGGATTCCGGGCTGGGCAGGAGTTTCAACATTACAATTTTATTCTTCCGAGGAAATCTGGTTTCAAACCAATAAAAAAGTAATCGAAACTTTTCCCGATATTATTTTCCTTCCGGGATTTTGGTCTGAATTTGGAATGTGTACCGAACCTTCGGCTTTTGGTGCAAAAATGGTTTGGAATAGTTTTAACCTTCCACACGCTGACAGAATTATGACAGATATTTCGGACGCCGTCAACCTGAAAATTCCAAATCCGAAAACCGACGGACTTCTGCCTTTCGTGATTAAGCGGCTGGCCAATTACCAAAAACCGATTCAGGAAATGGGGCACGAAATAAAATTTGCCGTTGCCCGCGGTCCGCTCAACATTGCTTCGTTTTTAATGGGAACCACCGAACTGATGACTGGTTTTATGATGGACCCTGAAAATAGTCACCGGCTTCTCGAAACAATCACGCAATTCTCGATAAACTGGATACAGCATCAGAAAGAGATGTTCCCCAGTATTGAAGGTATTCTGGTTTTAGACGATATCGTAGGTTTTATTGGTGATGATGAATGCCAGGAATATGCAGTTCCTTATATCAAAAGGATTTTCGATTCATTCGATTCTAAATTGAATTTTTTCCACAACGATGCGCAGGGTTTGGTTTCGACACCATATCTGAAGAAAATGGGTGTTCATCTTTTCAACTTTAGTTTCGAGCACTCCATGAAAGAAATACGCGAACTGGCCGGACCGGAAATTGCATTGATTGGTAACTTGCCACCGCGTGATGTGCTGGCTGCGGGAACACCTGAAACCGTGAGTGAAGAAACCAAAATAATGGCACATGAATTTGGAGATAAAAATCGTGTAATCTGGTCGTGTGGCGGCGGAATGCCACCCAATGTAACTACCGAAAATATTTTGGCGTTTAAGGAGACAATTGATGAAATAGCATAAATGTATAAATGAAACCACATAAGGCACATAGGACACAATAGAAATATTTTTGAAAAATCTTATTTGTTCTATGTTCCTATGTGGTAAAAAAATAAAAATATGAAAATCATTTTTCTAATAACATTCCTCCTGATAATCAACTTTGCTTTTACTCAGGAACTGGCAAAATTCAAAGTACAAATCGGGGAGGAAAGAATCGATGCACCGGTTTCGGTTTCCTTGGATGGAATAAATTATAACACTGACAAGGGAACGCTGGCATTGTATGAAATTACTCCTTCAGGAGAAAAACCAATCGTCTGCCAGATTGAACCCGGACATTCAGCGCGGCTTTGGTTTGTTTTGAATGGCACTTCAACAGCAAAATCGGAGCGGGAATTTGTATTGAAACTTGAACCAAAAACTGCTGTTTCGGCAACCGGAGTTCAGCTAAAAAAAGATGCGAAGGATTTAAGTCTTGTATTGAACGAAAAACCAATTCTGAGTTACCGTTTTGCCACCACTTTCCCGCCTGATTCTATAAACCCATTGTACAAACGGTCGGGGTATATTCACCCACTGTATTCGCCGGGAGGCGAGGTTTTAACACGCATTCAGGCACCTGACCATTACCACCATTATGGAATCTGGGGTCCATGGACAAAAACCCATATAGGCAAACGCGAAGTAGACTTCTGGAATCTCGCGCTGGGTCAGGGAACTATTCGTTTTGCAGGTTTTATTTCAGAAACACAAGGAAGCATTTTCAGCGGGTTCAAAGCACTGCAGGAACATGTTGATTTTGGAGCAATCGGTGAGGATAAGGTTGCAATGAACGAAATACTTGATGTAAGGGCATGGAATACAGGTTCTGATAAAAAGATAAGGATTGTTGATTATACCACTTCACTAAATTGTCCGCTCGATAGCGGAATCATGCTTGATGCATATCGTTATGGGGGAGGAATAGGTTTTCGGGCTACGGGCAAATGGCACGACAACAACAGTACGGTACTCACATCGGACAATAAAACCCGCGCCAATGCCGATGGTTCGTTTGCCCGCTGGTGTATTGTTGAAGGCGAATCGGAAACTCCTGAAGGAAGGTCAGGGATACTTTTTCTGAGCCATCCGTCAAACAGGGCTCATCCTGAACCAATGCGCGTCTGGCCTTCGGGGATGAACGGACGTGGCGACCTCTATTTTGAATTTGTTCCTATCCGCCACGAGGAATGGAAACTGGAGCAATACCAGAATTATACTTTGAAATACCGGATGATAATATTCGACGGAAAAATGGATGCCAAAACCGCAGAAATGTACTGGAACAGCTTTGCAGCAAATCCAAAAGTTGAAATTTTAAATTGAATAAACAATAACTAAGGGTTAAAACCCGCGATATGGACAGTTGAATTAACCCCAGGCTTAAGCCTGGGGTTAAAAAGTCTCAGAATCGATGGGCTTTAGCCATTAAAACAAAATGGCTTAAAAATGAAAACATCTTTTTTAATTTTAGTATTCGTAACCTTATTGACTTGCAAGGTTTCTGCTCAACCCAAAGTAACCGCCGAAAGGGTGGCCGACAAAATCGAGTTTCGGGTTGATGGAAACCTGTTTACCAGTTATATTTTATCCGAAAGCGAAAAGTATCCTTTCTTCTTCCCGGTAAACGGGCCATCAAATGCCAGTGTGACTTCCATGCGAAACGCCAATTATCCGCACCACAGTTCGTTGTTTTTTGGTTGCGACCGTGTTAACGAAGGCAACTACTGGCAAGAGGGGCTGGAGCGTGGACAGATTATTTCGCTACGTGCCGATATTATTGAAACCGGCGGAAACAAAGCAGTTATCGAAAATGAATGTATCTGGCGTCGTCCGGGTGCCGATGCTCCGATAAAAGACAAACGTAAAATCACAGTTACCATTCCTTCGAAAGATAAATTCATTATCGATTTTGATGTGACCATGGAAATGCTGATGGATGTGAATATTGAAAAAACAAACCATTCACTTTTCAGCGGAAGAATGGATCCCGATTTGGCCGTAATCAGCGGAGGTTCTATGATAAATGCCGAGGGTGAGACTTCAGAAAAAGGCACTTTCGGAAAATCATCGGCATGGATTGATTTTTATGGTCCGCGGATGGGAAAAACCGAAGGAATGGCAATTTTGCAACATCCGTCAAATAAATGGTTTCCGTCGCCGTGGTTTACCCGCGATTACGGTTTCTTCTCGCCAACACCCATGTACTGGCCTGCAGATGACAAATCCACAGTTTTGAAAAAAGGCGAACAAATTAAATTGCGTTACCGGGTAATTGTACATTCGGGAAATCACGTGGAAGCCGGAATTGCTGAGGAATTTGCAAAATATAGCAAAGAGTAGGAAGCCTCCCCGACCCCTCCGATGGAGGGGAGAAAGAAAGAAAAAATGCGTGAATGCATGAATGAAAAAACGAGATGCAAGTAACCGGCAGCCAGCTGCCAGAAACAAACTTTGAACTTTGAACTTTGAACCCGGAACCCAAAACCCGGAACTTTAAACTTTGAACTTTAAACTTTAAACATTAAACTTTTTTATATGAAACGAAGAACTTTTTTAAGAAATGCAACGGCTGCAACAGCCGGGGCAATCATCGTCCCAACCATTGTTCCATCCTCTGTTTTTGGCAAAAATGCGCCAAGTAATACCATTCAGATTGGGCAAATTGGGTGTGGCCGAATTGCCCGCGACCACGACATGGCAGCAACGCTTCCGTATGACAATGCCCGTTTTGTTGCAGTTTGCGACCTCGACAGCAATCGACTTGCCGATGGGAAAAAACTGGTTGAAGATTTTTACAATAAAAAAACCGGTAGCAGTAATGCCGTCGATGTGAAAATGTATGGCGATTATCGTGAAATGCTGTTAAATAAAGACATTGATGCCGTAATTATCAGTACACCGGACCACTGGCACTCTCAGCCAGCCATTGAAGCGGCACTGGCAGGAAAGGATATTTACCTGCAAAAACCAACTTCACTGACCATTACTGAAGGACGTTTGTTAAGCGATATCGTGCACAAGCAAGGTGTTATTTTACAAGTCGGTACACAACAACGCTCTGATGCCCAGTTCAGGGTAGCTGCCGAACTGGTGAGAAACGGAAGAATAGGCAAAGTTCATACAGTAAAAATTGGTTTGCCGGGCGACCCTTCAGGACCACTTTTCGAAAAAATGCCGGTACCTGCGGCGTTGAATTTTGACATGTGGCTGGGTTCAACACCAGAAATTGAATATACAGAGCAACTGGTTCATCCGCAAAAAGGATATGGCCGTCCGGGATGGCTGCGTCACGAAAATTATGGCGCAGGCATGATTACAGGTTGGGGACAGCACCATTACGATTCAGCATCGTGGGGAATGGATACCGAACACACAGGCCCGATTTCGGTAGAAGCTGTTGCACAGTTCCCGAAATACGGAAGCTGGAATGTACACGGCGATTTTATGGTGAAACACGAATACGAAAATGGTATTACAGTTTATACCAGCGGTGGTTTCCCGAACGGAATCCGTTACGAAGGTACCGAAGGCTGGATTTTTGTTACCCGCGGTGCCTACCGTGCCACTGCCAGCGACCCGATTCCGGCAGGAGCAACAAAAGCACTCGATGCCAGCGATCCAAAAATACTTGAATCGAAAATCGGTGATAACGAAATTCATTTGTATGTAAGTAAAGAACAACATTTGAACTGGCTGGATTGTATAAAATCGCGCAACCAGCCAATATCTCCGGTTGAAATCGGACACCGTGCATGTTCGGTTTGTTTGATAAGCCACATTGCAATGAAAGTTCCGGGAGTATTACAGTGGAATCCAAAAACTGAACGGTTTGTTGATAACGATTTGGCTAACTCAATGCTGAGCCGTCCGCAACGTTATCCATACGGGACTGACTATGTAAAAAGATAACAGGAAGGGGATTTTTTATACG
>Ga0247841_10011702_pt1 | contig 11602 bp, 7 predicted proteins | sample LaCruzMarch2015__2_FD_192410 | JGI IMG/M metagenome (GOLD analysis project Ga0247841, IMG submission 192410) | Freshwater microbial communities from meromictic Lake La Cruz, Castile-La Mancha, Spain - LaCruzMarch2015_18m | ecosystem: Environmental > Aquatic > Freshwater > Lake | place: Spain...
GAGTGCCGTTGATGTGGGCAATGGACGCATCGTCCACCAAGTTGTTCTGCCCAAGGTGCAGGCCATCCAGTTCTCCCCAATGATTGACGGCGACGTCTTCATCGCTGCCAAGGATGGAACTGTGGAGCGCCTGGAGTCGCTTACCCGCAAGCCAAGTAACACTGGCGGCGACGTGAAGGACTCCGAGCCAGCATCTGCTCGAACCACCATCGTTGCCCCGGCTGTTGGCGGCGCATCATCGAAGCGCCCGGGCTGATCGCATCGTGAGTGAACACATCCGCATTCGCCGTGCTCTGATTTCCGTGAGCGACAAATCAGGGCTCGTGGAATTCGCGCGGGAATTAATCGCGATGGGCGTGGAAATCATTTCGACTGGCGGCACTGCTGCGGCGCTTGCCAAGGCGGGTATTTCCGTGCTGCCCATCGAAAGCGTCACTGGATTTCCAGAGATGATGGATGGGCGCGTCAAGACGCTGCACCCCAAAGTGCACGGCGGACTGCTCGGCGTACGCAACAATCCAGAACACGTAGCGGCCATGAACGCGCACAGCATTGTGCCGATCGATCTGGTCTGCGTGAATCTCTACCCATTCGAAGCAACAGTCGCCAAGCCCGACATTGCAGAGCATGACGCCATTGAGAACATTGATATTGGCGGGCCATCAATGCTGCGAAGTGCGGCAAAGAATTTTGAGAGCGTGACGGTCGTCACTGACGGTGCGCAGTACCCACGCGTCATCGCTGAGATGCGCGCCAATGCCGGCGCCACCACCATGGCGCTGCGCCGCGAATGTGCGCAAGCAGTCTTTGCACGCACCGCGGAATACGACGGAGCGATCGCGCGCTGGATGAGTACTGCTGGCTTTGCGCATGCTGCGGCAGCAGATGCAGACGCAGACGTCGCGCAAATCTTTCCGCGCCAAGCGAATATTCGGCTCGAACTTGCTGACGAACTTCGTTACGGTGAAAATCCCCACCAACGCGGCGCGGTGTACGCGGATCGTTCATTTACAGGGCCAAGCGTGGTGGGCGCGCAGCTCTTGCATGGCAAGCCGCTTTCGTACAACAATTTGCTGGACGCCGCGGCAGCTTTGGAGTTGGTGCAAGACCTGCATGCGCAGCGCCCCGCCTGCACTGCCTGCGCGGTGATTAAGCACACGAACCCCTGTGGCGCAGCGATCGCTGATTCGGTGCTTGCGGCATTCGAGCACGCATGGAGCGGTGATCCGATGGCTGCATTCGGCGGCATTGTTGCATTCAGCAGCACTGTGGACGTAGCGACCGCCGAAGCGATGGCAACAGGCGAGCGATTCCTTGAAGTAGTCATTGCACCGGGCTATGAACCGAAGGCCCTTGAAACACTGCAGGCGCGATGGAAGAACGCGCGCCTCTTGGCCACGTCTCATGCCAGCCCCGCGCTCGACCGAGCACTGACGTGGCGCAGCATTCCTGGAGGAATGTTGGTGCAAGAGCGCGACGTGCATCGCATTGATGCGGCGCAATTCACGCATGCAGCGGGACCAGTGCCAAGCACTGCGACGCTTGCAGACGCGGCGCTGATGTTTGCGGTGGCCAAGCACTTGAAGTCAAACGCCGTGTGCATCGGTGCCAACGGAACATTGTTCGGCGCGGGTGCTGGGCAAATGGATCGCGTGGCCAGTTGTCGCAACGCGGTGGAGAAGGCGAAAGCCAAGCTTGCAGCCATGGCTGCAGGAACCGTGGCGGTGGCGGCGAGTGACGCATTCTTCCCCTTCGCTGACGGACCCGCGCTCCTTGCCGATGCCGGGGTGCGCTGCATCGTTCACCCGGGTGGAAGTAAGCGCGACCAAGACACGTTTGACCTCTGCAACGCGCGCGGCATCACCTGCCTCCTCACCGGCTCACGGCACTTCCGCCACTAAATAGGTGCCGTTCACCACTGTCCCCATTTAAATTGCTGCCGTTCACTGCGGTCGCCTTTGTGGCTAAACTTTGCCTCCCATGAAGCTCGATCACCCGACGCTACCAGTCCTCAAAGCGGCCTTCCCGGACGTTAAGTTCCTCGCCGCTGAATTCCGCGGTCAGACCACGGTGATCGTTCCTAAGGACCGCATCAAAGAGGTCTGCCGTCACCTGCGCGATGATCCGCAGTGCTCCTATGAATTCTGCGCCGACGTGACCGCAGTTGATTACCTGAACTATCCATCGCCGCAACCGGGACGATTCGCAGTGGTGTGGTGCTTGAACAGTTACTCCAAGGACCAGCGCTTGCGGCTCAAGACTTATCTTGATCCATCCGTCGACACCGCGGGCATCGAGCCTGATCCGGAACTGGTGGTCGACACCGTGACCGATGTGTGGCCCGCAGCGGAGTGGCTTGAGCGTGAAGTGTTCGACATGTTCGGCATCCGCTTCAAGGGTCACCCCGATCTGCGTCGCATCTTGATGTGGAAGGACTTCCCGGGGCATCCGCTCCGCAAGGACTATCCGCTGCGCGGTCGTGGCGAGCGCGAGATGCATCGCGTCGTGACCCGCGATTCCGCCTGACGGCGCGGCGCGCACCGTGGAAACACGCGAACACCTCGGACTGAAAGAACTCGCATCAGCGTGGCTGATCTCGATGGGTTGCCGCGCAGTGGCGCACGAAGTGCCCTGCCCGATCGCGCGCTTTCGCGTGGACGCCGCGGGATGGGCGGAGCATGACTGGCGCCTGGGCGCGGACCCGGCTGCGCACGCCAACATCTTTGCCGCCGAACGCGCGGGTGACGCACTGCGTTCGCCACGCACCGTCGTAGTGGAATGCAAGGCATCGCGCGCTGATTTCATGCGCGATGGGCTTCGTGTTGATGACTTGCTCGCGGAGCGTGATCGACTTCTTGCGCGCAAAGCGGAGATTGAATCTGACCTGATTCCGGTGCATGAGCCGCACCTGCGCAACGCTGCCGGCGCGCTGTTTGAGGAGCACGCGAGTTGGGATTTCAGTCGAAGTCGGTTGCTCCCCTATCGCCGCGTGCTGGGGCAACTTGCGAAACTGGAAGAGCGCATGCACGGGCAAACCAAGTTCAACCTGATTGCACGGTGGCGGCTCGCGGATGAGTTGTGGATCCTTGCATCCACCGGCGTGGTGAAGTCGCGCGAAGTGCCGACGGGTTGGGGACTCGCCGAATGTTCACCCGCGGTGCTGCGACGCGGGGTGAAGCATGCGCTTGCCATGGGTACGTTGCCGCTGCGCGTGATAGTTCCTGCGCCGCGTCATGCCAGCCCGGAGTATCGACGCGCGCGCATATTGCGAAACATTGCGATCGAATTGACGCGGGGTCAGTTTCCAAGGGTGTCGTCAGGGGCGGCGGGAGATTCCGCAGACGCCTCCGGCCACGGCGGCGCTGGGACGAGCACCACGTCCGTGTCCGGGTTGCCGCCATCATCCGATCCGTTGACCCCCACCGACCAGAGCGTGTAACCCGGGTGCCATGCGGCGGCGGGGTCGGCCGGCAGCGCGCGGTAGACGAACGGTCCCTTGCGGTACGGGTCCTTCGGCACCTCGTCGACATACCGCGGACGGAGATCGGCAAGCGAGGCCGGCAGGCGTCCTTCGGCGCGGCGGAACCGCTCGATGGCGACGACGGTCGCCAGCGCACGCTCGAACGTGGCGCCGCGCAGATCGACCAAGGTCGAGGCCCCGGTGAACCCGCGCACTCGAACCCAATTGATCGGGCCGGCATCGTCAAGTGCCGCCATCCCGGCGCTCACCTTCTGCTGGTCCCGGTCCGACGGATCGGCCATGAGCTCCTCGAACAGCACGCCGGAGTGCTCGAGGATGGCACGACGTTGGGGCCAGTAGAAGCCCCCCCAATGGATGCTCGCGACCATGGCCCACGGGCTCGGCTCATGGGCCCATGATGGCCCCAGTGACCCCACCCAAGGGTCCGCGAACCAGCTGGCGAGCGCTCCGAGTTCCCAGTCGACCCTGGCCGCCTTCATCGCCTCCATCGACGGCCGGACCGACTGGCGGCGGATGGCGGCGTCGAGCGCGGACGCCAGCTGCTCGCCACCGTCGGCGTGCAGCGCCTCGGCGGTCACCTGTACAAGCGGGCGAAGTTCGTCGTAGTTGTCGTAGTTGTCGTAGTTGTAGAAGAAGGGAGACGTGCGCGCGAAGATCCGCCGCGCGGCCAGATGCCACTGCAGGGCGCGCGCGAACGCAGGGGCGTCGCGTCGCTCGACGGCGACCACCATCGCGGCGTTGGCCAGCTGCCACAGCCGCTGCGCTGCGACGTAGCGAATCTCGCCGAGGTGTGACGAGTACCGGGGGAGCAACATCGACGCCCCGACGCCTTCGGCGATGCGGTCCGCGGCCCAGGCCAACGACCCGGCGTCCCCCCACAACCCCATCGACTCCAGTGCCTGCAACACGGACTCCTTCGCGATCGACTCGGGCGCACCGGCGTTTCCCCATCGCGTACCGGGGGTGATTCCCTTGATGGCCCGCTGGAACTCAGGCCCGAGCACACTCGACTCCCAGCGGGCAAACTCGGACAGCGGTCTGGCGATCGAATCGGCGGACGGCGGGGTGCCGGGCGGCAACAGCGCCGCGTCGAGCTGTTTCGGCGTCGGAAGCGAAACCAGGTCCGCCCGGGCGGACCACACCTGGGCAAGCGCGAGCGATACCACGGGCAGGACAACGATTCCGACGGCCAGGAGAGTCGCAAGCCCGATCCGTCGGACAGAACGGAACACCGCCCTTCGCCGCTGCGGCGCCCAGAGGCGGTTTTCCTCGAACACCAGCCCGTGCGCCGGCATGAAGCGCCGGACGCCGTCCGCGCCGGCAACGCAGTGATCGCGATACGCCGTGATGTCGATGGACTTCCCGCACTCCGGGCAGGTCACCGCGTGGTTGGCAGACACCACCAGGCCCATGGCGCTGTAGTCGCATGATGGGCAACGCGCGGTCCCTCGCAGCACCCCACGCACCAGCAGGCGAAGAAGAACGTCGCGCCAGAACAGCATGGAAAGGAGGAACACGGTGGCCATCATGGCCACCGACAACGTGATCAGCCATTGGGCTTCCGACCAGCTCCAGTTCCGCAGCACCACGGAAGACGAGACATACACACACCCGAGCGACAGCATCACCCGAGCCACCTCAAACATCACTCTGGAGCGCTGGCCGCCTCGTGCCAAGTCGACGTATCGCCTGCACTGCTCGTCGGTGAAGACGTCAAGCTCTGGAAATGCCCGGTAGATAGGTGACGCAATGAAGCGCATGGTTTGCAACGGCGCGTGAAGCGCTCCGGGCGGGACTCGAACCCTCAACCTGCCGCTTAGAAGGCGGCTGCTCTATCCAGTTGAGCTACCGGAGCATGACGCGTGTCATGGTACGGCGCAAATTTTATTGTGGATGCAAGAAAAAGGGCGGTGTGTTGGCGGCGAAACCGCAAGTGCCTTTACTTTGCCCACGCCTTCAAGGCACATGGTCGCTATCGCAGGGAGCGGCTGGAAAGGATTGGGGATATGCGAACTGAAATGAATGTGATTGGCGGAGTTGGAGTAGCAGCCATCATTGGGTGTTGCATGGTGTATTCGCAGGGTTGGTGCGCCACACAGGCGGTGACGGAGGCGCCACAGGTTCCAGTTGATGATGCAGTCAACCAGGCGGCGCTCTATCTATTGGCGAACCCGCCGTGTGGGGCGTTGGTCACTGATCCATGCCCAACGATGCTGGAGCGACTGTGCGGCGCGGATCCAACAGGGAACGGTGGAATGGGCGGACTAGCCGCCATGTGTGACTGCGAATGCGGCAATGGCTGGTGGACACGGGCACCAGTATCCGTCTCGCTCTCACCAGGGAAGCCACTGACCATGAGCCCCATCAGCGAGAACAGCAACTCCATTTCCTGGCGATGGCAATTGTCGGAGATCGCGCAACCCGAGCACGTTGAGGCCGCTGTGGAGATGTCTGGATACAGTTCGTGGTGGCATGCGGGCTCGATCACCAAGCGCGCCATGGCGCGTCAGGCAACCCTCGCGCGTGAACAATGGGTGGGCACTGGGATCCCGTGCCCGCGGCTGGTCACTATTGCTGCCATGGGGGGCGCCATGCTTGAACTATCCCTGACGTGCTCGCCGAGTATTGGCTGCACGGCAAGCGGATCGGCAACTGCTGCGGGAGCTTGCAGCTCCGTGGGTCGTGCAAGTGCAGACATTGTTGACAAGACCGTTCGTGGCACTGTTGGCTACAGCAGTTACAGCCACACCGTAGTAGTCGATGGCGACTTTGGCTTCGCCGTTGCCGACGACAGTGTTGGCATCGATGGCAAGATTTCCAAAAAGGTGGATTGGAAATTAGACGGCCCGGGAAGCGTCTCCGGGACGGCTGCCTACGTAGTTACACCTGATCGTTCGTATTGCGCGTTTACCAACCGACCAATTGACTTTCGATCGAACGGATGGGCGATCGCGAGCGGAGCTATGTCGGTGGATGAAAATGGCTCCACCAGCATGTCGGCGCTGGCGATTGTTGGGTTGTCGGTGCGTTGATGAAACGGTCATGACAGGCGCAAATCATTGCGAAAACACGCAAAGTAAGAGGGAAACATCATGAATCGGAACGTGAAGCGGCGCGTACGCGCGCTGGTCTGGGCGGTTGTCGGTGCAGTGAGCGGATTGACTCTGGGGGCGCGGGTGTTCGGACAAGACGACGCGCTGGATCGGGCGCGTGCCATGACGGAACAGATGGTTGCCGAACAACATCGCCTCTTGCAGCAATTTAAAGATCAGTTGAACCAGCAAGAAACTGGTCGCAACTGGAGTGCATTGCTTGCACATAAAGCCACCGTCGACTCGGCTTTCGCGCCGCTTCACTTGATCCGCGATGCAATGGAGTCACTCACGGACGGCTCGCAAGGAGTGGACTTGTTGCGATCACTGCGTACCGAATGGCGCGATGCGCCAGTGACGGCGCAGTGGTCGCACCCGGATGGCGCCGATCGTGCGCGGCGCGCACTGGCGGCGTGGGTGCCCACACCACGGACGACCGGGTCAAGTACTGGCACGGAGTCTGGGGCGGCTGCCGAGCAACTGGCACTGCAGGTTGAAGTACGCACCGGATCGGAAGCCTGGGTGGGAACAGATGCTCCGCCAATGATTGCCTGGACCATTGACGCAAGGTGGGACAGCGCTGGGCCCGAACTTCATGCGCGCAGTTGGTGGAAGATTCCGCTGGCCGAACCGGTGCGGATTGACTTTCCACTGGCTCTGGAGGGGCTGGATATCTGGCTGAATTCATCCGGCGTACGACTGCAGGACGATCGCGGAGCCGCCCATGCGGAATCATGGGGATCATGGGCACCGACTCCACTCTTCAACAACCCGCCAACTCTCTATGCCGCGTTCGACGCGCTTCGGCTTATACGAGCGAAAGACAGCGCTGTCACCACGCAGAGCGAATCGCCGAGCGCGGATGCTGCCGCGGACAACCCCTCCGTGCGAACGCGCGTCATCAGGCGTGCCGATGGATCGCTCGTTCGTACCGAGCGGTGGACTTGGGAGGGTGATGTATTGCGATCCGTAGTCATCGAACAAGAACCGGTCCGCCTCGTGCATCACTCCGAACAGGGAGTTGAACTAATCACTGAGGTAGATGGAGTGGAGAAAGTCCGTACGCCGCACCGACCACACTCTGAAATTGTGCAGTTCGCTGAAAGTGCTCGCATTGAGATTTCGTTCCGAACTGCAGACCCAACGCGCGACCGTGTTATGAGCAGTGACGCTCGAGTGCCTGATCGATTGGTGCTGACTGTCGGCGAGCACTGTCGTGCATGGGCGGAATTCGTATCGGTGCGCCTGAGTAAAGCCTCCGAGCCTGATGCGTGGTGCGCGGATCGCAATAGTCGGCTCGCTGCAACTGCAACCGCACATGCCGCACTGAATGCACAAATCGCTGCGGCTATCGCCACGAACGCTCACGATGATGTGGCGCGCATACTTGAAGCAATTGCTGCGCAACATGCAAGCTGTGGCGCTCCCTATGCACAACGAATGGCTGAGTGGGAGCTTGCGGCCGTGCACATGCTTGATGTGGGAATGGAGCGCGCGTGCGAGGAAATTCTGGCCGCCCGCTGGCTTCCCGATATTGGGCATCGCGATGCGGTGCGTGCTGCACAACGTTGGCAAACGGCTGGACATGGGCGATTTGCAATGCTTCTAGCGCGCTTTGGTGGAGTCAAGCCAGAGGAGCTCACGCCACCCGATGCGGTGGAGGATGACAGTGATGAACTCTGGGATGACCGTGACGATGAACTCTGGAGGGCCAGTGACGAAGTCCGCAGTGATGATCCAGCCGGTGCGTCGAGCGTGGCGGCTGCTCCTTGTGACGCCTCATCACTCCAGAACGGTGCGCGTTCGCTCTATGACCACGTGCAGGCAGTGGTCATTGCCACGGTGCGCGACCAACGCATGCTGACCACCATGTTGACGAATCTGTGCCGCGCCTGCACGGATCACCGCGATGAATTGCGCGTAGTGGATGATGCACGCGCTTGCGCCGTCGCGCGCGATGCACGGGTCTTCTTGGCGAGTGCATTCCGCGATGGAAAAAGTGTTCCGGAACCAAGTGCATATGGCCGTCGATTTGCCAAAGACACGGTGTCCATGGCAATCATTGGGTTAGCAAGTGATGACGCCGTGGCTTTCATGCGCGCCGGCTGGGACGTGTACGCACATGCGGCGATTGCCGCGCTGCAGAAGGCGCAACGTGCGGCGCGGGTGATGGAGCGCTCCGCAGGTACTCCTGGAGGCGGATCGTCCAGCACGGATGACGAATCGGCACGGACCTCGACCGACCGCGCAATCGGCATCGCTGTGAAGCGCCAATTGGATGACTACCGTGCCCTTGTCGGAAATGCGTATCACTCCGACATGCAGGTTTCGGCAGACATCGCGCTCCCAAATGCAACCGAAGTGAGCCGCGCGATGGACGCCGTCATTGCAGTGGCAGTCACTCGGGAGCGCCAGCGGGCCTCGGTCATTGGGTCGATCTTCGGTCAGGAGCTGGGGTCAGCGCGTGATCAAGCTGCTGACCGCCGAACCGTGGGGATAGCGGTCACACCTGCGATCGCCATGTTTACCGATTGGTGTTTATCCGACGGGCGATCATCTCCGCGACCGACTCATTGAGCGATCGCACACGAACGATCAAAAATGGCAACGGCCGGACGGCGCGAATCCGCAGCCGTCCGGCGTTGTTGCCTACCCGCCGCCTTCTACATCGGCGGGTCCAAAGCGATCTCCGCAAAGCACGGAGCCCTCACGAAGTCCCGACCCGAAGGCCGCCGGACTCACCGGGAAAGTCGATTGCAACACTCACGCCTGCAAGTGATTTCACAGAAGTAATTGGAATGATGAGACCGAGAATCAGCGGGTCAGGCGCTGCCAGTGCCGTCTATGCGTGCCCATCAGCCTGTGCGGGCGGTACAACGCCCGTACGGGCTCAACCGGAGCCCGGACGCGCTCATGCGACGCCAAGACGGGCTTAAGAAAGCCAGCCAGGGATCAGCAAACGCCACGAACGGCTTAAGAAACGGCGCGAAGCAGCGTGACTCGGCCAATCGGCACCCATTCCGCCACCAAGATGTCGCCATTGGCGAGCCAAATGGCGTCATGCGGGTGCACAAACTTGCCAGGAATGAACTGGTCGCGCGATGCGCCGCGGAGGGAGCTTGGGTTGCCATCGCAGAGCTGGACAACGAGCTCATTCTTGGAGTCCAGAATCGTCACAACGCTGTCCAGATCAGGGACCAGCATGCGGTCGCCGCGAACCTTCATGTCGCAGGGCTGACGCATTGCATTGTTCACAAATCCCAGGTGCGTTCCGTCCAACGACAGGTACTGAATGCGTCGATTGCCTCGGTCAGCTACCACCAACGCGGGCTCTCGTGTGAAATTGGTGCCGCGCAAGTCAACATAGATGCCGTGCGGGCACGCAACTTGGCCGGGGTCCTGGCCGGGACGCGCAATGATCTTCTTCCACTTGCCATCCTTGGAGAACGCATGGACGAAACTGCCTCCGTAGCCGTCGCCAACAAATACTGTTCCATCCGGACCGAACGCCGCATTGGTCGGGCACCACTTGTCAGCGGATGCATCCACGCCGCTTTCCATGGGGCAGCCGGCTTCCCACACCACTTTGCCGTTCAAGTCAGTCTTCACCACCAAGCGTCGGCCTGTATCGCAGTGGTACAGGTACTCCGCGCCGTCTTCTGCATGCAGGTCAAGACCATGCGCGCCGCCCGCGAATTCCTTGCCAAAGCTCCGGATGAACTTGCCATCGGATGAATACACGTACACCGCGTCCTTCAGGGTGCTGGATGGGTGCACCGTGTGCGCCACGTAAATGTTTCCCTTGGCATCCTGCGCAACACCATGCGTGTCGCCGAACGCTGCGCCACCGGGCGGCGGCACCAGCCAATCGTGGTGCACTTCAAAGCGGGCGGAACCAGAGCCAACCACCATGGCGCCCGGGGTTGCTGCCGGAGCGACCGGTGGCGTGACGGGCGCAGCGCTACCGCCAGCCTGCGAACTCCCGAAGGTACAGCCCGGGATAGACGCCGCGAATCCAGCAGCGCCAAGTGCAGCAGCAGTCGTCAGAAACGATCGTCGCGTGTTGTCCATAGGTTCATAAATTACCTACGAACGCCTTCATGGTTGCGAACGAAACCTACCACTGATGAACATTCGCACCCAAATCACCGTTACGGACCAACTGGCGGACCTTCTGTGCCTGTGGTGCCCGGCAATGCGGACCCAACCACAATCTCCACGCCCGGGTGAGTGGCGCGGAATCGATCAATTCCCTGCGCGGTGACTTGCGTGTTAAACACGTACACGCGCTGTAGGCGCGGCAACTTACCGAGCACCGTAAACACTCCATCAGTGGCACCGGAACTCACCAGGTTCACCGTTTCCACCTCCAACGTACGCGACAACAAGACGGTAATTCCCACGTCCGTCAGCGCTGTGTTGTCGACGCGCACCGATCGCACAAACGGCATGGATGGCATCTGCATCATCCCTGCGTCGGACACGGACGCGCGCGCGAAGGAGAGCTCTTCAATCAGCGGAGCAATGGGAATGAGCGCGGAGATGTCTGCATCGCCAACACCCTTTCCACCCGGAATACTGACTGACAAGGTCGACGCTCCAACCGAAACCGGAACCGCGTTGATGCCCCGTCCGCGCAGCGCTGCCGCCTCGGCGACCTGCGCATCGGAGAGCGCTGGCAAGCCAGCGGAGCGACTCTTGGGAGCGTTGATCGGGCCACGGCGATCGGCTACGGAATCAGGCACCGGTGCACCACGGACTCCACTCGATCCATTCGCTTCGATGGAGCCGCCGTCTGCTGGCATCACTGCTCCGGCGGCAATCCATGTTCGAAGAAATTCGAGTTCCGTTGCTTTCAACCGATCGCCCTTTGGTGGCATGGCCTCGTCATCTTCTGCCGGCAAGAGGCATCGCTCAATCATTAAGCTGTGCGCGGGATCACCGGGCTGCACAATCCAGATTCCGCTCGAATCACGCGAAACCAAGGACGATCGCACGTCCATCGAGAGACCGCCTTTGTGCTTCCCGT
>Ga0247841_10011703_pt1 | contig 11601 bp, 9 predicted proteins | sample LaCruzMarch2015__2_FD_192410 | JGI IMG/M metagenome (GOLD analysis project Ga0247841, IMG submission 192410) | Freshwater microbial communities from meromictic Lake La Cruz, Castile-La Mancha, Spain - LaCruzMarch2015_18m | ecosystem: Environmental > Aquatic > Freshwater > Lake | place: Spain...
TATTTTTCATCTGGAGTAAATTCTAACTCACCTCCCCGTGCATTACAAAGATTTAAACCTGCTACTTTTCCGGTCGAGATGCTATATACATCTTCGGCTCCGGGAGCCATGCCATATGAGTGGCCAAAAACCACATAATTTCCTAATGGGGAAAATTTAATAGGATAAAAATGTCTATAATTATCCTGCTCAGTATTATCAAGCTCTATTTCACTAATAATGCTTTCGGATTTCCCTATATTTAATACGAGCTGTCTTTTATTGCCAGCAGTTTTTTCATATACCTTTTTTTCAATATTAATATTACCAAAAACCAATTCTCCTTTTTTGTTTTCACTTTGCGCTAAAAATGCGCTACTTTCTGATTGTTGTTTGCCATTTATATATTTTTGATTTGATTCTGCTAAGTCTTTTTTTTCTAAAGAAATCCAAACAATTATACCCGTTTCTATTATTGCCAATAGGATCACTGCTATTAATATTTTTTTCATATTTGTTTGAATCTAGAATCTAATGCAACATATTGGCGCGAAGCGCCGATGATGCTAAATTAGGTTTCTATGATAAATTACAAAAGATTAAGTGATTTAGAGCGAGAAGATATTAGTCGGATGCTCTCGCAAAAATGTTCTTTTCGTATTATCGCCAAAGCGTTAGACAGAAATGTAAGCACTATCAGTCGGGAAATTAATGCGGGTGGTTGTAATAAGTATACCTACCGAGCGGTCAAAGCGCAAAACCGAGCCAGAAGAAATTCATCCAAAAGAAAGACGGGAAAACATAAGCTGAATGGCAAGCAGAAGTTGTGGAAATATATCCGCAAGAAACTGAAAAAGAAATGGTCTCCTCGACAGATTGCCGAGGAACTGGAAAAGGATTATCCTCTAAATATGACTATGCGCATATCGCCGGAGGCAATTTACTCTTACATCTACATTCTTCCTCGCGGATCTCTCAAGAAAGAACTGACTTCTTGTTTGCGGCAGAATCGGAAAAGACGACATAAGCAATCCAGGGGCGTCAAAATGGAGCGAAAAATAGAGGATATGCTCTCAATCGAAGAACGACCGCAGGAAGTTCTTGATCGGATTATTCCTGGGCACTGGGAGGGAGATTTAATTGTTGGAAAGAACAATCGTTCAGCTCTTGGCACTCTGGTAGAGCGCACGACCCGCACGACTGTCCTTGTTCCAGTTAAAAATAGAGAAGCTGAAGTTGTTGCCAAGGCTTTCGCCAAGGAAGTCAGAAAATTACCGCAGCAGATGAAATTGTCAATGACCTATGACCAAGGACGAGAAATGGCTAAGCATAAATTATTCACCAATATTACCGGTGTTAAAGTCTACTTTGCCCATCCGAGAAGCCCATGGGAACGAGGCACCAATGAAAACACCAATGGATTAATCAGACAGTTTTTTCCAAAGGGAACCGATTTTAACAAAGTATCCAGATATGAAATTAAGAAGGTACAGGATTTGCTTAATGAACGGCCTCGGCAGGTTCTTGATTTCAGAAAACCCTATGAAGTATTCAATCAATTAATTAATAGCAGTGTTGCGTTAAATTCTAGAAACTAAGTTTATATTTTTAAAATTGCCGCACAAACCTTAAATCTCCGCTGTTAAATAGTCTTACATGATCAATCTTATATTTCATCATAGCTAGGCGCTCAAGTCCGATACCCCAGGCAAAACCGGTGTATTTGTGCCTCGGGTATCCGGCGGCCACAAAAACATTTTGATTAACCATCCCGGCTCCGCCTAGTTCCAACCAGCCGTTGCCTTTGCAGGCGCTACAGCCTTTTCCACCGCACATGGTGCAGGAGATATCATATTCAAAGCCTGGTTCAACAAAGGGAAAATAGCTTGGACGCAATCTGATTTTTATATTCTGATTGAAAAACTGCGAGAAAAATGCTTCGGCTACGAATTTCAAGTTAGCCACCGTGATTTTTTCTCCGACAACCAGAGCCTCGAATTGATAGAAAGTATGGTCGTGAGTGCTATCAGTCGCTTCTCTTCGGAAACATTTTCCGGGAGCAATAACCTTGAAAGGCGGTTTGTGCTTTTGCATATAGCGGGCCTGAATAGCAGAAGTCTGTGAGCGCATGGCTAAATCAGAATTTTTTATGAAAAAAGTGTCTTGCATATCGCGGGACGAATGATCTTTGGGAATATTCAAAGAATCGAAGTTATAGAATTCATTTTCCACTTCCGGCCCATCGGCAATTTCATATCCCATGGCAGTAAAGATATCTTCAATTTCTCTTCTTACAATCGAAATCGGATTAAGATGGCCAATGTTCTGTTTTTTCCCCGGAAGCGTAACATCAATTCCTTGTTTATTTTCTTGAGCTTTTTTTTCTGTCTTCACTCCAAGATATTTTCGTTCTTTGGCGATATAGCCTGCCATTTCATTTTTTACCTGATTGGCCAGTTCTCCGATCCTGCGTTTTTCATCGATGTCCAGATCTTTTAGGTTTTTAAGGATATTGATAAATTCGCTTTTCCGGCCTAAAAACTTCTTTTCCAAATGAAAAAGATCTTCCTTGTTTTGGACTTTATTGATGGCATCCATAAAATGCCTTTTTATCTCATTTATTTTCTGTTCTAGCATCCTGGTAGTAGATTTTTTGACAATTTTATAATTAAAAAAATGTAGTTTCAACTAGATTTAATTTGCGTTTAAATTAATCACGGTTCCACTCCCGGTATTGTGATTTTTCTGAAAGAAAAATCAAGTCAAAAATTCACTACCGGGCATGCTCTTATGTTACGTTTAAAGCTATAAAAAGTTTACCCTGTTAAAAAAACTAATTCACATAAATTTATAAAAATCACCTAATTCTATATTAATGCTAAAAAGAACAATAGGCAAGCTTTTTAACAGGGTCAAAAAAGGGCTGGTCATGATATAACCAGCCCCGTAGATCCAACCAATTTATTCGGAACCATTCTTTTTGCAAAGACAGCACTTGTCTGTCTTATTATAAATTGAAAGATTAGTTCCGCAGGTGCATTTCCGCTTTGGATCTTCCTCCCATGATTGTCCGCTACATCCGCAATAGATTTCGCTGCTGTCCCTACATTTTCTTACTCCAAAGCCTGGAGAATACCCTTTTAAATCTCTGCCTCCCATAACTTCTCCTTCTGATTGTGTTTTGTAAAATCAAAAACCCATTTTCTGCTTAGCCATATCATACTGCTCCTGGGTAATTTGTCCAGAAGCCTTCATTGCATCCATAACTTTGAGCATCTTGTCCCGATTTTTCGGGTCAAAAGCTTCTTTCATCATTTTTTCACGTTCCTGCGGGCTCATTTTTTCCATTTTCCGCATGGCAATGCGCTGGAGCATGCCCAGTTTTTGAGTATCATTACCGTCTGAATTTTTTTTGAATGGATTCCACATAAATCATGGAACATGAAACATAAAACATGTAACAAACTATTATTTAAAACTAATTAACCGATGCTACATTTTTGTTTTATGTTATATGTCGTATGTTTTAGGATTTAATTTGCCATTTATATATAGTCACCAATAGTGCCGATGCGATGAATATCGATGAGTATGTCCCGAAAGTCACGCCAACGAGGAGCGCCAGAGAAAAATGCTTAATAGAATCGCCACCAAAAATATAAATTGCAAGAAGCGTGATAATTACAGTCAAGGATGTATTAATTGAGCGAACCAAAGTTTCATTAAGGCTCCTGTTTACGATATCCGGAAATTTTTCTTTTGAAGAGCTTCTGATCAGATTTTCTCTGGTTCTGTCATAGACGACAATCGTATCATGGACGGAAAAACCTAAAATTGTGAGAAGGGCAGCAATAAAAGGAATTCCCACTTCCACGCCGTAGTAGTGCCCCAAGAAAGCAAATACCCCGATGGTTATAAGAATATCATGAACAAGAGCAATAACAGCTCCCGCGCCATATTTCCACGATTCAACCGGACGGGAAACTTTGCGGAATGCAAATGCGATATAAGCCATAATTCCAGCCACTGCCCAAAAAATGGCCATGAGCGATTTACTTTTTAGCTCTTTGGAAACCGAAGAATTTATGAAATCCACACGAAGCTGCGTTGCGCCCGGATATTTTTCTTCCAATTTTTTTATCACACTTTGATTGGTCGCGTCATCTTCGGAGGCGTATCGGAGAAGCGCTGAATTATTTCCCGATGGCTGAATAGTGAGGCTACCTAAACTCAAGTCCCTTAGTTTTTCTTCTATTTCCTGATTGGCGGGTACGCTTTTCTCAAATTTGATTTCCATCAGAGTTCCTCCCGTAAAATCAATTCCAAATTTCAAGCCCCAGACAAAAATACTCACCACGCTTAAAAGCGTTACGATTATGGAAAAAGCATAGGTATATTTTGTTTTTGAAATTATATTATACATCTTTTTTTTCTGCTCCAATTAACCACAATTTATCTTCAATCCATTCACCGATTAAAAATCGAAGAATTGTCCTGGTTATCACGACAGCGGTAAACATGGAAGCCAAAACTCCAATCACCAGCGTAACCGCAAAACCTTTCACGAATCCCGTTCCCAGTTCTATAAGAATAAACGAGGTGATAATGGATGAAACATTTCCATCTCGGATCGATGTCCAGGCCCGCTTGAAGCCTTCTTCGATGGCACTAACTGCTCCACGCCCTTTCTTAATTTCTTCTTTAGTTCTTTCAAAAATCAAAATATTAGCGTCAACTGCCATTCCGATGGAAAGAATAAAACCAGCAATCCCGGGAAGAGTAAGAGTAATTTGCCAGGGAGAAAAAGCCGAGAACTTAAAAATAGAAACCATAAGTCCGGTATAAATAAGCAATGATACGGATGCAATTAACCCCAAAAATCTATAATAAAGCAACATGAAAATAACCACTAAAATCAACCCAATAATACCCGCTTTAAGACTTTTTTCAAGTGATACTTGCCCCAAAGACGCTTCAACGCTTTGTTGGGAAACAAGGGTAATTGGAACCGGAAGCGCTCCTTCATTCAGCCTTTGCACCAATTTTTTTGCCTCATCGATCGTAAAATTTCCGGTAATGACTGCTTCGCCGGTGGTTATTTCGGATTGAACTGTCGGTGCGCTGATTATTTCTCCGTCCAAAAATATAGCAACTCTTTTTTCAAGATTTTTCTTTGTAATTTCAGCAAATAGCTTTGTTCCTTCATCATCGAATTTCAAAGAAACCTGTGGTTCTGAAAGTCCCTGGTTTTGAAATGCAACAGCGGCACTCTTCAAATTTTTTCCGGAAAGGCCAGTTGAAACAAAGCCTATCTTTGGTTGAGGCTGTTCTTTCTTCATAATCAGGATATGTGCGCCATGAACTTCCAGATTACTTGCCCCGTTATCGCTCTCAGGCGATTTTACCGGGTCGCCTTCGCGTTGTTCAATTTTTTTTATTATGTGCCATCCAAATTGTGTTTCGACGAGATCGGGGTAAATTTCTCCATCTTTCAGATTTCCTTCAAAAAGTGCTTTATCGAATTCGGGAACAAACATGCCTTTTTTGGCAAAACTTAGATCGCCTCCATTATCCTTTGAGCCCGGATCTTCACTATTGTCTTTGGCAAGTTGCGAAAAATCTTCTCCGGCCAATGCTTTTTTCAGCAAATCCTGGGCTTTTTGCTTGGCTTGGGCATTAGCTTTATCTAGCACATCCTGAGGAATCTGTTCTGGCTGTTCAGTTTGTCCCTCCTCTTTAAATTCCAAAAACGGAGTCTCCTGAATCAATTGCTTGGCCTGGTTTATATCTTTTACCCCAGCCAGCTCTACTACGAGCCTGTGATCCGATCCAGATTTAGTAGTATAAATAACCGGTTCAGCTACTCCGAAAGCGTTTACTCGTCTTTCAATGACATCCTGGACAGCCTGCATAGCGTCTCCGACTTGTGTGCTGTCGACTTTGCTTGTGTCCGCCTCATATTCCATATGGATCCCGCCCTGGAGATCCAGGCCGAGATTTATTTTCAGCTTATTCAAAGTTTCATAGACTTTTGGCACTTTCTTTGTAACTTCTGGATATGAAATCAGCCCGACAAATATTGCCAGGGCTATAACTAGGCCGAATTTTAACTGAAGCTTTTGCTTGATCGTCATGGTATTAGTTTATACTAGAAATATTTTTTGGCAAATTATATTATATCTTTTATTTATTTCCCGCAGCATTTTTTATATTTCTTCCCGCTACCGCATGGGCAGGGATCATTTCGACCAACTTTGTCCTTATTCACTATCGGCGCTTGTTTTATTTCCTCCTTTGGAGCTCCGCTTTCAGCTCTGATCTGTTTGGCTGCGCCGAATTGTTCCACTTCCTCCGCACCCTTATATGTCAGATTTTTCTGTTGAACCATTTCTTCTTTTTGCGGAGCGATCAAAGTCACCTTGAAAATAGTTCGGGCAATAGACGCGCGTATATTGTCCATAAGTCCGGAAAACATATTGAACGCTTCTCTTTTGTATTCAATGAGCGGATCCCTCTGACCATAACCGCGAAGCCCAATACCTTCCCGCAGATAGTCGATTTCATCCAAATGATTCATCCAAAGATTATCAATCGTCTGGAGCATAACGGCTTTTTCGATCGATCGCATCATATCAGTTCCGATTTCCTGCTCTTTTTTGTTGTAATTTTCTTTTGCCAGGCCTTCGAGATATTCGGTAATCAGGCTTATTTTTTCCGCGGCATTCTTGTTTCTATCATTCATGTATTCTTGAATTTTCTTGGAAACTGATTCGTCCGCCGGCATGATATTTTTTATATTTTCAAAAATTTCTTTCGGATCGCAGTTTTCTTCAGTTTCGGCGCAATTAAACGCGACAACTTTTTCAATTTCATCCTTGATGTTTTCCAGCATCTCGGTTTTTGTGTCCTTCATATCCAGAATCTCGCGCCGTTTTTTGTAAACCACTTCTCTTTGCTTGTTCATTACGTCGTCATAATCCAAAACGTGCTTCCGTATATCAAAATTGAAACCTTCAATCTTGGACTGAGCATTTTCTATGGTTCTGGAAATAATTTTGTTTTGGATCGGCTGGTCTTCCGGAAGGCCAAGCGTATTCATGAGATTAAACAGTTTGTCTCCGCCGAAACGGCGCATCAATTCATCCTCAAGGGAAACATAAAATTGTGACATTCCGGGATCGCCCTGGCGGCCGGAGCGTCCGCGCAACTGATTATCGATCCGCCTAGCTTCATGGCGTTCGGTTCCGATGATAAACAGTCCGCCAACTTCTTTCACTCCCTCTCCAAGTTTGATATCCGTTCCTCTTCCAGCCATGTTAGTCGCAATTGTCACAGATCCTTTCTGGCCAGCTTTCGCAATAATGGCCGCTTCCTTTTCGTGCTGTTTGGCATTCAATACTTCATGTTTGACACCGAATCTGTTGAGCAAAGCGCTCAAATATTCTGATTTTTCAATAGCAATCGTTCCTACAAGCACTGGTTGCCCGATTTCGCTCAGTTCCTTGATTTTTTCCATTATGGCATCGAACTTGCCCTTTTCTGATTTATACACAACATCTGGTAGGTCTTTCCTAATCATCGGCTGATTGGTCGGAATTTCCATTACCTCAATCTTATACACCTTGAAAAATTCCTCGGCTGAAGTTGTTGCGGTTCCGGTCATGCCGGATATCTTTTTATACATCCTGAAATAATTTTGAAAGGTAATCGTAGCGAGCGTTCTCGATTCTCGCTGTACCCTCACGCCTTCCTTGGCTTCGATGGCTTGATGAAGACCTTCAGAATATCTTCTTCCGGGCATAAGACGCCCCGTGAAATCATCAACGATAATAACTTCCCCATCTTTCACAACATAGTCGCGGTCGAGCTGGAAAATAATCTGGGCTTTCAGGGCTTGCTCCAAATGATGGACGTAATTTATCTTCCCTGATTCATAAATATTTTTGACTCCGAGCCACAATTCTATTTTTGAAATTCCCGCATCGGAGATGGAAACCGCTTTCATCTTTTCATCCACTTCAAAATCTTCACCGCGCTTCAAACGCGGAACAAGAGCGGCAAATTGCTGATACATCTTGGTTGATTCGGTGTCGGGTGCGGAAATGATGAGCGGGGTTCTGGCCTCATCGATTAAAATGGAATCCACTTCATCTACGATTACATAGTTAGGCTCGCGCTGAACCATCTGTTCGATATCCTGCACCATATTGTCGCGAAGATAATCGAAACCGAACTCATTATTGGTCCCATAAGTTATATCAGCCGCATAAGCTTCGCGCCTTGAGATCGGTTTCAAATTCTGCATTTCAACACTCACTTCATCGTTATCAATGATCGTTGGTTCATACATATATGATGCGTCGTGGATGATACAAGCTGTCGAAATTCCCAGAAAATGTAGAATTGATCCCATCCAGTTGGCGTCTCTTTTGGCCAAGTAATCATTAACTGTTACCAGGTGGACTCCTTTTCCGGAAAGGGCGTTGAGATACATAGGCAAAAGCGCGGTGTGAGTTTTTCCTTCACCGGTTTTCATTTCGGCTATTTTCCCCTGATGAAGGACCATTCCTCCCATCATCTGGACATCAAAAAGCCTTTTTTGATCGACTCTTTTCGTGGTTTCTCGGACAACAGCAAAAGCCTCCGAAAGAATATCATCCAGAGTTTCATTTTTTTTAATGCGCTTTCTAAACTCCTCGGTTTTTGCCTTCAACTCTTCATCAGAAAGTTTAGAGATTTCCGGCTCCAAGGAATGGATCTTTTCCACAATCGGCCGGAATTTGGCGATTTCCCGCTCATTCGAACCGAAGATTTTTTTGAAAATTGACATTTTACGAAGTAAAATGTCATCCTGAGCGCAGCGAAGGATCTACTTTGAACTATCGCTAACTGCAGAATGACATGTTAATATATCCCTCTATTACCACTTCTTGGCTTATTTATTCTACTTCCAAATGCTATTTCAGTCAAAAGAGGTTTTTATTCTATAAATTTGAAACTAGTTAAAATTTTATTGGCATTTTCCGCCGTTTCTTTTCCGAGCTCAACCTTAACCACCGTCGATTTATCCGTATTTATAGCATAATTTCCGTCTCCATCGCATTTTACGCTGTCAGAACTAGCCTTGACCAGTTTAGAAGTATAGCTTCCCACTTTTACAGTGCCGTCGCTAAAGATGCAGTCAGCCTCGGTTTTGATATCGAAATGACTCGTATACCAGCTCTGAAATTCTTTTTTATTTTTATTATCGTAAAATCTGATTTTCCATGATATGTCTGGCTTAGTGAGGGTTATCAATTTGTCACTTTCAGCAACGGTAACTTCTTTTGGATAATCAAAGCTGATTTTTAATTTTGTACTCTCAAATTTCTTGTTTTCTGCGCTTTCAGTAGGGGCTGTATTGGCCGTAATGTTTTCAGGTTGAGTTTCGGGCATAGCAGCATCAGGATTTTGACCCGGCTGTGTTGCGTCCATAGAAGGATTTTGCGCCATCTGACTGCTTGCGGAAGCTTGGCTGGCGCTTTGCGCAGCTGTCTGATCGCTTGCTGAAGGAATATTTGTTTTTACCGGATTTTTCAGAAGCTCTGCTTTGAGATTATTCTCTACTGTTTTCGTATCATTATCTTTCATGACCCATCGCCAGCCTGAAAAAACAAAAATAAATATACAAACGACAAAGGCCAGAACAAAATAGGAGCTGCGGTCCTTTTTGGGCTTATTGATATCCTGCTCTGGTTTTGTTGAGTCAATCTTGGTATTACTTATAGTTTCCTTAGGCTTGCCTATATTCATTCTGGGCCTGTTTATACTCATTTTCGGCTTAATTATATCCATATCGGTGTAGAATTATTTAACTAAATAGGAAAAATCTTCGAGCATTTCACTGAATAATAAAATTCATAAGACAGTGCTCCAAAGCTATAATCCTTGCTTCCTAATTATTTTCCTCATATATTGTAGCATATCAACTTAATTTTTGCCTCTATGTATATGAATTATACCTAAGAATTAAATACGGAGATTATTCGGACGTGGTGATTTAAGCAAAAAAACCGCCCTGAGATAATCAGAGCGGTTTTATATATTTTAGAATCTGGCATTTTCATCCAGAACGGTCTTTTTTTTGAGCGACCTAGCTCCCCTTTCTTTGAGTTCCCTTATTTTGTCGCGATCGCGCGAAATCTGGTTTTTTAGCTCATCAACGGCCAAATCAACCGACCCTTCGACGCTTTCCGTTGTTTCTTCTTTCCTGTAGAGCTTATATGGAGTTTTAATCATTATTTCAGTCCTGAATTTCCCTTTTTTGTCCATATCTATCTCAATTTCATATAAGGTTTCTTTTTCGCCGTTTATAAACTTGGAAATCTTGCTTATCCTTTTTTCAATGTAATCTTGCGTCCTATCGTCAATTTTGGTTCCTCTGCACATCAGCCTTAAATTCAATTTTGTTTCCATTACGTTTTACTTAATGATTAAAATCCTACATATTGAATTTCTTCGGATAATTGAATATTAAACTTTTCTCTTACTTTTTGCTTTATCATGCTGGCAAGCATAATCACTTCTTCCGCTGTTCCGCTTCCCAGATTTACTACAAAATTGCCATGATTTTCGCTCACTTGGACACCGCCCACTTTTTTTCCCAAAAATCCGGCTTCTGCAATTAGCCATCCGGCCGGAATTTTGTCATCTTTGCATTTCATCCCCGCATCCGTTTCAAACTGTTTTATTAGCTTTTCGTCTTTGCAATTTGGGTTTTTGAAAAAACTGCCAGCGCTAAATCCTTGTGGCTGTTTATTTGCTCTTTTCTGCATATTTTCCTTTATCATTGCTTCAATTTTAGCCTTACCTTCTTTTTTTAATTTCAAGACCACTGAAGTTATGATTAAATTGCTTCTTTCTTTAAAAACAGAGTTTCTGTAAGAAAAAGCACAATCTTGCAATTTGTAATTTGGAATTTGGAATTTACCTGCCTGCCGATAGGCAAGGTTTGAAATTTGATATTTTGAATTTGGAATTTCTAATACTCTGATATCGTCAACTATTTGAGACATATCTGATCCGAATGCTCCTGCATTTCCCCGGACAGCTCCTCCGACTGTTCCTGGAATGCCCACCGCCCACTCAAGGCCAGTTAGCGAACTTTCAGTTGCCAGTTTCAATATACTTGAAAGGCTTTCCCCAGCCCAGCATTCAAGGAAATAACTTCCGTTTTCCATCCGCATTTTTACAATGGGCTGACTTCCATTGGATTGACTAGTCAGCCTAATAACCAAGCCGTCAAATCCTTTGTCGCTGATCAAGATATTGCTTCCACCGCCGATAATATACGCCGGCAAATTATTTTTTTTGGCGTATTCGACCGCTTCGACAAGTGTTTCTTCGGAATTAACTTCGGTAAAGTATTTCGCCAATCCGCCGATTTTAAAAGTAGTGTATTGAGATAATGATATATTTTCCTTTATGTCAATCATAAAAAATTATTTTTCGCTTTTTCTTATTTCTTCCCAGAAGTATACTGCCAAAGTCGTGATTCCCACAACTAGCCAGTCTTTCCAGTCTATCGGCAGCATGCCCAGATATCTTTGGCAGAACGGGAGATACATAAATAATAACAGCATA